>JABLTR010047380.1_pt1 | contig 11377 bp, 9 predicted proteins | sample 7160071 | NCBI WGS metagenome assembly JABLTR01 (sample SAMN14651230, study PRJNA627086) | human gut metagenome | isolation source: feces | host: Homo sapiens
GTGGTGGCGCGCGAGCTGGCCGAGCGCGGCGGCCAGCGGGTGCTCGTGATCGAGAAGCGCTCCCACATCGGCGGCAACATGTACGACGAGGCCGACGATGCCGGCATCCTCGTCCATCGCTACGGACCGCATATTTTTCACACCAACGATAAGCGTGCGTTCGACTACGTCCGACGCTTCACCGAGTGGCGCGACTACCAGCACGAGGTGCTGGCCGATTGGTACGGCACGTACCTGCCGGTGCCGTTCAACAAGAACTCGATGGAGATTGCTTTCGGCAAGGAGAAGGCGGCGCGCCTCACGGAGAAGCTCATCGAAACATTCGGCGACGAGCGCAAGGTGACCATCACCGAGCTGCGCGCCCAAGACGACCCCGAGCTGTCCGAGATCGCCGACTTCATCTACAAGAACGTGTTCCTCTACTACACGCAGAAGCAGTGGGGCCTTACGCCCGAGGAGGTCGACCCCTCCGTCACGGCACGCGTGCCCGTGTTTGTGTCACGCGACAATCGCTACTTCCAGGATGCATACCAGGGCATGCCGGCCGAGGGCTATACGCCGCTGTTCGAGCGCATGCTCGATCACGAGAACATCCAGGTGTGCCTGGACACCGAAGCTGAGAACGTGTTCGAGCTGGAGTTCGAGAGCAGCGACGAGAGCGCCCCGCTGTCCGCGATCCTCATCAAGGGCGCGCCGTTCGAGGGCCCCATCGTCTACACCGGTCCGCTCGACGAGCTGTTTCTGTCGCGCTTCGGCCGTCTGCCGTACCGCAGCTTGGACTTCGTGTACGAGACGCACGACGCCGAGCACATGCTGCCCTGCGGCACGGTGAACTTCACCGTGACCGAGGACTACACGCGCATCACCGAATTCAAGTACCTCACGGGCCAGAAGAGCGACAAGACCACCATCATGAAGGAGTACAGCCGCTCCTACGACGATCCGAAGCGGCAGATCCCGTACTACGCCATCGTCGGCGATGAGAACGCCGCTCACTACGAGCGCTATCGCGAGCTTACGAAGTCGCTGCCGAACTTCCACCCGCTCGGACGCTTGGCCGAGTACCGGTATTACAACATGGACGTCATCATCGGGCGAGCGCTCGCGCTTGCCGACGAGCTGGTGGGGTAGGATCGTGAAGACCATCTCGTTCGCGGTGCCCTGCTACAATTCGGCTGCATATATGGATGCATGCATCGAATCGCTTTTGAAATGCGGCGACGATATCGAAATCATCATCGTCGATGACGGGTCGACGAAGGACGACACCCCGGCCAAGGCGGACGAATGGGCGCAGCGGCATCCGGGCATCGTCAAGACCGTGCACCAGGAAAACGGCGGCCACGGCGAAGCGGTGAACACGGGTCTTGCGAATGCGACCGGTTTGTACTTCAAAGTGGTCGACTCTGACGACTGGCTCGACGAGGTCGCCATGCGCGACATCATGGCGTATCTGCGCCGCCAGGCGGAGCTGCCCGCCCCCACTGACCTTGTCATCGGCAACTACGTGTACGAAAAGGTGTCGGAAGGCTCGCGCACCGTCATGCACTACCGCAACGTGTTCCCCGAGGGCCGCGAGTTCGGCTGGGACGAGGTGGGGCACTTCGGTCAGAGCCAGTACCTGCTCATGCACTCGGTGATCTACCGCGCCGAGCTTCTGCGCGAAATCGGTCTCCAGCTGCCGAAGCACACGTTCTACGTGGACAACCTCTTCGTGTACGTGCCGCTGCCGCACGTGAGGACCATCTACTATCGCGATGTGGACATGTACCGCTACTTCATCGGCCGCGAAGACCAAAGCGTGAACGAAAGCGTCATGAAGGGCCGCATCGACCAGCAGCTGCGCGTGACGCGCCTCATGATCGATGCGGTGCGCCTGCCCGACGCAGTTCCCGAAAAGCGCCTCGAGCGCTACATGGAGAACTACCTGTCCATGATGATGTGCATCTGCTCCATCTTCCTGCGCATGATCGACACCGACGAAGCCGAGGACAAGCGCGAGGGCATTTGGGACTATCTCAAGGAGAAGAACCCCGAGGTGTACCGGCGCATTCGCCGCAGCGTGTTGAACATGGGCACGAACCTGCCCACCGGACTCGGCCGCAAGATAGGCATCACCGGCTACCGCATGGCCCAGAAGATTTTCAAGTTCAATTAGCAGGAAGGCGGCCCGCGGGCCGCCTTCCCCCATCCCCGGGGGAGCGCGGCGCTACTTCCGGCGGACGAACTCGTAAAAGGCGAAGATGATAGAGACGACGGTGAGCACGCACACGATGAGCTCCGCCATGTTGTTCGCGTAGTCGGTCTGGTCGGGGTAGAGCGCGCCGACGACGAGGAAGCCGGTGCACCAGATGAGTCCGAGGGCAAGGATCGTGCCGGTGATGAACCGCATGGCTACGGAGCCGGCCTTCCAGAGCCGTTGATAGCCGACTATCGTCTTTTCCGAATAGGATCGCGTGCGATTCAGCCGATACTTCATTCCGCCGGCAGCGACGCCGAGGACGGTGCCGGCGGACAAAGCCGCGCAAAGAGTAATGATCACATGCATGGACGGGAACTCCGCTCACTGTAGGCTCGGGACGAGCGCGGCGCGCTCGTCCCGGCATGGTATCACGAATCACCCCAGCTCCGTGAGCCGTATCGCAGGCGGGGCGTATCTTCGGGGCTGTTCGGCAGCTCGTCTACGCTCCGAGGCCCGTGGCCACGGCTGCGAAGGCCACAAGCACGCCGATGATGGATTCACCGCCCAAAAGGCCGCTCGACACGACGAGTCCTGTTTCGTTCTGCTCCTTCTCGCGCGACGCGCGCTCTTCAGGTGCGAGCTTTGCGCGCCGGCGTTTGCATACGGCGTCGTAGACGACCTTTGCCATGGCGCCCAGAAATGCGGTGAGGGACATATAGAACGGCAGATAGATGCCCAACCCCCACATCATCGCAGGGAAACCGACCAGGTAGAGCAGAAATCCGCCAGCAAGCCCGATAGCGAACGCGGGAACCGAGGGAATGCCCGACACCATGGTGGCCACGACTGACGCTTGCGCCGACACGAACGAGGCGGTGGGGCCGAACGCCTCGGGGCCGTATGCGCCCAAAAGCACGGCCATGACGGCGACGGCCACGAAGGCGCCGAGCACCGCGCCGACTGCTTGGCCGATCCACTGGGCCTTCGGCGAGGTGCCCAGGACATGGCCTGCGTGGAAGTCGTTCATAACATCGCCGGCCAAACCGCACGCCACGGCCACGATGCCGGCCACAAAGAACAACTGCACCTGCGGCAGATCGGAGACGGCCGCCACTGCGAGAAGCACGATAAGGCCGAATATTTCCATGGGGTCTATACCCGTCTGTCCGACGCTTTGAGCGCTCATGGCCGTGGCTACCCAGGCCAGCAGCACCACGATGAGGGACGGCAGGGGGCCGAGGCCCAGACCGAAGCAGATGACGAGAGCGACGGCAGCTACGGCGCAGGCAGCGATGCCGGCGCTCACGCGCAAGCGACGGAGCTTCGAGCCGCCCTCTGCGGGCGCGTCATCGTCGACTGCCCGCAGTGAGACGGAGCCCTTCGTGTCGCGCAGCATGCGGATGGCCTTCGGCAGGATGTTCTTGAAGATGACGCCCAGTCCTGCACCCATCATGACGCCCATGCCGAGGCTTGAGACGATGCCCTGACCGCTTGCCACATCCCATAGCCCCGCAGCCGAACCGCCCACGATGATGCCGAAATTGCCCAGCAGCGCACCGGCGAACCACACCGTCACCGCGCCCGTTCCTACGAGGAAGCCTACCGCGAGCAGCATCGGCGAGTTGTAGATGCCGAACATGACGCCGGGAATGGAAACGTTGCCAAGCAGCATCGCGGGAATGGCGCCGAACCAATCGCGCAGCGCGGTGTACGCGCCGGCCAGGCCCATCGATCCGAACAGCTTCCAACCCGTCTTGCCGCCGGCGTCGCCTGCGATGAGCGTTTGAGCAGCCGCTTCGCCGATGGGGTACTCAAGCTCCGCGTCCTCGATGAAGTGGCGGCGCAGCAGCACCGTGCACACCAGGCCGAGCACCACGCCCGCCAGAGCGACGAGCAGCATTTCGAAGATACTTGTCGCATCGGCGAAGCCGAGCATCCAGATGCCGGGTATGGTGAAGGCAAGTCCGCCTGCCACCATGGCGCCGGCCGACATGACAGTATGGGTGACGTTCGCCTCGTTGAGGCTGGCGCGTCCGCGGCTGATCGCTTTGAGGAAGAACAGCGATATGATGGCCGCGAACACGATGGGCCAAGGAAGCGCCCCCATCTTGAGGGCCGTGTACACCGACGCCGCGGTGATGATGATGCAACCGACGCAGCCGATAAGCAGACCGCGCAGCGTCAGCTGCCCTTTGACAGAATCCATTTTCGAGCTCCTTCTCGCATATCCGCTTCCCCTTGTCTCGGGAAGTCGGGTTACTGAACGGGCGCATACAGTATAATCATCCGCAGGTGCCGGCACAACGGCAATTTCGAAAAAGGACGCGCGACGGAAGGCGGTGGCGATGGGCGGCATACGGAAGGCGGTGGCCGACGCGGATTGCCCGGAGGCCGTGGTGGAGGCAAAGCGGCCTCGGCGGACGGCCGATGGTCCCGTGCTCGCCGTGGACGTGGGCAACTCGGTGACGAACCTGGGCCTGTTCGAGGGCGGGGAGCTGGCTGCGACATGGACTGCGACTACCTCCGAACTCCTCACGACCGATGAGGCCTGGGCGATTGCAGCGTCCTTTCTGCGCCTTGTCGAGGACGGAGCGCTGTCCGAGATCGGCGGGGCGGTGCGTCTGCGCGATGGCATCGTCGCCTCGGTCGTACCTGATCTTACCGACTCATGGGTAACTGCGATCAGCCGGATGAGCGGGCGCAGGCCCCTTGTCGTGGGTCCCGGCTTGAAAACCGGCCTAAAAATGCGCTACAACGACCCTGGTCAGCTGGGCGCCGACCGCATCGCCGACCTCGTGGCCGCCAAGGGTTCTTATGCGCATCCTCTGATCGTGGTCGATTTCGGCACGACGACTAATTTCGAGGTCGTCGATCCCGAAGGCGCGTTCATCGGAGGCGCTATCGCGCCCGGCTTAAAGCTGTGCGCGAAGGCCCTTGCCGACGCCGCCGCGCGTCTTCCCGTGGTGGAGCTCATCGCCCCAGCCTCCATGGTGGGGAAGAACACACGCGAAGCAATGCAGGCAGGCATCGTCATGGGTGAGATCGCCCGCATCGACGGCCTTATTGACCTGATGTGGGGCGAACTGGGGTACGAGACCGACGTGGTGGCGACGGGATCCGATGCCGACATGCTCGCGGCGCTCTCGAAGCGCATCCGCAGGGTGGACGAGCATCTCACTTTGCGAGGTCTTGCTTTGCTGCATGCCATGAACCGCCGTGATTGACTATGTGCGCGAAGCCGCTGCGAGCGAGCGTTCGCCGAGTTGCGTGACGGTATCCGCGTCCGCGTGGTTACCAGCCGGCTTCGCGCAGGGTCACGCCGTCGAGCGACTTGAGGGCGAACGCGCCATGATCGTACACGGCGTAGCTCGCTGAGCCATCCTTCGGTATGGATGTGCTGCCCGGGTTGACGAAAAGCACGCCGTTGCGACGATCGAGCGACTTCACATGGGTATGGCCGGTCAGAAGCGCGCTGCCGGGTGCGAGCGCGGGCGGTTCGTCGGGTGCGAAGCGCGGCACGTGGCCGTGCGAGAGGAGCAGTTCGTGGTCGTCGATTTCCATGAGGGCGTAGTCGGCCATGCAGGGAAAGGCGAGCACCATCTGATCCACTTCGGCATCGCAGTTGCCGCGTACGGCCACGATGCGATCCGCCCATTCGTTCAGGATCGGTACGACCTCCTTGGGAGCGTATCCATCGGGCAGGTCGTTGCGGGGGCCATGGTAGAGCAGATCGCCTAAAAGCACGATGCGGTCGGGTGTCTCCGCCTCGACGCGCGTTGCGAGTGCGCGCACGGCCGATGCCGATCCGTGCAGATCGGATGCAATAACAAGCTTCACGGTGCTCCTTCCTCGAGTCGGGCTTCAGGTGGGCGCGAATGCTACAGGTCGGCGCAGTAGCCGCTGGCGATGATGTGCTTGTCGCTTCGTGGGAACAGGTGCGCGTAGAGGGCCATGAAGTAGCTGTCGGTCATGGAGGCCAAGTAATCGACGACGATCTGATTCGCTTCGGTGCGCAGATACCCTTCGGGTGTCACGCTGCGCGACTTCGCGCATAGTCTCGCCACGTGGTGCCTGAATACCGGCGAGGCTTCGTCGCCCGTTTCCAGATCGCGCAGCAGCCGGTCGTAGAGTTCTTCGAACATCTCTTCCACGATGTTGCCCGCGCCGCACACCATGCCTTCTCGTTCGTAGATGAACTCGTAGTTCTGGCGCTTGGCGCGCTTGAGATCGGCGAACGCCTCTTCGCTCATAGCGATGCGATCGGTTCCATAGGAGTTGTTGACGATGTCGACGGTCAGGTTGTTGATGATGCGCGCGTTGTCGCGGCCGATGTAGTCGCTTTCGAACGCGTCAAGCGAGTCCAGCACGCCCATATCGAGCGCATCGGTACGATCCTTGCCCACGTAGGCGATCATGTCGGAGACGCGTACGACACAGCCCTCCAGCGTGGAGGGGCGCAGCTCCTTGATGGCATGCTCGTCGGCCGCGCAGGCTTCCACGAGCGCGTCAAGCTGCTCGAAGGCGGCCGTATCGCCGGTGCGCAGCACCTGTCGGGCGAACTCGCCGTTATGGCACAGCACGCCATCGAGCGTTTGCAAGCTCACGTTGCGACGGTACAGTCGATCGAGCACGCGCACGGAATGCACGTTGTGGTTGAAATAACGTCCCGTTCGCTCATGGTAGCACTTGCTCAGGAAACGCTCGCCGGCGTGGCCGAACGGCGTATGGCCCACGTCATGGCCGAGGGCGATGGCCTCGATGAGCTCGCAGTTGAGACCCAGAAGCGAGCCGATGCCGCGTGCGACGCGGCTCACGAGCTGCACATGCAGGCCCCGTCGGCAGATGTCGTCGTTCTCAACGAAGGAGAACACCTGGGTTTTGCCAGCGTATCGGTTGTAGGCCGGCACGTTCAGGATCTTCTCGATATCGCGCGCGAACGCAGGCCGAGCGAGCGTCGCATCGTCGTGGGGATTGGGCTCGCGCCGCACGACGTCCGCATCGTCGAAAGCGTGCGGATTCGCGCGCCCCGAGGTCCGATCGGCGCGGATGGCTGCTTCGATCTCGGGGTCGAGCGTGCGGTACGGGATGGGTGCGTGTTCCATGCGGCGCCTCTTTCGTTGCGATCGAGGACATTGTAGCGCACGGCGGCTCCCGTTGGGACGCTAGAGCATGAGAGCGCCCGAAGAGCCGGTTGCGGGCGTTCGGGAGGCCTGCTCCACTCAATACCGATACAATGCTGCGATGCCGCTATCGCCAGGGACGTTTTCGGGGGGAAGCTCGTAAACCTCGGCGTCCTGCGCGAGCGCGGCTCGCACGAAGCCGTCGGCCAGCTCGGGTCCCTGGAAGCGGCCGTGTGGCTCGCGCTCGAACAGGTACACCTCGCCGGTCTTGTCATTGAAACCGCCAGGAATATAGGCCCCTTCGGCCAAGAACAGCGCCCGTACCTTACGCTCGACCAACGCGAGTCCGATTGTCTCGAGGTCGGTCGTTGCGCGGTTGTGCGCCTCTGCGTCGCCGAACCCGTTCAGCAGTCTGCCTGCTCGTGCGGCGCGTTCGCGCTCGAGCACGCCCTTCGCTGCATCCAACAGCTCGGGCGCCTCGAGTCCGCCAATGTCCTTCTCAATGCCTTCGTCGAGCAAATGAGGGATCGTTGAGATGCGGCGGAACGCGGTTTGATGCTCGGGCAAGCTTACGAGGATCACGGGCAGATCGGTTCCTCGCACAAGATGGTCGGTCACCACTTCATTCACATGCTGGAAGAACTTGCCCGCCTCCTCCTTGCGTACTTCCTTGCGCGACTTGTAGCCGTGGTAGGGCGGCAGATGGTTCTCAAGCGATGAGTAGTCCAGCGCTCCTTCATGGCCGTCGTACACGAGCGGGAACTCTTCGCTGAACTCATCGAGCACATCGGCGGGAAGTTCCACGCGGTCGAGTGAGCCGAAGTCGCCGCGCACGAAAGCGAAGCGGTCGGCCGACAGTCCAAGAAGGAAGTAGCGCGAACCGAACTGTAATTCGCGCAGCAAGGGGCGCGTGTAGAATCGTTCGCCCACGAATACGAGCGGACCTGCAGCGTAGTCCATTCGGTACAGGTAGACTTGGTCGTTGCTAGCGAGCACGGCAAGGCTTCCGCCGGACGCGCCGCCTGCAAGGTCTTCGAGGTGCATGGCGACCTCGTCGAGACGCCCATCGAGGTTGGCGTGCTCGCGATGCTCGTACTCCTGGGCGAGTTTACTGCGCACCTCTTCCACGAGGTTCTTGAACTGGACGCGATCCTCCTCGGCGCCGGCGCGGCCGTGTAGGGGCAGGTAGATCGATGCAAGCGGGGGATTCGCATGCTCGAAGAGGGCCGAGTCGAAATTCGCAAGTGTCGAAATGCCGTCTTCCATTGTAGTAACCTCCGTGTCGGGTGCCGTGCGCGTCGAGAAGCCGCGCCGTGTTCGCAGGCTTCCAGCATACCAGCGGACTCGGATGCGAGCGCACCCGCAGCCTTCTTGTCAGCGCGCGGTTGGCGACCCGGCATTGAGGTCGCCGCTTTCGCCCGACGGTTCGGCTGGAAGCGTGCGGGCTTGCGCTATACTGTGCGAAACCGTGCGGCACGATGAAGGGAGGGCGGCGCATGAAGGATCGGAGCGGAGTGTACGCGGCCATCGCGGTGCTGAGCTTCATCATGATGGCGGTCAGCTTGGCATGGGCGTACGCGAACGCGGGAGAGGGCGGTGTTGGCCTGGGAGAGCTGCTGCCCTCCATTGGCCTGGGGGTCTTGTTCTTGGCGAATATTGTGCTCTCGAAGCAGAATAGGCGGAGGTAGAGGCTTCTTCATGGCGGGAACCATCAGCGAGGAGGACATCCAGAAGGTTCGCGAGGCATCCGATCTCGTGGCGGTTATCGGCGAGCGCTCTCCGGTGAAGCAGCGCGGACGCGACTTCTGGTGCTGCTGCCCTTTGCACAACGAGAAGACCCCTTCGTTCAAGATCGACCCCTCCACGCAGCTGTGGCACTGCTTCGGCTGCGGCGAGGGCGGGGATGTGTTCTCCTTCATCATGAAGACGGAGGATCTGTCGTTTCCCGAGGCGGTTCGGCGGCTGGCGGATCGAGCGCACATCGACATCGCCGTCGCCGACGGCCGGCCGGGCATCGGCGGCAATCGCAAGGCGCGCCTCAAGGCGGTCTGCGCCGAGACGGCCGCGTTCTACCATCGCCAGCTTATGCGCGACCCCGGACCCGACGCTTCGTCGGCACGCAGGTACCTGAGCGCGCGCGGTTTGGGCGGCGACGTGCCGAAAACCTGGCAGCTTGGGTTTGCCCCTGGTCGCGGCCAGCTCGTGCGGCACCTTTCTGCGGCGGGATTCAATGCCGAGGAGATGTCGCAGGCCAACGTCGCGCTTGTCGGCAAAGGCGACGGCAAGCTGCGCGACCGCTTCTACAACCGCATCATGTTCCCCATTAACGACCCGCAGGGCGAGTGCATCGCCTTCGGCGGCCGCGTGGTGGGCAAGGGCGAGCCGAAGTACCTGAACTCGCAGGAGACGCCCCTGTTCCACAAGTCGCAGGTTCTGTACGGCATGGACAAGGCGAAAGCCGCCATGGCATCGACGGGCGTGGCCGTGGTGGTGGAGGGCTACACCGACGTGATCGCGCTGCACGAGGCGGGCGTGAAGAACGCCGTGGCGACGCTCGGCACCGCGCTGACCATGCGCCATATCCGGTTGCTGTCGCGTCATGCTCGGCACCGTATCGTGTACCTGTTCGACGGCGACGAGGCGGGGCAGCGCGCCGCCGATCGCGCGCTCGCGTTCATCGACGATTCCATGACGCCCGAAGCGGGCAAGAGCCGTATCGAGCTGGCTGCCGTTACGCTGCCGGACAACCTCGACCCGGCCGACTTTGTGGCTCAGCGCGGTGCCGACGAACTGCAGGAGCTCATCGCATGCGCCCAACCGCTGCTGAAGTACGGCATCGAGCGCCGCCTGGCTCGCCACGACCTCGGACGTGCTGAAGGGCGCGCTGCGGCACTGGTCGATGCGCTACAGGTGCTGGCCCCCATCAAGGACTCCATGCTCGCGCGCGATTATGCTGTGCAGATCGCCACGAGCGTGCGGGCTCGCGAGCAGGATGTGATCGACCAGCTGGCGCGCCTCAAGCCTCCTCGCGCGGAGGACGACGGTCCTGCGGAGGAGCGTTCTGACGGGCCGGCGGCGGATCCGAGATCGGTTGCCGAGGCTGGCGCAGATCTGCCTCGGGCCGAGCTCAACCGGCTCCGCTTCGAGCGCGAATTGCTGAGCCTTGCGGCTCAGCGCCCCGACCTCGCGCTGCGCCATGCCGATGCGCTGGCGCAGACGCAGTGGCATGGACGGGCGCATGCACTCGTCGCGCAGAGTTTGCTCGACACGCTTGCGGAGAACCCCGCCGCCCCCGCCGCGCTTGTTGTCACGAGGGCGGCGCAGGCGCTTCCTGCGGCCGCGAGCATCTTGACCTCGGGATCCATGACCGATGCGGCCGAGCCCGATATATTGGCGGCCTTCCTTGTGGAGGAGCTTGCCATCGGCGATGTCGAAGATGCTGTAGCCGCGCTGAAGGCCCGGCTCGCCGATCCTGCGCGTATGCCCGCCGACGAGTACGAGATGCTCTACGAGGCCGTGGCCGCCATGCAGAAGGATCTAGGGCGTCGGCGTCAGAACCACCGGCCGCTCGCTTCCTCGTAAAAGGCAGCTGCTCGGTCGGGCTGCGGGACGTGCTCGCTTTTTCGACCTCAACAGAATTCGATGCGGGGGAGCGGCACGTCGTGGGCTTCGACGGGCAGATTGTCGAACCTCTGCTCGGCGAACGCTATGCCCATAACGATCGCGTCGTCGCGCAGATTCCCAAGGAACCGGTCGTAATTCCCGCCGCCGTATCCAAGGCGGCAGCCGTTGTCGTCGAAGGCGACAAGCGGTACCGCCATCACATCGATGTCGCAGGGGTCGACGGCCCGCAACGGCGCGAGAGCAGGATCGCATGAGGCGATGGCTTTGGCGGGCGCTGCGATGAACGCCGCCTCGCGCGCGTCGAAGGTCGCCCGGTCCACTTCGAAGAACGTCATACGGACCCGGGCGGATGTGGCTGACGGACGGGTCGGATCGGGCGCGCCGGCGGCCTCGGCGGCGCGCATCATACAGGGCACGCACACGCGGCAGCCGCGCTCAAGCGCTTCGTGCA
>JABLTR010037332.1_pt1 | contig 11375 bp, 17 predicted proteins | sample 7160071 | NCBI WGS metagenome assembly JABLTR01 (sample SAMN14651230, study PRJNA627086) | human gut metagenome | isolation source: feces | host: Homo sapiens
ATCATGTGCTCCACGGCCTCTGGAAGGGATTTGTCCGCTGCTGGATCGTAGATCTCTACGCCAGAGACCGTCCGGATTGCATACCCGCTGCCGCCCCTGATTACGGCATCGGTATTTGCTGGCGTGAAGGCATCTTGGGAGTAGGCATCCGAAAAAACCTTGGACATGTACACCACATCGTAGTGACTCCACCCGGCGTGCCACTCCACCGTATCGCCCTTGGCCTTATGCCAAGCTGATAGCTTCATCAGGGCCAGATTTGGCCAATTGTGGCCATCCACATCGATCAGCCCTATTTTCATACGCTATTGCCTTCCTCTTCCTGCTCCCGCAGCATCCGGGCAATCGCCTCACGCTCCAATTGGCCGAGCCCTGCCGTGCCCATGTCAACCCGGTCGGCCATCCGCGCCGCTGGTGTGCTGCCATATTGCCCCGATTGGACTTTGGCAAAGTTGTCAGGGTCCAGGATCCAACCTGCCGTAGCTTTCCACCCAGACTTATTATCACCAGAAAGAAACCCATGCCGTGAGATTTTGAAAACATTTTCGAATTGTTCTTTTGTCACTCCGCGGTCCAGAAGTGCCTTAGCCTTGTCCACCAGTTGGGCAGGCATCGGATCCGGGGCAATCTCCCGTCGTGTCGTGAAAAACATTTTGACGATGGATTCTGGGCTAGGCTGGTCCCCTCGCGTGGATTCCCAAGCACCTTCTGTTCTATTCTCTTCTCTTCTGTTCTCTTCTGTTCTATTCTCTTCTATTCTCTTGGGATTCCGAGTGGATTCCGAATGGATTCCGTTCGAATTCCAGTTGGATTCCGGTTGGATTCCAGATGGATTCCGGCTGGGTTCCGGTGTGTCAAGGTATCCCGTTTTGTACTCCAGAAGCGTTTGGCACCCCTCAACCGGGTGGTCTGTATACGATTTATTCGGCTTTATGTATACAGATGCGGCCGCTGCCGGGTAGACGGGCGGCTTCGCCCGGTCCCGCTTCAGGGAGTTGGCCATCCGCCAATGCTTCACCAAGATAATGCCGTCCTGGAATTCCAACAGGAATCGCTTGGTGATCAGTGTTCGCAAATCTCCTGGTTTTGACCCAGCAGATTTGACTATTTGCCCCGCATTATTCAGGAATCCATCATCATCTGCCCTCATGCAGATTTGCAGATACAGAGCCTGGGCGGACTTTGGGAGTGCCATAAAGGCATCGCTACACACTACTTTTGCGCTGAACATCCTACGCTCTGCCATGGGATCAGCCTCCTTTGGGACATACTGCCACCCTGCACCAGGGCGGCACCGCTCGCTGGACCTTGTGTATAAAATGCAGCTCGCGGCTGGTTGCATCTGATAGATGCAGCAGCCAAATCTCCCGGCAATTGGACAGATCCAGCTGCCGCAGATAGTCGCACAGGGTACCAATCTCCATATGGCTATTGGTGATCCTGTGCTTGATTTTATCCGGGATCTGCTCGCACCTGGATAAGATCGCGCTATCATAGTTGGCCTCCAACGCCATTATCGACGCTCCAGGGAAGCGGTAGGCAAGGCTAACAGTGTCGGTAGCCATGACTAACACATCGCCATCTACCTCGGACTTGATCAGAAACCCGAGTGGGTCAGCGGCATCGTGAAAGACCCGGAAGGGGACCACTTGCATGGTCCCCACCGAAAATTGCTCCCGGTCGGCAATGATTCCCGCGCCCTCCAACTCTAGTGCATCCGCCGTCCCCTCGGACATATAGACGGGCAATCCGGCCTTGATCAGATCTGCAGCGCACCGGCTATGATCCTTGTGCTCATGGCTGATAAGCACGGCACTCAGCCGGGAGACGCCGAATCCCGCCAGTTGCTTTAACCGCCGGAAGGATAAGCCGCACTCCAGCAGCAGGCGGGTGCACCCATCATCCACTATGTAGGCGTTGCCGTGGGAGCTGCTGGCAAGGGATGTAAAAGTCATATTGGGCAATCCTCCTTCTGGACGACTGGCTGCACCTGGATGGTGTCAGTTGGCGTGTGCTCCTTCTGATACTGGGTACTCTTTTTAATCTGCTCCTGGGCCCACAGGGGCAGCTCTGTGAAGACTTTATCGTCCCAGTGGTCCATGTCCCAGCGAATAGGCGGCGTGGCGCTGGCGGGCGCTGGGACGCCCTTGGGCAGGGCCATAATACTGGAGATGTTTGAGTATTCTCCCGTCTCGTTTAGAGTCACCTGTAGCTGACAGACGCGCCCGATTTGGTCAAATAGATCGATTTCACCGAACTCCTCATCTGTGTATTCCCTCATGTTCCAAGAGGATATAAATGGCCGCAAACTGCTTTTTTTATTGGTAGATACCGTAAATTCCTTGGATAACTGCCGGGGCTTTTGTTCCCCGTCCATCTCCACGGTTTCACCGGCCAGCTCAAAAATGATTTTGATCTTATTGGAGTAGTTTTTGAATTTTTCTGAGTATTGCTCCCCAAGATCGATAATACCTACGCAGATGCCGATATACACACCCGGCTTTACCGGCGGCGTCTTGGGCTTCGCCCTATCCTTAATTCTCATATTCGCACCTCAATTTCTTGTCCGCCTCGCTCACCGCCAGGCGGATGACTTGTGTGTCCATACTCTCCAGGTGGGTGACAGACTCGGCATTATCTACAAATAGTGGCACTGACACCCCGTGCACCCTGGACATCGTATTGATAATATCGATGCCCACATTGATCTGGGCGCCGCTATTGATACTGGCATATGGCACGCCGCCATACACCACATCGCACCGCTCTTCCAGGCCTCCATTGGCCTGCTGGCGGAACAGTCGGAATCTGGCCAGCCGGAACAGCCCATTGACAGAATCCTCCAGGAAGCTGGCCTTATACCGGATAAACTCCTCTATCAGCCACATCTGCTGATCAATTGCTTCCAACTGCGTGGCTGCGTCTGCGGCCTGCTTGCGCAAATCCGCAATGCGGGACTCCAGCTCCGGGATCATGCTGCCCTTGGCAAGTTTGCCATTCAGAGCGCGGATCTCAGCATCCAGCTGCTGCATGCTGGATTTGATATTGGCTGTGGTGGCGGCAATATTGCCCTCAATGCTGTACAGCTGGCTATTCAAAGTATCAGCTGCCTCCTGCAGATCGTGCTTTTGCCCGGCATATCCGGGCATATCCTCGATAGCAAGGGCTTCGGATTCTGCTTCCTGCAGCTCTGCTTGCAATCGCCCCAATCTCTCCAGAGATTCCCGCATCTCGGCGTCCAACTTCTGGGCTGCAGCCTGGCATTTCTCCAGCCGGCCTTTCTGCCGGTTGGAGCGCTCAATGGCCCCGGCTTTGCCCTCGTCTACCTGCGCCTGGTGCTTGTTTTTGGCCCTTTCCAGGGCCGCACTTGGCAACATTTGGCCACATGTCGGGCATGCGCCACCGGTAAAGGTATCGCCGTTCCAACGAGTCCACTCCGCCCTGCAGGCTTCGATGTCGGCGGACAGATCGTCCATCTCCGCCTCCAGATGCGTCCGCTGGGATTGGCTGCCATTATAAGCTGCTTGCGCCGTGCCCAACTCCGCCTTCAGTTGGGCGATTCTGGATTGATTGCCCTGGCTTGCCCTATAGGCAGCATTCTCCGCCTCCAGGGCCCGAAGCTCCGCCTGGATCTTCTGCAGCTCTGCCCTCTTGGACGCTGCCAGATTGTTACTCCGCAGTTCGGCTAGTTCCTGCTCCAGGGCCGTCCTTCGGGCCGCTGCCGCCTCCAGATCCATCTGCAAACCGCTGGAATCAATCGCCCGATACTGCTCCATTAGGGCTTGCAACTCGGAGATTCGCGCCGGCGTATCAATTTTGACGCCGGTAAGCCCCTTACGATCCGCCTGCAGCTTGCGTTTATAATCTGCCAGAGGCCGGGATCCCGCTGCCGCTGCAAGCGGCGCAAACCTGGGATCTGATGCCATGATCTCAGCATCTGGCGCTGGCGTGGCGACATCAAATAATGCCGCCCGGCGCTCCTGCCACCCCAGGTCTCTTGCAAAATGGGTAACTGATGTAAGTAGGCGGAAAATATCCTCCGGTACAATCTCCCTGATCTTGGCGTCGTATCCATACTTTTTCTGGGGCACTCCATCTACAAAGTACTCCGATGTGTTGCCGTCAAAGCTCTCCTGGCTGCTGCCGCGCTTAGTACTCCATACCTCCCGCAGCGTCCGCCGGAGGGTGACAGCCTGGCCACCCACGTCCAGCACCGCCTCCACGGCCGTGATAGCCTGGTGATCCGCCACCTGCCCATCCTGGCCCAGCGGCTTCAGATCAATGCTTTTTTCGCCATTGCCCTTGCTGTCCTTGCCAAATAGCAGCCAAGTCACGGCATCGTAGATGCTAGTCTTGCCGGCGGCGTTGTCGCCATAAATGGCGGCGTTCCGTCCCCGGAGATCCAACTCCAGGTACCGGTGGCATTTAAAATTCTCCAGGACGAGCCTGATAATTCGGATACTTTTCATTTGACTTTTTCGCCCTTTCTGCCATATAATCATGGCGGTAATCATTGTTGCTCCGCCCACGGAGGTGCCGTCTCTGCGGGCGGACGTTTTTTGCTTACAGTGCTATGGCTACCAAGCCAGCCTCAATTTCAGGGGCCAGTTTTTCCGCGAGATAATCTCGCACGGTTTTTCTGGCGGCCAATTTCCACATGCCGCCATCGGCTTCCACAAATGTGATCCCGCGTTCGGACACGCGGATCAAGAATTGGGAGGCTGGCTGTTCCACCTCCTGGAAAGTCCGGTACGGTTTGAGCGTGATGATGGGGCGGATCGGTGTGTTGGTCTGGAGAGCCACGCCGGAGCGCGACACCACAGATGTGGCGATGCCGTTATCATTCAGGGTGATTTTGCTGCCGGTCGTAATGTCGGACAGCAACTTCAGGGCGTACTCAGAGTCCGGCGTTGCCTGGAATCTCGTCCGGAGCGCAATCATAGCCTCTTCAAACGACATGGTGACCTTACCGTCCCATCCGGGGACATCTGTAGCTGTAACCGCATAGGGGTAATCCCTTTCCATTCGGTATTCCGGGTCCGGGTGCCCAAAGCAGCGGACGGACTTGTGATCCGGAATTGTAATGTACAACGGGCTGCGGCCATCCTCCATGCCCACAATCCCTTCCGTCTTGATCATCATGATCAGGGCATCAAGGCTGTGCAGAGTGATGCACTCTTGCTTATCCATTTCCGGACGCACTTGGCTGTAGCACCCACTTCCGTCCACCACGTAGGTGTGGCCGCCCTCTCTTAAAATTTGATTCTGGCTGAGCTCCTGGATTTTTTCAATTGCAGCTTTCAACATAATGCGATTCCTCCTGATTTACTAATCTCAAAACGGCAGCAGGCTCTTGCTCTCCGCCGTCCATGATCTGCTGGCCGGGTACCTCCGGCACCATTTCCACGACCTGCATCTTGCCGGTATCGGGGTTGTTGTAAACGTACAGGAATGTCTTTACCGGGATAGTGGGCGCCAGCCCAACCTTAACTTCCAGTTCTGCCTGGATGCCCACACGGTCATCCGTTGGGGTAAAGGTCATGTTCATGGTTATCTTTCGTTTCGCCGTGGCCTTGGTGTTCGGGTCCAGAATATTATCAATAATCCTGGGCACCTCGTAGTCGAAACGCTCAAGGAAGGCCCCACGGGCCATCTCCAGGAGCGACTTCGGGGAAATCTGATTAATCATCCTTTACAACTCCTCTCGCTCTTGATATAATGTAGGTGGACTTTTTCTCTTTGCCGTCCCTGATGTTGGCGCATCGGGGGCGGCGCTTTTTGTTGGCGTGCACGGCACACCGCAACGCAACAGCCGGGTAATGGCTGCTGGATCATGGGCATCGGCCCAGGCTAGCCGGCGTTTAAATGCCTCCACTGCATTATCCCAGGCGGCAATTGCGGCTTTGTTATGCCGGGATTCTTCTTTGGTCATGATGCTCCTCCTTTGATCAAATTGCCGCGTAGACCAGGCACGCTGCTACAGCAGCCGCCAATAAGATGGTCCAGGCGATACAGGCCCAGGTGGGCATGTCCCGCCGCGCCGGTTGCCGGGCTTGCTGTGCGCGCAGTTTGGCGCGCCGGTGATTGGCGTCCACTGCCTCCTCTATAGCGATAGACAGCTCGACATCTGATATAATCATTGGCTTCCCTCCATTTTTTGATGTATGTCTCGACGTTCTCCGCGTCGAAATTCTTCTTTTTTCTAATTCTCGCTTATTTTCCAAATCGTTTTTCTTCTTTGTGTAGTTCTTCATTTCAAAATATTTTATTATGAAATAAGACCAAAAACTAAGGAGGAATTGTCATGCGAGAACTAAGAAAGCTTTTGTACCGGTTTGGGATCTACAAGACACAAGAGGGATACGAACCTTTACTTGTGGCTGTAGAGTTAATCCTGGAAAACTTCGAGCTGCTGGGCTGTCTCACCAAATGGCTTTATCCCGTAGTATCCGCCATCTGCGAAAGCACGCCTGGCGCCGTAGAACGCAACATTCGGTACTGCGTCGCAAGGGCCTGGGAGGCCAATCCGGCGTTGTTCACCGAGATTGCACTGCGCCCGATTACCCAGCCCCCTACCACCGGCGATTTCCTGTGCATGCTACATAACTACATGGATGACATCCTGTTCGAGCAATTCCAACCGAAATAAGCTCCATCGCGGCTTCTCAGGCTTACGCTTGGGGAGCCGCACTGTTTTCCGGGTCTATGGACTGGTCTAAGTTGGGGGCGGCCTTGCCGGCAAGCCAATCGTAAAGGTCGCGAGGGAAGATCTCGAACTTCCGATTGCCGTTCGGGCCGACGCTTACGACGCGCCCGAATGAGTAGCGCCCGGATGCGATCCCGTCAGCCATTGATTTGGTAGATACGGGTATGCCTGCTGCGCGGAATGCCTTACAGGCATCGTGGATGGTCATGTGACCTACGTAGATGTGTGGCATAGTGTTTTACTCCTTTCAGCTTCGTGTGGTATCATCTTGGTGCTCGTGTGCAGTTTTCCAGTACCGCAGTACCTAATTCCGACCCCGAGAAACCGCCGCGCCGTATCGGTTTTGTGCATCCCGCCGAAGATTGATCTGTTCGATCATGGCTACGATTCCGACCAATTCTCTTACTACCTCGATTGTTGCAGCAGTCGGGGTAGTTTCCATTTCCAGCACAGAAATAGCTAAGTCTAAGCAGCGGCCTACAAGGTCCTCTTGTTTTTTGTCCACGGTTTTCACCTTCTTTCATTTTGTTCGGCGTCAAGCGATTCGAGTGCTGCGTGGAATTTTGCTCTCCAAGATTCTTGCGTTTCGCCGGTGATGTTTTGACCTCGGATAACCCAAGACAAATACTGCGGCGTTGTACCGGCCCGCACCGCAAAATCTTGCAGGGATGTATTCCGTTTTGCAAGCTCTACGATTAACCAAAGTCCGACGGAATTTAGCGGGTCTTTAGTTTTAGGCATGTAATAACCTCCTTTCTAAATTTGGCGAGAAATCGTAAACTTTTATTTGACAAACCGTGTCACCACTGATATGATGTAGGTGCCAGCCAACAAAATATCGGATATGATGCCCATCGCCAAAATTGTGTTATGGGCCTGGTGTTTTGTTGCCAGAAAAAAGTTTACGCACTTATTATATCTGTAATTTTTATAGATGTCAAGCTGCTTGTACGTAACTTTTTTAGATTTGTATGGATTGCACAATATGGGGGTGTTGTTTTTGGCAAAAAGGGAGACTGTCCGAGTAGATGTTGCTGCCGTTGTGGCCGCAATAAAAAACAATGGATGGAGCGCGTCCACGCTGTGCAAAAAAATGGGAAGATCCGTAACTTGGGTAAGCGAATGGAAAAAAACGCCGCCAAAAAACTTCCCGTCCCCAGAAGAAGCGGCACGTATGTGCGCGATCCTTGGTGTCGACCCAGCAGATATTTTGTTGGAGCAAGCCGATATAAATAAGGTAACTGCTTTGTTGGACGCGGAAAGGCCAAAAAAAAATCAGCCCGACGAAGACGACGGGCTGCCTCAGGAATTCATGATTCGTTATAATGGACTTTCGGAGGAGAACCAAAAGAAGGTTGATGAATACATTGCTCTTCTTCTAAACGCGCAATCAAATCAATAACTTTCCTCTGGTTTTCGAGTGCTAATTTTTTGAACTTGTAATATGTATTACATTTTCTCTCTGTTTTGTTATCTACCATAATTACCCCTCCTTTTGTGTCTATGTATCCCGCTGTAGCGGGATAGCTTTAATTGCCTTCTTCTGGAACTAATTCGTCCATGCTTACTTCCAGAGCTGTTGCCAGCTTGCGGATTACGCTTGCTTTGGGATCCACAGCGCCGTTTTCGATGCAAGAAATTGTTGCGGTCGATACACCGGACAGCTTTGCTAGTATCCGTATCGAATAGCCCCTCTTTTCCCGAAGTTGTTGCAGATATATCAGTTGTCCCACCCCCGTATAGTATCTTGCGCGGGTGTGAATCGGATTATCCATATTATAGCACAAAATGCGTTACATGTGTGTAACAGAAGGCATATTTTTTATTTTCGTTTACTATGCACAAATTTAAGCCACCCTAATTGTGCAGTATGTGCAAAAATTATGAACCCAGGAAATTTATATGAGCACAAGCTTTATAAATAACAATTGCTCGAGGGGGAAGCCTCTCAGTTATTGAACGCTTGTTTGAACAGCAATATAATAGCAAACAAATGGCCGGAAGTCAAGTGCAATTTTGCGGGCACTGGCACTGGACCTGGTGTAAATAAATTAAAATGGGGGAGAGCATAAAATGAGTGGGAAAAATCTATTTTTCTACTTAAGTGGATTAGGAAACTTGCCAGAAAGGGCATATTTCCGCGTAGGGCTTGATGGGGACACGCTGATTCTGGCCCAAGTTTCTCCGCGCGCTTTTGGCAAAGATAAGATAATACAGCAGTATAAGATTGCTGCGCAAAGCATCTTGGCGTTTGATATTTTAACCGAGGCAGAACTAAAGAAGCGGTCTGTAGTTGGGCGCGGTGTAGCAGGAGGACTTTTATTTGGGCCTGTTGGCGCTGTCTTAGGCGGACTGAGCGGGAATAACAAGCAAAAAATTAAGTCGACATTAGCAATCAGCTATATTCCATCTTCCGGTAATGATCCTCGTACTATTGTATTAGATGCAGAACTGACTTCTTGGGAAGGCCAGAATAAACTATCTGTTGCAAAGATAAAAAACAAACTAGCCAAAATTCCGAAATCTGCGGAGGCTATGGCGTATTTAGGCCAGACCGTGAATCAAGATGGAAGCATAACGTTATAAAGCCTTTAAATATGTAACCATCCGGTGCAAACCGGTGGAAAATAAAGAGAAAAGAGAGGACCCAAGCATGAAGAAATGTTTCGCGGCAATTCTTGCACTCATCATTCTATTCGCGCTAGCTGCTTGTACAACAGGCGAACCTGGCACACAATCGCCTTCGGCACAAGACCCAGCAGCGAGCAGCACTCCAGACACAACCTTGGAAGAAACGACAGAACCAAGTGTTGAACCGGAAACATTGCCTACTTACAGTGTTGGCGACACTGCAGATTTGGGGCATTGGACCATCACGTTGGACGGTTTTGAATTGACTGCTGAAATTGATGGAGACTATTCTACCGTTTTTTACGCTGAAGAAGGGGCTAAATACGGCGTCGTATCCTTAACAGTTGTAAACAACGATACCAGTGCAGACACTTTCTTGCCCCTTCTCTCCCTGAGGGACGATGTGAGAGCAACGATTTGTTCAGGAGAATATACATTTTCTGCAACCAATTTATTAGGCCACTCTGATGATATGCACGACAAGTTTTTGAACCCACTCATGTCTGGGTCTGGGCTTGTTGCATTCCAAATCCCAGACACTATTGCAGATTCGACCGACCCTTTGACGCTTACCATTACATGCTCTGGAGACGAAATCTCCTTCGCGTTGCGGTAAGGCAAAATCTTCGGACGTCACTCCCCTGTAAGGGGAGTGTGGATTGAAATGATTGGGAAATAAGCCGCTCTTGAACAAAACAAGGGCGGCAAATATAATATGCAAATAATTGCTATAATAATGGCAGGACGCCCATATATGTCCGCCGGGGAAGGGATGTCGGATGGCAAACTGTATCAAATGCAAAAAAGAATTGCCGGAAGGTGCACTGTACTGCCCGTATTGCGGGAAAAAGCAGACAGCCGCCCCCAAAAAGCATCGGAAGCGGGCAAATAACACCGGGACGGTGTATAAAATGTCCGGGAAGCGTGCCAAACCCTGGGCCGCGCAGCGTAACGGCGTGTGGATTGGGGCATACCCAACCAGGGAGGACGCCATAAAGGCGTTGGAGCGCATTGCAGACCGCGAAATTACAGATGACTATAATTTGACCTTTGCACAAGTTTATGACCGTTGGAAGCCGGAGCACAGCCGCAGGACAGGCCCTTCGGGGATGTCTGGTTACGCGGCGGCGTATAAGCACTGTGAAAGTATCTACAATCGGCAATTCCGGAAGCTCCGCACGGAGGATTTCCAGGGCATCATCGCGGCGCAGGAGGCGGCCGGAAGGTCTAAGTCGCATTGCGAGAAGATTGTGCAGCTGTTTGGCCAGTTGTCAAAATGGGCGATTCGGGAGGGGATCGCCACCACAAATTACGCGCAGTTCGTTACAATTTTGGCCCAGCAGAAATCACACAAGACCCCGTTTACAGATGAGCAAATACTGGCGATCCGAGCGTCAGATCTCCCGGCGGCACAGATCGCGCTCATTCTCATCGGCACCGGCTGTCGGCCGAACGAGTTGTTTCAGGTTCCGGTGGCCAACTGTGCCGCCGGTTATTTTGTGGCCGGGTCCAAGACCGAAGCCGGTCGCAATCGGGTAATACCGGTGTCGCCGATTGGCCTGGAGGCATACACCCGCTTGTTGCACGCAGCGCAAGCCAGCAATGCGCGGCGGCTGATTGATGCCTATCCCGGCAATAAGACTGCTGCCAATTACGCTAAACGAGATTTCAAAGAGCTGATGGACGCAATCGGCGCGGAAGATATGACACCCTACAACTGCCGCCATACTTTTTCAACGTTGGCTGTCCGGTCTGGCGTTCGCCCGGAATTGCTGCAAAAAATCATGGGCCATGCGGACTACGCCACGACCGTAGGCGTCTATACGCATCTTGACAAAGATGATATTTTAGCTGCAGCACAGGCAATCAACGTTACAAGCAAATTACAAGCAGGCAAAAATGGCTCTCCAAAAAACACATCAAAAAGTTCGTAAAAAGCAAAAAAACACCCGGAAAACTTACGTTTCCGAGTGTCATATTGGTGACCCGCTGGAGATTCGAACTCCAGACCCATTGCTTAAAAGGCAATTGCTCTGCC
>JABLTR010068550.1_pt1 | contig 11367 bp, 17 predicted proteins | sample 7160071 | NCBI WGS metagenome assembly JABLTR01 (sample SAMN14651230, study PRJNA627086) | human gut metagenome | isolation source: feces | host: Homo sapiens
ATGACGTTAAAACGTAACTTCCAAAAATTGAGGGAATCGCCCGGCGTGCGCTACGAATCAGTAGGCCGGGGGTTCGAGTCCCTTCCATCGCACCAAGTAAAATCCCACGATTGACCGTTGAAAATGCGGTGTAAATCGTGGGATTTCTTGTTTTATAACGACCCCGAAACGGCTGGAATGTGCCTTATTTGTGCCTTGTGGCTCAAAAAATGCCTTGCCGTGTGCCTTACAGAGTGCCTTGTGCTGGATGCCCGGCGGGGCGGGTATTGTGCCTGAACCATAACAAAGGATAACAGGTTTTAACAGGTCGGAATACTAACTTTTACTAACCTTTTCGCCTGTTCGGATGCTAACATTTGCTAACAGGCCCGCCGGGCAGATGTTAAGTTTTGTTAAGGTCTGAACACCAACTTTTACCAACAAAAAGAACCCTGCCCGGTGCGCTGCCGTGATGATCTGCGGCGCATTGAGGCGGGGTTCAGTGCTTTTTGTGTGGGAATGTTCAGGTTTTATCAGGTTTTGGAGCGGATTTCAGTGTATCAGGTGGCTTGCATAGACCCACACAAGGCGCAGTTTGCGAAGGTCTGCCGCTTTCAGCAGCCGCAAAATAGCTTCCGTGTAAGAGGTGCGTTCCGGGTCATCTGTGCCGTTTTGCTTTACCCGGCGGCGGTGGCGTTCCTTGCGGATGCCCTGTTGATGCCCAAGGTTATAAACGGCCACCAGTAGAAAAGTCAGGTTGTCGGTGCTCTCTGGGGTCTCTCCGTGGCACTGGAATAGCTGCATCAGGTCGCGCACAAAGCACCATACCTCAGTTGAACATGGCCCATAGTTCCAGACCGTCCAGAACTCTCTAGCGGTCAACGTGGGGGTATAGTCAGGCTTGTGCATGATTAACACCCCCTTCCAGCAGCTGGGCCACAGCCTTGCCAGCCTTTGCGGCGGCCACATCTAGCACGGCCATCTTCCACAGAAAGCCGGTGTCGACCTTGGCGGTCAGGCGATCGCCCTTGTGGACTGCGCCCACAGTGAAGCCCTGCCGGGCGTACTGCTGGCAAATCCAGCTTTGCGGGGACTGGCCCAGACGTTCCAGCGCGGACACGCGCCCACCGTCCAGAACAACGGTCTCCCGGCGGACGGTGCGGGGCTTTGCTTCCCGCTGGTCGATGTACTCAACCTCAAAGGCGTACAGGTTGACACGCTTTTCAATCTTCATATCGTAAAACCTCTCTCATTTCAAGCCATCGCCATCGATGGACGACTTTTAAAAAATTACTCGTGTGTAAATATCGGCGCGGGACAGCAGGGGGCGCCGGGTAGCCACCCGGGGGCCTCCCCCCTCCCCCTGCCCGCTGCTTTCCGCGAGAAAATATTCACAGTACAGTGCAGGAAGTCCAGAGCGAGAGGGGCGGGGTCGGTCTGCCCCCTGTTCCCCTGCTGCTGTTCTGGGCTGCTGACGATCTTGCCGCCGGGTTACAGGTCGAGATAGATGGAAAGGGCGGTCAATGCGCTTTCCATGCCGAAGCCGTGGCGGCGTTCCTCTGGCTCGTCTGATTCTTCCATCTTGCGCGCCTGCTTCAAAACGGCGTTCATGGCTTCTTCCAGTTCTTTGGTGGGGATCTCGTTTTTCATCGTCTGTTCCCCCTTTACTGCGCTTCCAGCGGCTGCACCTGCGATGCACTGAAGAACGATGCCCGATAGGTCTGGCCGTCTCCCTTGCTGCTGTGGATCAGCACCGCCTGAAACAAGGCCTTTGCGCCATGCTCCACCATGTACCCGGCGGCTTTCCAGCCCGCCCAGGTGTTCACCGGCTCGGTGATCCCGGCGGCCTGCTGGGCTTCCTCGATGCGCTGGGCGTTGACCGGGGCGGCCTTTGCGCTGTTCCATGCCCGGTGCAGGGCTTCGGCAAAGCTGCTCACGCCCTTGCGGTACAGCTTCCATGCCTTGTGCATGATCTCGGAGAGATTGTACTTCTTCATACTGTCCTCGCTTTACTTTGCGGGTCAGCTCCTGTATAATGGGCTTGACCCTGTTGTGGGTTTGGCTCGGTGATGTAGTTGGTAGCTGGCACCGGGCCATTTTCTTTTATACAGCTTTTGGGAAGTGGGTTACTGACTTAGCATGCGTTCACGGCTTACTGCGCTCCCGGTTCTTACTTCGCCCCTTGCCTTCCGGTCGTGCTTCCCTTGCTGTGATTACAGTATACACCTATTTTGTGTGTTTGTATATTGACGATATGCACACACTTTGCGTGCTTGTTTCTTGCATTTTGTACACTTGTTTTGTGTGCTTGTGTGTGCTATACTGATAGTAAGGAATAGGAGGTGATTTCGTGTCGCTTCGTTATAAAATGGACATTCTGGAAGCGTTGAAGGAAGCAGGCTATTCAGCATATAGGCTTCGTAAGGAGAAAATCTTTGGTGAACGTGTGGTGCAACAGCTACGTCAAGGCGAGTTGGTTTCATGGGCTACCATTGAGAAGGTTTGCACGTTGCTGGACTGCCAGCCGGGCGATCTGCTGGAACATGTGCCCACAGAGGACACCGCCGGGAAGGAAACCGCGTGATGGAATTGACAATAGAGAACCTGCGCACACTATCCAGCAGCGGGCAAATCTTCCTGACAGCCCATTCACAGGCCCGGCTTTATGAACGCGGCATTTTGCTGGCCGACATTCGTCAGGCTATCCAGAGCGGGAAGATCATCGAATACCGCCCGGATGATTACCGGTGTCCGTCCTGCTTGGTGCTGGGGGTCAATCTGGCGGGCCGCTGGCTGCACGTTGTATGCGGTATCCATGAGGATGCACTGTGGATCCTGACAGCCTACTGGCCCGATCTCGACCACTGGAACGCAACGTATACTGAACGAAAGAAGAAAGGGGAATGATTATGACCTGCTTTTTCTGCAAGGGCGAAATGAAGCCCAGCACGACCATTCACACGGTTCAACTGAAGAACTGTGTTGTGGTCATCAAGAACGTGCCTTGCCTGAAGTGCGAACAGTGCGGCGAGGTGGTTCTGTCAGCTGACACGGTGGAGAAGATAGAACACATCTTGCAGACGGTCGAAAAGGCCGTGGCAGAGATCACCGTTGTGAACTTCCCCGACTGCGCGGCATAAGCCCGCCGGGGGTCGTCAGAACGTGGATAGAGCCACGGCAAGGAAAATACCCACAAGCAACAAGAAAAGCCCTCAGACGTGCGCTGTCGCGGTCTGGGGGCTTTGTGCTGTCTATGAATGGCTGACCATTTTGCCGATGATGGCAAGATGGTATGTTTTCGTGGTGTCACGAAGATGTACGCGAGTGAACAACATGCCGGTGATGCCGCCGGGATGGTGTGGCAGCTGAAGTGCTGCGCCCGGCGGGTGCTGCACGGTCAAAGGGTTTGGGATGCTGCCCAACAAGTCCTTGCAAGGCAAGGGGCTTTGTACATACAAAGACACTGCTTGCAGGTGCAAGGCCCTCTGCAAGAGCACACGACTTTCCGTGAAAGTCTAGTGTGTTATTACACCTCGCCCGGCGGGGTGTATGGTTCAGATGATGGCAGAGATTCCGTACTTCTCGACCAACTCGCGCACGTGCTCCTCGTACTTCTTCACCTGCGCGTCCCAGTATTCCACGGTGCGCTCCTGAACGCTTCCATAGCGGTTCCATGCGTTCCAGCCGGTGCCGCGCCATGCTCTCGTTGTAATCACATCATCATGCCAACGCTGGATAGAGGACAGGCCGGACAGCTTCCGGCAAGCCTTCCACTCTATTTGCCGGATTCGTTCTCGCTGCACTCCGAGTTCTTCACCGATGGCCTGCAAGGACTGGCCGTCATAATACCGGCGGCGCAAAACGTGCGCTTCCCGCTCGGTCAGGTGCTTTGTCATAGCATCTTCAAGGGCGTTGTGCAGTTCCTCGGTGTATAGATCATCCTCGGCGGTCTGGAATGCCTGTGCCGCTGCTGGGTCTGGTTGCAGATCGCCAAGGGTGCTGCTGCCGTCATCCTCGCTGTCAAGCGTAGCATCCAAGCTGGTGCAGTTGTTCAGCGGGTTTGCGGACGCTTGCACCCGTTTCCCTTCGCTGGTTTCAATAATGCGGTAGTGTTCGCCACAGGTTGCAGAACGAATCTGATGCATAAGGGCATAGCTCAAAACGGTGGTAAAACTGCCGCGTTCGGGGTCGTAGTGCTTGGCGGCATAGTCCACAGCAAAGTACCCTTCCTGCACCAAATCTTCAAAGGACAGGCCTGCATTGTCCGCAACAGGCTTGTTCTTCTCGTACCACTGCCACAGCTGCCGCCGTACAAAGCCCTTGTTGACTTCCCAAAGCTGGCCTAGGGCAAAGGTGTTCCCGGCGGCGGCCAGAGCTGCAAGGGCCGCGTTTGTGGCCTGCTGGTCGGTCTGCTTGGGTCGATTCTGTTCCATTTCTGCATCCCCTTTTTGTCCAACATTTTCCAACATTGCGGAATTAGTAAACACGGCCACGCGGGCGCGTGTATCGTGTCAACAAATTGTTTACTTGTGTGAAGTGCTGCGCTTCTTTTTCCGCCTGCGCCAGCGTTGAAACTCTTTCCACTCGGCTTCCAGTTCTTCCTCTGCTTCGTAGAAATAGTGCATTTTCAGAATGATCTCCCGCGCGGACTGCTTCATATAGGCCCGTCGGGCGCGTTCAATGCCGCTGGCCTTGCCGCCCATCCGGGCTATCTATCTCCCGGCGGCGTTCCGGTGGCAGGTCGGCCAGACTGCGGAGGTTATCAGGATTCACGATGCTGCCCCCATTCAAAGAGGGCGCACAGGTTGCCCCATGCGCCCAGCGTGTCACGTGTTCGACCGTGGTTCACTCGTTGTTCATCGGTGGTTAGTCGTTGTTCTTGATTTCAAAACTCATGCCGGACAGGTTGCTGTCCAGAAAATCAAAGTAGGCGGCGCGGGCTTCTTCCTCATCGTGGGCGGCCAGCAGGTCGATGGTGTGCAGGGCGGTGATCATCTGATCTTTGCCGTTGAACTCGTTGTGGCCGTGTTCAATCAGTTCGTCCTCGGTCATGTTGTTGATGTACTCGCGGGCCGCTGCGGTGTATTCCGTGGTCTTGTGGGTGTCGTAGGGGCGGCAATGAACGGACAGGACAGGCGTGTTACTGTCGTCCACGTCCGGCATGATGTAGACCACGACAGCCGGGGCGCTGTCTGCGTTTGGTGCAAAATGCAGTTCAACGCCCTTGCTGGTCTCCTCGGCATATTTGCCCATGCTGTTCACGCCGCGCACATCGGCCAGCACATAGCCAGTCACCTCTGCGCCGATTTCGGTAGACATAAGAGTGTTGTTCAGTTCGTTCATGGTAAATCCTTTCTGTGCCCTTACTGGGCGCGTTCAAAATCAACACCGCCGGGGTGCGGTCAGTGGTTCAACTGTGCATATAAGGCAGCAGCATGTGATAGATCATCTGCAAGACGTGTAGAGGGATGCTTTGCCCATGCTGTAAGGCCGTTTCGATACAAGCGATATACTGCGCGCCGGTTGCATCGTAGTGGTACGGCTCCCGGCGGCGTGGGCGGCTGTGCGTCCGTTTCATGGCTTCACCTTCTTTCCAGTTCGCTTGTGACAGCGAGAAACCGCTGGCGGGCCTTATCGAAGGTCAAAGGGACTTCGCCCACGCGGCCCTCTTTGTTTTTGGCGAGGATGGCTTGATAATCTTCCTTGTCAGCAGATAGGAGCAAAATAGCGTCCGCGTCCTGTTCCAGCTGGCCGGATTCCTTCAGATCGGCGGTGCTGGGGGATGCGTGTGCAGCATTGCGGTTCAGCTGGGCCAGTGCTACTACGAGGATGCCGGTTGTCTGTGCCAGTTCGTGCAAGGCGATGGAAATGCTGGTAATTTGCTGGTATCGGTCTTTTGCCTTGCTGGCGGCCAGCAGTTGCAAATAGTCGATGAAAATAACCTGCGCTTTCATCCGCTGGGCCTGTGCCTTGACCCATCCCACGCCCTTGCCGGATGCAGAACGGATGAACAGCGGCAGCTTGTGCAGTTCTGCGAGATCGTCAAGATTAGACTGTGGAACCGCCTTTGCTTTCACATCGGCCAGAGGAACCGCCAGACGGTTTGCAATGATGCGGGATGTCAGAGTGTCGGGGTCAGTTTCCAACGAGAAATAGCACACCCTGTAATCTTTCCGGGCCTGTTCGCAGGCCATTTGCAAAGACAGGGCTGTTTTGCCGGCGGACGGTCTGCCGCCGATGATGAACAGATTGCCGGGGGACAGGTGCAGGTACTTGTCCAACACCGGGATCCCGGTTGGAATGTACTCGGCTTTTTCATCAAGGCGGCGAATATAGTTATCGACCAGTTCCCCGATGGGCTTAAAATCTTGTTCTTCCCGGTCGAGCGTCAGGGCTTCGCCCATCTGGCTATACAGATCGGGCAGGTCTGCAAAGGTGGTAAGGCTGCTGCCTGCCTGAAGGGCCAAACTCTGGAACTGGGTCAAGGCGGCCTGTTCCCTGACAAGCTGCGTCCATTCTTCTACGCGGTCGCGGGTTATAGCGATATACTCGCCCTCGCATTCCTCTACGCACCCCATGATGGCCATTCGCTGCTCCGGGTATCGGGCACAGGCTTCCACCGCGTCCAGCTGGCCCTTTGCATTCCAAAGGCCGGACAGCGCAGCAAACACCGGTTGAAGGTCTGCCGGGAAGTGTTCAATCTCCAAATCCGGCAGCGAGTAGGGCGCAAGGTCTGGCTTAATGAGGATTGCACCCAGTAAAACCTTGTGAATGTTCATGTCAACACCTCAAACTTCCTTTCCTGCGGCTGTTCGGGCTTCTTTCGGGCTTCCCGGCGGGCTTCTACATCCCCCAGAGTGCGCACCCCATCCGCCTGCCAGCCTTTCAAAACGCCGTCCACGTACCGCCATTTACGCACATTGTTCTCGGCGGCTTCATCAATCGCGGCCCGAATGATTTCCACCGGGTAGACTTCCCGCCAGCGTTGCAGCTTGTCCAGCGCAGAACGTGGAAAGATGCCTATCACCTCTTGGAAGTGTTGCACGATTTCGGCAAGGTCTGAATCTGTACGAGAATTGGCGGCTGTGGTGGCAGTATCTACTACAGCTACAGAATCAGATTCAGAATCAGATACAGATAAGGCATTTTTGCTATTGGCAAAATGGCATTTGCTATTTTTGCTATCACTTGCTATGCCTTTACCTTCTTGCGCCCAACGCTTCATAGCACCTCTTTTTCCAGCTTCCCGCCGGGCGGCAGATGTGCTTTCGTACTTTTCACAGTTCATGTCATCGAATGCTTTTACGGTTTTCCACATCAGCCGCATAGAACGATCATCGAAGTTTGGTTCAACGCCGGTTTCAATATAGCTGGCATAAGCACGAACGAACTTTCCAAATTCTTCGTCTGTCAGTTCGTCCATTGTGTGAACGTGTTCTAAAAGCATGATGAAACTTCCTCTTTTCTTCATCGACATTGGTTCACGCTCATTTCTTTCAAGGCTCATCACCTCGCTACCCGGCGGATTCCCTCGGCGGTCTGGCTGCTTTCCACCGGGTCTCCCTGTTCAAAGTACCGGGCCAGACTGTCCAGATTGACAAGCCACATGTGCCCGGCGTTCACATACCGGATTTTACCCGCCTTGCACAGCCGCCGGATGTAGGCCGGTGACAGCCCGTAGATCTCAGCGGCCTTTTTGACGGTTCCCATGTTGGGATAACGGATGGTATCACCCATATTTCAACCCCCTTTAGGTCATTTTTTGTTCTGTCGTTTTTGATGTGTCGGCATTAAACCATAAAACGAAAATCTTTGCAATACCGCCAAATTTCGATTGAAAATTGATGCCATGAACCATTGTTGAAATGAAGTCCTTTGCGTCAAAATCTATCTGGTGTCATCTGGTGATATCCAGTGTCACGCTTTGCAACGGATTACCTTGTTTTGCAATAGATTTACAGAGGGATGCCCACCTAATTTATGGAGAAATGCTGCCGATTTTGCACATCAAAAATTATTAATGAAATTGAATCACTGACGAGGTGAATTTTACTCACTATCCATCAAGCTTTCCACGGACACGCCAAGAGCGGCGGCGATATGGCGGGCTGTTTTTTCGCTGATACTGCCGCCGTTAAATGCGGCACCTACCCACCGCCGGGAAAGTTCCAGACTTTCGGCAAGGTCGGACTGGGTTTTCCCTGCAACCAATAAAGCGGTTTTAGCCTTTACTTTATCAAAACGCATTTTCGCATTCTCCTTTCTGCTGAATGCACATAAAATTCTCAAAAAAGAATTACATCGACTTGATTATATTCCACTTTTAGAATTTAGTCAATACTTGTTTGAGAATTTTTTCTTAATGTGGTATACTCAAATAAAGGAGGAATGGACAATGGGAGCAGCTGCGATAATAGGAGAAATTGCAAAAGAAAGAGATATTTCTCTGAAAGAGTTAAGTAGGAGAGTAGATATTCCGTATACAACGCTTTACAATGCTGTAAAACGCGATAGTAAAATGGATTTTGAAACAGTCCAGAAAATAGCGGATGCGCTTGGAGTTCTGTGGTATAACCTGTATCCAACAAATCATGCTGTTCATGCTGAATCTTATGATGAACGGTTGGCTTCTGCGTGTGAGTGGCTTGAAATAGAACAAGGCTCCCAAGAAATTGAAAGTGGTGCTGATTGGGATGTTAAACAGAAAAATAATTGGCTAAATGAACATTTTGAGGAAGCTGCAAGACTTTACGATGTAAAGAAAAGTGATTTGTTGGAAGTTACGCCGAGATATGGAGAAACAACAGCGGAAGAACTTGAAAAATTGGGCTTGCATCCAGTTGATTTGTTCGTATCTGATAAAAAATTGATAGAGCATATAAAGAAAATTGCTTGGGATCTCGGAAAATTGAATGAGGAAGGCCAAGCTGAAGCAATAGAACGTGTGCATGAACTCACGCAATTACCAAAATATAAAATTGGTCCGAGTAGTGACGATGAATAACCCCGCCCGGCCGGTTGACATGCTGCCCGGTTTGTGCAGAATGCCCTTGCTGTGGGCCTGATCGCGGCCAGATGAACGCACCGCCGGGGACAAAATGCACAAAAGACCATGCCCACAAAGGAGAGGTGACAGATGGCGAAGATCGTAAAGCGGATGAAGAAGGACGGCACTTGCTCCTACTGCATCCGTGTTTCCAACGGCTACGACAGGCAGGGCCGTCAGGTGATGGTAAACCGCACCTTCACTCCCCCGCCGGGCATGACCGGGAAGAAGCTGGAAAAGGAGCTGCAACGTCAGGCAGATGCCTTTGAACAGGAAGTGCACAGCGGCATTTCGCTGGATGCGTCCATGAAACTGGATGACCTGATAGAGCGATGGTTTACCGAGTATGCAGACCGCCAGCTGAAGCCCAAGACGGCCACCGAGTACAGGAAGCTGGTGCCGCGTGTGTCGGCGGCTTTGGGTCACATGAAGGTCAACCAGATACGCCCGGCGCACCTCATGGCGTTCTATACGAACCTGTCCGAGGACGGAGTGCGTCAAGATTCCACCTATACGGCAACGGCCGCGCTGCTGAAGCTGCTGCCGAAAGGCCAGCGGGCAAGGATCCGGGAGACCGCCGGGGTGGGTGAGGAAACCATGCGGGGGTTGTGCAGCGGCAAGCCGGTCAGCCATAAGACCGCCGAGAAGGTGGCCGATGCCGCCGGGTTGCCCCTGTCCAAAGCCTTTACCGAGAAGGTCAGAGCAGGCGGTAAGCTGGGCGGCAACACGCAGCTGCACTATCACCGCTTCCTGTCCAGTGTGTTTGAAAAGGCGGTCAAGTGGCAGCTGATAGATGAAAACCCCTGTCGGCGCACAGAAGCCCCCAAAGCGGCAGAAATCGAAGTGGAAGCATTGCAGGAAGAGGACGTTGCAAAACTGCTGGAAGCCCTGCAGGACGCGCCAGCGCAGTACAGCGTTATCACACAGCTGGCCTTGCTCACAGGTGCCCGCCGGGGTGAGATATGCGCCCTGCGCTGGTCGGACATTGACCTTGACGCGGGTGTGATTTCCATCAACAGGACAGTGCAGAACATCGCCGGGCGCGGTACGGTGTTCACAGCACCCAAGACAAAACGCTCCCGGCGGTGCATCAAGATAGGCCCGGAGTGCGTGCAGCTGCTGCGGGAGTACCGCCAGCACCAGAAGGCCGAACGGTTCAAGGTCGGCTCCGAGTGGGTGCGCTGGGTGGAGATCGAGAACGGCAAGACGGTGGACAATGACCTGTTGTTCACCCGCTGGAACGGTCAGCCGTTCGACCCCAACGCGGTTACAAGCTGGTTTCCGGGCTTTCTGGCCGCCCATGATCTCCCGGCGGTTCACTTCCACAGCCTGCGCCACACCAACGCCAGCTTGCTGATAGCGGCTCATGTGCCTGTTACAACGGTTTCGGGCAGACTTGGCCACGCAAAGACCAGCACCACCACGGACATTTACGCCGGGTTCATCCGTTCCAGCGATGCGGCGGCAGCGGACGCGCTGACGGACGTTTTTAGCCGTATCAAGGAAAAGTCCCACGCATAACAAAAGACGGCTCACAGGGGCGTTTCTGCCGCCCTCGTGAGCCGTCTGCTTTTTGCTTTTTTCATGGTGTCCGTTTTATGGAATGGTATTCCCTCTGGAATGTGCCTTGTTTGTGCCTTATCGAATCGAAAAGAAGTGAAACGACCATGCACGAACATGAATAAAAATAACGATGAATCTATATAAACTGCAATGACCAAAAACGGCGAAACTCATATAAAGGCCCTCTACGAATCAGTAGGCCGGGGGTTCGAGTCCCTTCCATCGCACCAGAAAATGCCGTGAAATCGAAAGATTTCATGGCTTTTTTGTTTTTCTGGCAGAGTCTGCACACTTTTGCACATCTCCTGCACACTTTACAAAAAAGCCATGTTATCTTTGCATCGCTTGCACAGCGTGTATTTCACTGCACAAAAAAGAATCTTTTACGCGAAGAGCACCCGCGTCAGCTCGCGGCGTTCCTCTGCGTCCATCTGCCGGATGGCTTCAAGGATCATTTTACCCGTGATTTTTGTTGCCACCGGCGTTTTGTTTTCCGGGGGTTCCTGCGGCTTTGCACCGGCCACATCCTGCGTGTAGAAGTCGGCTTCGATCTTCTCGGTCAACTCCAACCGGGGCTTGTCCTGTGTGTGGGCGTAGGTGTCCATCAGGATGCCGGTGGTGGCGTGACCGGTGTTGCCCTGCACGGCTTTAATGTTGCCACCGGATTCAATCAACTGGTAAGTGGCACTGGAGTGGCGCAGACCATGGAACACGATCTTCTCAAACTCCGGGTGCTCCGCACGCCATGCGCGGTACCATTTAGAAAGGGCTTCCGGGGC
>JABLTR010084800.1_pt1 | contig 11349 bp, 7 predicted proteins | sample 7160071 | NCBI WGS metagenome assembly JABLTR01 (sample SAMN14651230, study PRJNA627086) | human gut metagenome | isolation source: feces | host: Homo sapiens
CGGGCAGATAATTCTCGCATCGGATAAATCCGAACCCATCCTGCATAACCTCGAGAATCCCGTTGGCCTCCCAGGTATCCTCCAGGGAAACCGGCGGCGTGGATTTTCTCTGACTCTCATGTCTGGGATTCTCCCCCTTATTGTAGGCTCTGCCGTGCTGCTCATGGCGCTGTGCGCCGCTCTCATGATGCTCCTGTCTTTGGGCGCTCTCCCTGGGCTCCCGGTTCTCCTGCCTTGCACCGTTCTCAGCGCTCTCCTGCTTCCCGGCCGCTTCCTCCTCGTCCTTTGCCAGCATCGCCTCCACGAGATTTGCCTTCTTCATCCCCGAGGTTCCCTTGATGCCTCTGGATTTTGCCAACTCGCGAAGCACGCTGACCGATAAACTCTCATACTTTTCTCGCATACAACTCTCCTTATCTATCTGCCTGCCAAACATCACACCGTATCTCTGGTGCTCCGGCAGTTTCTGTTCTCGTAAACCAAGTCCACATGGGAAATTCGTCTGATTTGACGGTTGAATGTCTATGAAATCTTTGATTAGTATAACGCATTTCCGAAAAAAAGGAAAGCCCCAATTTTCTTGCATCGTATTTCCAATCATGCTATCATAAAAAAGATGAAATTTTACAGGAAAGGATGAAAAATATGAGCATAGACGAAAAAGCAATCTTTCTCCATAAACAATGGCACGGCAAGATCGAGACGACCTCAAAGGCCCCCGTCAAAAACCGGGAGGATCTCTCCATCGCCTACACGCCGGGCGTCGCAGCCCCCTGCCGCATCATCGCCGAGGACCCGGACGCGGCTTACACCTACACGCTGAAGGCCAACACCGTGGCCGTGGTCTCCGACGGAAGCGCCGTTCTGGGGCTGGGCAATATCGGTCCCGAGGCAGCCATGCCGGTCATGGAAGGAAAATGTGTTCTCTTCAAGGAATTCGGAAATATCAACGCCTTCCCGATCTGCCTGTCCACCCAGGATCCCGATGAGATTGTGGCGGCGGTCAAGGCCATCGCTCCCACCTTCGGCGGCATCAATCTGGAGGACATCTCCGCGCCCCGATGTTTCGAGATCGAGGAACGGTTGAAAAAAGAGCTGGACATCCCTGTGTTCCACGACGACCAGCACGGAACCGCCATCGTCGTGCTTGCCGGCATCATCAACAGTCTGAAGATTACCGGAAAGAAAAAGGAAGACTGCCGGGTGGTTGTCAACGGAGCCGGCAGCGCGGGCATCGCCATCGCCAAACTTCTGCTCCGTTACGGATTTACCGACGTGACTCTCTGTGACCGCCAGGGCATCCTTCGCTCCGGAATGAAAGGGCTCAACTGGATGCAGGAATCCATGATGGAAGTTATCAACCCCAGAGGCCTGTCCGGTTCCCTTGCCGACGCTCTGAAGGACGCGGATATCTTCGTCGGTGTCTCCGCCCCCGGCATCGTTTCAAAGGAGATGGTCGCCTCCATGCATCCCGACGCGATCCTCTTTGCCATGGCCAACCCCGTACCGGAGATCATGCCGGATGAGGCAAGGGCCGCCGGCGCGCGGATTGTCGGCACCGGACGCAGCGACTTCCCCAATCAGGTCAACAACGTGATCGCCTTCCCCGGCATCTTCAAGGGCGCTCTGGAGGGAAGAGCCACCCAGATTACCGAGGAGATGAAGCTGGCCGCCGCGGAGGCCATTGCGGGGCTGGTGTCCGATGATCAGCTCAGCGAAGAGTTCATCCTCCCGGAGGCTTTTGATCCCCGGGTGGCCCAGGCAGTCTCCGCCGCTGTGAAGCGCAACATCCCCTCATGAGCAGACTCTGGGGCGACAAGCGGTATCACTCCCTGGACTGGGAGATGAAGCGCACATTCGGAGAGAAAGTATACAAACTTGCCCTGAACGGAGGCATGACCTGTCCCAACCGGGACGGGCGCCTCGGCACAGGCGGATGTATTTTCTGCAGCGAGGGAGGCAGCGGCGATTTTGCCGCTTCTTCCCTTTTGCCCGTCAGTGAACAGATCGAGGAGGCAAAGAAAACCATCCGCCAGAAGACGGACTGCCGGAAATTTATCGCCTACTTTCAGGCCTACACCAACACTTACGCTCCGGTGGATGTCCTCCGGGCAAAATTTACGGAGGCGATCTCACATCCCGATATAGCGGTGCTGTCCATCGCCACCCGAAGCGACTGCTTCTCCCCGGAAATCTATGCGCTCCTGGCTGAGCTGAATACGCGCAAACCTGTGTGGGTAGAGCTGGGCTATCAATCCATGCACAGCCTATCCCACCGATGGATGCGCACCGGGTTTGACCTGAAGAGTTTTACCGACTGTGTAAATACTCTTTCCCGTCTCGGCATCCGGGTCATCGCCCACGTGATTCTTGGGCTTCCCACAGAAAGCCGCGCGGATATGCTCGCCTCTGTCCGGTATCTTGCTTCTCTCCCCCTGTGGGGCGTCAAACTGCAGATGCTGCATATTTTGAAAGGCACCGCACTGGACACGCAGTACCGGGAGCACCCCTTTCCGCTTCTGACCATGGAGGAATACGCCTCCCTGGTAGTCGAATGTCTGGAACTGCTCCCGGAAGACATGGTGATCCACCGCCTGACCGGCGACGGACCCAGGGCTTCTCTCACAGCGCCATTGTGGACGCTTCACAAAAAACAGGTGCTGAACACGATTGCAAAACAACAGAAACGAATGGATTCTTATCAGGGAAAAGAGGTAGAAAATGGCTGAACCGAATATGATATACAAAATTGCCGCGCTGGAAATGCTGGACAAGGCCGGCGAGCCCCTCAGCAATATGCAGATTACCGGATTTTTTCTGGACGGGCGATACACCGACTATTTCAATGTCCAGCAGGTGTTAAGCGATCTGGAAAACACGGATATGATTACCTCCCAGACCATGCACAACAACACCCGCTACCGCCTGACCGAGGAGGGGCAGCGGACACTGGCCCTCTTTGGCGACAAGCTGACAGAAGCTATCCAGCAGGATATCCGCGCCTATCTCAGTGAACACCGAATTCAGTTTAAAAAAGAAAACGCCCTGTCGGCAAACTACGACAAGGCGCTGGGCGGCGGGTATCTGGTCCACTGCACCGCCAAAGAAGATCAGCGGGAGATCATCAACCTCACGCTTCACACCGCCACACGGGAACAGGCGGAGACCATCTGCAACAACTGGAAAGTACGCTACGAGGATGTCTACATGAACATCATGGATACCCTGATTCAGTGACACCCTCTCTCTAACGTTTCTTTTTCTTCTTCACGGAATAGCCGAAGGTTCCCAGCTTCCTCCCCAGCATATAGTAAGTGCCGTGGGAGTAAGTGATGGGCTTCGCCCTCTCCAGGGCAAATCTTCCGGTCTCATCCATATATTTTTCCGAGGCGTGTACCGCCTCCACCTTTGCCAGAAACATGTGATGGGATCCAAGTTCCAGCACTTCCGTCACCCGGCACTCGATATTGACCGGGCTCTCCCCAATCATCGGCGCGTCAATGCGCACCGCCTCCTCCCTGGTCAGATGACAGGCCGCAAACTTGTCCACGTCCCGCCCGGAGGTCACGCCGCAGTAATCAGTAGCCCAGGCCAGCTCCTCCGTGGTCAGGTTTACCACAAACTGCCCTCTCTCCCGCAGCGCGCGATAGGAATAGCGCTCGGGGCGCACAGAGATGTAGAGCATAGCCGGATTCGTGCACACCGTCCCCGTCCAGGCCACGGTAAGGATATTGTCCCGGCCCTCCCCGTCCCGCAGGGAGACCATGACTGCCGGCAGCGGATAGAGCATATTGCCCGGTTTCCAGATCTGTTTCTTCTCTGCCATATATCTCAATCCTCCTGCATGGCGTCAATCAGCGACGGTATCAACTGCTTTTTGCGGGAGACAACTCCGGGCAGCAGGAAACTGTCGCCGGTAAATTCCGCCTCCGAAAAGGCCTTGCGCACTGTCTCTCTGGCTTTTTTGCCCTCGTACAAGAGTTCTGTGGATTCCGTGAGAATATTCGTCAGCATGACGAAACACATCTTCAGGCCCTTCTCTCCCAGCACGATGGGCATATAGGTCTGCAGATCCCCCTTGATGGCTGAGAGCTGCTTTTCGCTGACCGCACTGATCTGCGCCACACCGAACGTGTCTTCCTCCGCCACAAAAGTCTTGAAATCCTGATAGAAAATCTCCGATATCGTCTTCGACCCGAAATCGCTGCCCGCCTCAAACATCGCGGAGGCAAGCCCCTCCACATCCACGCCGGCGATGGCAGCCAGTTCTCTGGCCGCCCGCTCATCCAGCGCCGTGCAGGTGGGTGAACGGAACATCAGGGTGTCTGAGAGAATCGCGGAACACAAAAGGCCCGCGATTTTCGGCTCCACAGTAACATGCTTCTCCTGATACATCTGGTAGATGATCGTGGAAGTGCAGCCCACAGGCTGATTGCGGAAAAAGATCGGCGACATGGTCTCCAGACTTCCGATCCGGTGATGATCGATAATCTCCAGGATATCCGCCTGCTCGATGCCATCCACGGCCTGCATTTTCTCGTTGTGATCCACCAGAATAACCTGCTTCTTCTGGGTATTTAAAAGGTATCGTCTGGACAGCATTCCCACAAACCGCCGCTGTTCATCCAGAATCGGGAAGTCACGGTGGCGGACGCTGGCCATCACATCCTGGACATAGTCCACATAATCGTCCAGCTGGAAGGAGATAATATTGTCCTTGGTCATAAAAAACCGGATCGGTATGCTCTGATGAATCAGTCTGGCCGTGGTAAAGGCGTCATACTCTGTGGTAATCAGCACACACTCCTGCTGGCGAGCCAGCCGCAGCACCTCCTCGTCCACCTGGTTCTCCCCGCAGATAACGATACAGGCCGCGTCCCGCTCCAGGGCAATCATCTGACGTTCCCGGATATTTCCCACAACGACAAGATCGTCCTGCTCGATCTCCCGGCGCATGGCGTCACGGTTTCCGGTAGCCACCACCACTTTACCTTTGGTAAAGCGGGCATGGGGATTGCCGCACTGCAATGTCCCCTGAATCGTCTCCACAATATTCTTATACTGTGTCCTCGCCCTGGAAAGGATCCGGTTATCCAGGATATCCATATAGGAGTAAGCGATATCGCTGTTGGTAATCAGACCTTCCAGATGCCGGTTCTCATTGACTACCGGCATGGTTACCACGTCCAGCTGACGCATGAGTTCCCATGCCTTCTTCAATGTAATATGCTCGCTGACGCCCTCACTGCGCCGGTAATTGATATCCTTGAGCTGTGCTCCCACATCCGAAATTGTCTTCGGCTCCTGCACGCCGAACCGGTCCAGCACATAACGGGTCTCCTGATTGACATTTCCCGCCTTCTTCGGAAGAAACACGCCATCCTCCGATTTATTCTTCAGATCCGCGTAGGCGATTGCCGCGCAGATGGAATCGGTGTCCGGATTCTTGTGGCCTACCACCCACACGACACGCTGTTTCTGTTCTGCCATTTTTCCCTCCAGATTACAGAATTCCAAACAGATTGAGCAACACGACCGCGAGCGCCGCCAGATTGATCACGGAAAATACGGTTACCACGCCCAGTCCCCTTTGCATCAGACGGAATTTATGCTCCGCTTCCTTCTCCTGAGCCTGGGAATGATCCATCTCCTGCAAAAGATCCTGAAGATTCCGATACACCTTGACGTTCTCATTGTGAATCTTGTCAAAGAGATCTCTCTGCATGGATTCCATGCCGGTATTGACTTTCGAGAGATCCTCCCGCACCTCCCCAAAGTCAGAGTTGATCCCCGTCATATCGCTGTGAATCAATGCCACGCTCTCCCCGATCTGGCTCACACCGGTATGAAGGCGCTCTACGCCGCTGTTAATCTGCTGCATGTCCTCCCTGGCCGTAACCAGCGAATCCTCCACCTTGCGGGTCCGCTCGGAAGCCTGCTCCTGCGTGTACTGCACCTGATGCTGAATCTTCTGCTGCATTCCGCTGAACTCTCCCTGCAGAGACTGCAGCATGCGGTCCACCTGGCTCTCCACATCGGTAACCAGCCCGTCTGCCTTGGCCTTCTTCTTGTTCAGCTCCTCCTGGAGCCGCACATTCTGCTCCCGGAGCGTCTGATTCTTCTCCTCCTTGGCACGAACCAGAGCCTCCAGCTCCTTTACCTTTCGCTCCTTGGCGCTGATCAGGTTCTGCAGCTGTTTCGCCTTATCCCGGAAAGCGTCAATCTGCTCCAGCAGCATGTCCTCCCCATTATCCGAAACCTCCTGCTCCTGTTTCGCGGCATCCGCCTGCGTCTGTCCCGTCATCTGTCCCGAAACTGCCGTCTGTTCCGGCATCTGCACCCGAACCGGTGTCGGTTCCGGCATCTGTGCCTGCGCCTGCTCCCGGGCGGTCTCGCCCTCTCTCACTGCCATTCCGGCATCCCGTGTCATCTGTTCCTCTCCCATCATATGCTCCTATCTGTTCCTTTCACACAAGTATGTTTTTATTCTATCATTCAGCCCATTTTTTGTAAATAGGAACACCGTTTCCTGTAAACGGAAAAAGCCGCCGCGCTCCGGAAAATCCGGAGCACGGCAGCTTCCTTCAGATAAGCGCCCGAGAGCGCTGTTTTTCTGATAAAGTTCCTGCTTAGTCTGCCTTGTAGAGGGCAACCAGCTTCTGCAGATACTCGTATCTGTCTTTGGAATTCTGCTCGGAAATTGCGAAAAGTTCCGCAGCTCTTGCAGGGTTGAACTTCGCCAGAGAAGCGTAACGGTTCTCGCCCTTCAGGAATTCCTGATAATCCTTGCTCGGAGCCTTGCTGTCCAGAGAGAACGCATCCTTGCCCTCTGCAGCCAGGGTCGGGTTGTAACGGAAGTTGAACCAGTATCCGGACTCAACTGCCAGTTTCTCCTCGGTCTGAGCCTTGCTCATGCCCTTCTTGATACCATGGTTGATACAGGGAGCGTAAGCGATGATCAGGGACGGGCCCGGATATGCCTCAGCCTCTGCGATAGCCTTTACACACTGATTCATGTCAGCACCCATAGAAATCTGAGCTACATATACATAGCCATAGGTCATGGCGATGCCAGCCAGGTCTTTCTTCTTGGTCTCTTTTCCGCCGGCAGCAAACTGTGCGATTGCTCCCTCCGGAGTAGCCTTGGAGGACTGTCCGCCGGTGTTGGAGTATACCTCGGTGTCGAATACCATGATGTTGATATCCTTGCCGGAAGCGATTACATGATCCAGACCGCCGAAACCGATGTCGTAAGCCCATCCGTCTCCACCGAATACCCACTGGGACTTCTTAGCCAGGAAGTCTTTCTCCTTCAGGATATTCTTGGCGGCGTCACATCCGCATGCCTCAAGAGCAGCAACCAGCTTGTCGGTAGCCGCACCGTTGGTTGCGCCTACTGCGAAGGTATCGTTCCACTCTTTGATGGCAGCCTTCACATCCTCGTTGTCCGTATCGGCAGCGAGAACGTCCAGCTCGTCTTTCAGTCTGTCACGGATTGCTCTCTGAGCGAGCAGCATACCGTATCCAAACTCAGCCGCATCCTCGAACAGAGAGTTGGACCATGAAGGACCATGTCCCTGTGCGTTGACGGTGTACGGAGTGGAAGGAGAGGAGTTACCCCAGATGGAGGAACATCCCGTTGCGTTGGCGATGTACATTCTGTCGCCGAACAGCTGAGTCAGCAGCTTCGCGTACGGTGTCTCGCCGCATCCGCCGCAGGCTCCGGAGAACTCAAGCAGCGGCTGCTTGAACTGAGATCCCTTCACGGTGTTTACTTTGAATTTATCGATGACATCCTGTTTCTCAGGAAGCTTTACAGCGTAATCGAAGTACTTCTGCTCGTCCTCGTTCGCCTCGAAGCTCTGCATGGAGATTGCCTTCTCCTTTGCGGGGCAGACATTCACGCAGGAGCCGCATCCGGTACAGTCGAAAGCGGATACTGTGATGGCAAACTTGTACTGCGGCATGCCGAGCATCTCCTTCATCTGCATTCCCTCGGGTGCTGCAGCAGCCTCCTCCTCGGTCATTGCAACCGGACGGATACATGCATGCGGGCATACATAGGAGCAGATGTTACATCCGATACACTTGTCGGCATCCCATACGGGAACATCCGTAGCAACGCCGCGCTTCTCGTATGCAGCGGTACCGGACGGGGTGTTACCGGTCTCATAAGTCTTCACAACAGATACCGGAATCGTGTTACCCTGCTGAGCGTTTACCTTTGCCTGTACGTTCTTTACGAAATCGATCACTTCCGGTCTGCCCTCTCCAACCTTCTCGGTCAGATCATCATCCGGGCAGTTCTTCCAGCTCTCCGGAACGTCAACCTTGATGTAGGCAGTTGCGCCGGCATCGATAGCGTCGTGGTTCATCTTAACCACATCGTCGCCCTTCTTTGCGTAGGAAGCGGTAGCCGCATCCTTCATGAGCTTGATAACCTTCTCTTCCGGAATCAGCTTGGTCAGAGAGAAGAACGCAGACTGCAGCACCGTGTTGATACGGTTGCCCAGACCGATCTCCTTACCGATCTTCACGCCGTCGATGATGTAGAAGTTGATGTTGTTCTCAGCGATATATCTCTTTACCTGTCCCGGCAGCTTCTCATCCAGCTCGTCCACAGACCACTGGGTGTTGAACAGGAAGGTTCCGCCCGGCACCAGATCCTGCACCATGTTGTACTTGTAGATGTAAGCGGTACAATGGCAGGCAACGAAGTTTGCCTGGGAAATCAGGTATGTGGAGCGGATCGGTGTATGTCCGAAACGCAGGTGGGAAATAGTCACACCACCGGACTTCTTGGAGTCATAATCGAAGTATGCCTGTGCATACATATCGGTGTTGTCGCCGATGATCTTGATGGAGTTCTTGTTGGCGCCTACGGTACCGTCTGCTCCCAGACCCCAGAACTTGCAGTTGGTGGTTCCCTCCGGAGTCGTTACCGGATTCTCTTTTACTTCCAGAGAAAGGTTGGTCACATCATCGATGATACCGATGGTAAATCTGTCTTTCTCGTTGTTGTTGTATACGGCAATGATCTGTCCCGGAGTGGTATCCTTGGAACCCAGTCCGTAACGGCCGCTTCTGATCGGCACCTGATCGAACTTGGAGCCCTTCAGTGCAGCTACGACATCCAGGTACAGCGGCTCTCCGAGAGATCCCGGCTCCTTGGTTCTGTCAAGGACGGAGATTCTCTTAACGGTATCCGGAATAGCCTCGATGAGAGCTTCCTTCACGAACGGACGGTACAGGCGAACCTTTACAACGCCGACCTTCTCGCCTCTTGCCATCAGGTAATCGATGGTCTCGTCGATGGTCTCGCACACAGAGCCCATAGCGATGATGATGTTCTCGGCATCCTCTGCTCCGTAGTAGTTGAACAGTTTGTAGTCGGTTCCGATCTTCTCATTTACCTTGTTCATGTACTCGGTAACGATGGCAGGCAGATCGTCGTAAGCGCCGTTGCATGCCTCTCTGGACTGGAAAAACAGATCCGGGTTCTGAGCGGAACCCATCTCGCAGGGATGATTCGGATTCAGCGCGTTCTTGCGGAATGCGTCGATGGCATCCATGTCCACCAGATCCTTCAGATCCTCGTAATCCCAGGTCTCGATCTTCTGGATCTCATGGGAGGTACGGAATCCGTCGAAGAAGTTGATGAAGGGAACACGTCCCTTGATAGCTGCGCAGTGTGCGACAGCGGTAAGGTCCATAACCTCCTGGACGGAAGACTCGCAAAGCATTGCGACACCCGTCTGACGGCAGGCATAGACATCAGAATGATCTCCGAAGATGTTCAGCGCATGGGTTGCCACGCAGCGGGCAGATACGTTGAACACGCCCGGCAGACGCTCGCCGGCGATCTTGTAGAGATTCGGGATCATCAGCAGCAATCCCTGAGAAGCAGTGTAGGTGGTGGTCAGCGCTCCGGCTGCCAGGGAACCGTGCACGGTACCTGCTGCACCCGCCTCAGACTGCATCTCTGTTACCTGAACGGTCTGTCCGAAAATATTCTTGCGGCCCGCGGTCGCCCACTCGTCAGTGGCTTCTGCCATAACAGAAGAAGGAGTAATCGGATAGATGGCGGCAACATCTGTGAACGCATAGGACACATGAGCTGCAGCATGGTTTCCATCCATGGTTTTCATTGCTCTTTTCATGTTGTTTCCTCCTAAAGTCTTGGAATATGTACATAAGTATCCTTGTCCCAAAAACAGGCGCAAAAATACACTACGTCGCTATTACTTAATATAAGATTTTTGATAAAAAAAATCAATAGGTTGCGCTGTTTTTAATCGCGTACATGGGAACATTTTTACAGAATACCGGCTGCCAATTCCAAAATCTTCCGGCATTGTGAACAGATTGTGTACCCGTCCGCACTCTCCCGCCCCTGCGAGCGCTCCCGGCAAAATTTCTTTCAAAAAGCCCTGAAAAAGCTTGAAAAAAAAGGAATTTACGCTACAATAAATACCGTCTGTACATTGAGCACTATATAAAAAGAAAGGATATTCCTATGATTCAAGCGAGTAATATTACCTTACGTCTCGGAAAAAAAGCTCTTTTCGAGGATGTGAACATCAAATTTACCGAGGGAAACTGCTACGGCCTGATCGGCGCCAACGGAGCCGGAAAATCTACGTTTCTGAAGATTCTGTCCGGACAGCTGGAGCCCACCAACGGAGACGTCATTATTACACCCGGACAGCGCCTGTCTGTCCTGGAGCAGGATCATTTCAAATATGACGCCTACACCGTGCTGGATACGGTCATCATGGGCAACCAGAGACTTTATGATATCATGAAGGAGAAGGAAGCCATCTACATGAAGGAGGACTTTACCGACGAAGACGGCATCAAGGCCAGCGAGCTGGAGGCGGAATTTGCCGACATGGACGGATGGAATGCCGAGAGCGACGCCGCCACTCTCCTAAACGGCCTCGGTATCGAGACCGATCTGCACTATATGACCATGAGCGAGTTAAACGGCGCCCAGAAGGTCAAGGTGCTGCTGGCAAAGGCCCTCTTCGGCAACCCGGACATCCTGCTTCTCGACGAGCCCACCAACCACCTGGATCTGGACGCCATCGCCTGGCTGGAGGAGTTCCTGATTAATTTCGAGAACACCGTCATCGTGGTGTCCCACGACCGTTATTTCCTGAACAAGGTCTGCACCCACATCGCCGACATCGACTACGGCAAGATCCAGCTCTACGCCGGAAACTACGATTTCTGGTACGAGTCCAGCCAGCTTCTGATCAAGCAGATGAAGGAAGCCAACAAGAAGAAGGAGGAAAAGATCAAGGAGCTCCAGGAGTTCATCTCCCGCTTCTCCGCCAACGCCTCCAA
>JABLTR010096904.1_pt1 | contig 11347 bp, 13 predicted proteins | sample 7160071 | NCBI WGS metagenome assembly JABLTR01 (sample SAMN14651230, study PRJNA627086) | human gut metagenome | isolation source: feces | host: Homo sapiens
CGGTGCTGCGGCTGACTGATTACTTCGGCGGGGGTGCTGCTGTGGTGGTGCGGCTGCCTGGTTCCTTCGGCGGGGATGGCGGTGCTCCTTACCTGGCTTTCGGAGATTTGGCGGTGTGGTGGGCGGGATAGTGAGGAGATGCCATAGGTTAAGGACGGCCATTATAAGTCCTGTACAACAAAACAGCCCGCTGTATGCGGGCTGTTTTATCTTATTCAAATTTTAAACGGTGATCACCTTGGCGGAGCTTTTCATCTTCTCCACGATCTCGTACATATTGCTGATGGTTCCCACCTTAAGTTTTTCCGTAAGGCCGTAGTAGTTGAGGCATGTTCCGCAGACGAGCACTTCTGTACCCTTTTCGATGAGGGTACTTATGCTGTTGATAATGTCCATCTTGTCATCTGTGGGCATTTTTACACCGCTGTTCATAAATATGACAGCCGCGGGCACATCATCACTTTCAGCCAGGGTATAGAGCATCATTTTAGCCAGATTATGTCCGAGGGTATAGTCTCCTTCGCCAACATAATCTTTACCGAAAAATACTGTATATCCGCATCCGCTGACAGAGCATGCCGAAGGAGCGGGCGCAGCCTGGGGAGCTTTTTTCATATCACCGTCAGCGGCGCCGCCGGCAAATATTACATGGAATCCGCCTTCAACGTTCTCCACCTTAGTTTCGATACCATTTGAATCCGCCAGACGTTTAAGATTTCCCACGGCTATCTCATTATCAACGGCCACCGTGAGGTCTCTTTCACCGGCATCGATCTCTTTTTTAGCAAGCACAACGGGCATAGGGCAGGCCTTGCCGAAGGCATCTATAAATTTTGACATATTATCACCTTTTCTATACGTTATTTTAATATGAGTATAACCATATTGCCTTTAGTTGTCAAAGGTCTTATAATCTTTACGAGGTGTTTTTATGAGAAAAGATGCATATTATACAATCGCTTTCAATTCCACCCACAGTGCCGTTGCCGCTGAAAAATATCTCGGCGAAAAAATAAACGCCGCTGTCATGCCTACCCTGAGAAAAATAAGTGCTTCCTGCGGCATATCCCTCAGGATAGAAACGGAGGATTTTGAAAGGCTGAAGGAACTTTTAAATGAAAATCAACAGATAAAGGAAAGCTGCCACGTATATCTTGCCGAAAACGACGAAGTTTATCCGGTGGATATATGAAATATGAAAGGGCTCAATGGCAAAAATAATAGAAAAACCCCCCGTTGGGATTCGGAGGGCCAAAAGAAATAAAAGGTTTTTATAATGAAATAAATAAAGGGGCATTTATTTATCCATTCGGAGTTTTACTGCCTTATCACGGTATTGTTTTATAACTACAATGTGTTATTATTATATCGTGCTAAAGCTATAAAGTATAATACAACCAGTATTAATTTTTGTCAATAGATTTTGAATAAATATATATAAAAAACTTAACTAAATTTTATTGTCAGTCATCGTCAGAACATCCGGCGCCGGTGTATCCGCATAAGCCTCTGGAGAAATATTTATTAATATTTATTACAGAGCCCGGAGGCTTGCCGCCTTTAAGCCCAGGCTGCCGGCCCCTATATTTATGGCCTTGATGGCCTTGGACCAAATATATCTTCAGCCCTATCAAATATCTGCCTGTGATATCTGCCGTTATATCCCGCCTCTGCCCATACCCTTCCTTGTTATGGCAGTAAACTTTATAGTCTGTAAATAATGACAAATGCTTCAAATAATTTAATCATTTTTTTATAAAAGACCATGATACTTAATGGTCTCTTAATTACCTGATGGCGCTGTCTGTGTTAGATTATACCTGTCATTAAGTTCAACAAAATGATTGGAGGAATGATAAATGAAACGCAGATGCATACCGCTTTTTCTCTGTATGGCGCTGTCAATGGGAGTGATAGCTGCAGGCTGCAGCTCCGGAGGAGATGACACGGAACAGACCGTCTCAGAAACAACGGAGGATGGAACATCCGCATCAGATGATGAGGGAAGTACTTCGGCGGAAGCCTCATCCGCAGAGGAAGATCCCTTTGTCTATGAAAATGATGAGCTCAATTTTTCCGTTGAGATGCCTGAGCTCCTGAAGGACTGTATGTATACGGAGGAATCCCAGACCACTGCCTATGACGACACCATAAATATGGTAAAAGTCTACTATAAAGGCGAATCCTCAGACCAGAACATATTTACCCTGGAGGAAATGAGCCAGGATGTATGGGACAACATTAAGGCCGAGGACGGTTATGTGGGAGACGAACTGGGAGTATCATCTTCAGGACGAGTGGTAGTTCTCAACCAGATGCAGTCAAATCCTTACGATGAAGGAACGGATGACTACGATAAACTGGAGGATATATTCGCCCAGATGGACATTATATCCCAATCTTTCACTTTCCTGAATGAATAAGCCCTGTCAGCAGTATCGATTCAGTTTTATATTTAAGAGCTAAAAACATCAGTTTTATCCTAAATATCCGTGCTTCTATATAGGCATCTACAGCACCCCCGGATGCCTTTTTATTTGCCTGAAAACAGAAACTCTTCCCTCCTGCTGAGGCCACTGCAGCCCCCTATCCGGCGGGCTTTGGGTATAAAAAAGGCGTTCCCTAAGGGAACGCCTTTTTTATACCTGTTATACTATTATTTGCCTAAATATTCCTGTCCGCCCATGTAAGGTCTTAAAACTTCGGGAATCCTTACTGTGCCGTCTGCCTGAAGGTTGTTTTCAAGGAAGGCGATGAGCATTCTGGGAGGAGCAACAACTGTGTTGTTAAGGGTATGAGCGAAGTATTTCTCACCGTTTTCTCCAACTACCCTTATTCTAAGTCTTCTTGCCTGAGCGTCTCCAAGGTTAGAGCAGCTGCCGACCTCGAAATATTTCTTCTGTCTGGGTGACCAGGCCTCAACGTCTACTGATTTTACCTTAAGGTCAGCCAGGTCTCCTGAGCAGCACTCAAGAGTTCTTACGGGGATATCCATAGATCTGAAAAGATCAACTGTGTTCTGCCAGAGTTTATCGAACCACATTTTGCTGTCCTCGGGCTTACATACAACGATCATTTCCTGTTTCTCGAACTGATGTATTCTGTAAACTCCCCTTTCCTCTATGCCGTGGGCACCTTTTTCCTTACGGAAGCAGGGTGAATAGCTTGTGAGTGTATAGGGAAGGTCTGCCTCTTTATTTACTGTATCGATGAACTTACCGATCATTGAATGTTCACTTGTACCGATGAGGTAAAGGTCCTCGCCTTCGATCTTATACATCATGGCGTCCATCTCGTCAAAGCTCATAACGCCTGTAACAACGTCGCTTCTGATCATGAAAGGAGGTACACAGTATGTGAATCCTCTGTTTATCATAAAGTCCCTTGCATAGGCGATTACTGCTGAATGAAGTCTTGCGATGTCACCCATGAGATAATAGAATCCGTTTCCGGCTACCTTTCTTGCGCTGTCAAGGTCAATGCCGTTGAACTTCTCCATGATGTCAACGTGATAGGGTATCTCAAAATCGGGAACAACGGGCTCGCCAAATTTCTGTACTTCTACGTTCTCGCTGTCGTCCTTGCCGATGGGAACTGAAGGATCGATGATGTTGGGGATAGTCATCATGATCTTTTTGATCCTTTCCTCAACGTCTTTTTCCTTTTCTGTGAGTTCATCTACCCTTGTGGAGTTTTTAGCTACCTCAGCCTTTACTTTTTCGGCCTCTTCCTTCTCACCCTTTGCCATAAGACCTCCGATCTGTTTTGAAAGTCTGTTTCTATCGGCACGAAGGGCTTCAACCTCCTGTTTGATCTTTCTGTTTTCAAGGTCAAGCTCAATGACTTCGTCAACGAGGGGAAGTTTTTTGTCCTGAAACTTGTTTCTGATATTCTGTTTAACTATCTCGGGGTTCTCTCTTACGAATTTAATGTCTAACACTGGTTTTTCCTCCTAAAAAATTGTTTTCGGCAAAATAAAAAGCCCGTCCCTTAAAAGCTTTGCGCTTCCCTGGGACGAGCTGTTATACCCGCGTTGCCACCCGCATTGCCGCTTGTGTACGGCCTCTCATAAAAGCTGTAAGGGGCTTTACCCCGGCGGCTTTCACCGCAGACTCGGAAAGTGGAACATCTTTTCACGCTGCCGTCTCACACCAAATGACGGCTCTCTGAAAACGCTACGGGATTTAGTTTTCCTCAAACGTCCTTATTATCTGAACATAAAAAGATTATAACACATAAAAATTAAAAATCAACCAAAAAATAAATAAAAATCCTGCCTTTAAAGAGTTTTTTATGTGAATTTTATCTGAAACTGTATTTTATGCCAAGGACACCAAAAAAATACCTTCATATTTCAACTGCAGTTTTAAAAAAACGGCTCCTAAAACCGTTTATTAAATAAATCCTAAATTTTAAAGCAGCGGTTGACTGCGGGTAAAAAAACATACAAAATATTAAATAACCAAAGAATAACTAAAGAATAACTAAAGGGAGTTGATATAATGCCCTCTTATCTCATACCCGGCCTTCTCCTGCCCTTTATGGGCACCGCACTGGGAGCGGCCTGTGTATTTTTTATGAAAGACAGCCTTGACCCCAAGGTCCAAAAGGTGCTTTTAGGCTTTGCCTCGGGAGTTATGGTGGCAGCCTCCGTATGGTCCCTGCTCATACCATCCATGGATATGTCAGAAAATCTGGGACGTTTTTCATTCATACCCGCTGCCGTTGGTTTTGCCCTTGGTATGGTGTTCCTGCTTATAATGGACAGGCTCATACCCCATATGCACCTGGGTGGACAGACCGAAGGCCCCAAAAGATCCCTTGGGAAAAACGCCATGCTCGTCCTGGCCGTGACCCTCCACAATATACCCGAAGGCATGGCCGTAGGCGTCGTACTGGCCGGAGCCATGAACGGAAGTTCCACGGTCACCGCCGCCGGAGCCCTTTCCCTTGCCCTTGGCATCGCCATTCAGAACTTCCCCGAAGGCGCTGTCATTTCCCTGCCCCTTAAGAGCGAAGGCACCGGAAAAACAAAGGCCTTTATCTACGGCGCCCTGTCCGGCATAGTGGAACCTATTGGAGCCCTTCTTACCATAGCCCTTTCATCCCTCATAGTGCCCCTCCTGCCCTATCTGCTTTCATTCGCAGCGGGAGCCATGATATATGTGGTGGTGGAGGAACTTATACCAGAAGCCTCAGAAGGGGAACACTCAAATATCGGCACCATTGGTTTTGCCGCCGGATTCCTTATTATGATGATACTTGACTCTGCCCTGGGATAAAATCCTCCCACGGACAATCATTAATGCCATAAATAACGAAAAATGGACGCTGTCCCATGTCAAAGGGCTCTCCGTAAAGGAGAGCCCTTTTATTTATCCCATGTTTATTATTCATCTTCACTGTCGTCATATGTGCCCGCCTGAATGACCTGGGCCGTCTGTCCATTCTGCCCAGTCTGTCCCGTCTGGGACGAGCCGTCAGACGCACCGGAAATATTCGCGTTCTGGTTACCCAGCATGACCTCCTCGGCCCTCTCGTGCTGTGTCCCAAAATAAAACGATATCACAACGGTGAATATTGTCACGAATTCCCTGGCATCCACCCTGCCGCTCAAACATAAAAACGCGAATACCACCGTTAATATGAGCGTTATGACCGTCTTTACCCTGAGCAGCTTTATAAGCGCCTCTTTCATACGATCACCCCTTTTTTTCAAGATCTTCTATCCTGTGATTGGCAACCTTTATTTTTTCCTCATGTATCATGGCCTTTTGTTCCAGGGCGTAGGTCCTCTCCACAACCTGATTGTGTTTGTCGACCCTCTCCGTAAGTTCCTCCAGCTGGTATTTTATCAGCCCCATGGTCTCATCATGCTGCGCCATGGACCTCCTGTTCTGCTGCCAGCTGTTTATCATACATACCGCAAGAGTGACGCCCCCGCTTATCAAGGCCGTTGTTACGGCATCAGACACTCTTGTCCCTCCAAATCTTTATATCCTTATACCTTTCTATACCCTTGGCTTTTGTCCTCCGGCTCATTCTCCGGAATTTTCGGATACTTCCCTCAGCCTGTCCTGGATATCCACATATATCTGTCTGAGTATCTCACAGGCCTCAGCCTTGTCTTCACTGTTGGGATGAGTGACTATTTTCTTTGCCCCTTCTTTTACCTTCGTATAAAACTTTTCCTTCGTGTTTTTGGCTGTCTTTACCCAGCTGTTCCCGGCGTCCCATATATAATATGTCTCCCCGCCGATCTTAGGTACTCCTCCATCGTTTTCTATGTCGTCCACAGCCATATATACTCCGCCGCCATATTCACTGGCGTCATCTTCCCATTTTGAACAGTGGAGAAGTCCTCCCCTGTCAATGTACATATATCTTATGCCGCTGTCCGGCTTTGGCACCTTCTTCCCATCCACATAGTAAAATTCATGATGGTCCATTTCCGGTACGTTGAAATCAACTTTTATATCCCTCATGCTTATCCTCCTTCTTCCTCTCCGGCACTTTACTCTGACATTTCGTTAATTTGATGCCTAAATGCATCGCTGCCTTGATGCTTTGATACTTCGATACTTCGATACTTTTATACTTTGGCACCCTGGCGCTCCGGGACTGCGGCACTCTGGCATTCTGCTGCCCCTTTCAAGCCTGTCTTTGGCAGCTCCCCTTTAGGCGATACTCTGCCTTGGCCGCTCTCCTTTTAGCACTGCCTTGCCATTAGCTGCCTCACTGTGCCCCGGCTCAAGGCTTCTGAACCACGGCCATCATATAAGATGGTTTACCGCTTTTTCTGCCCATGCCGCTTGTCTCTGCCCTTCCTGCCGCCTTTTACCGGCTCATAAAGCCCACAAAGTCCAGCGGCAATAGAGTCCGCAAGCTCCATCTCAGATGGCCGCAAGGGCATTTTCGATGTCATTTGTAAGGGTCACTGTGCCGCTGCCGCTGTGGTATCCCGCCGGTATCGTATAGCTTGTGGTATTGAGGCCGTCAATGGTAGCAGCCACAGCTCCATTGTTGGCCATGGTACCGCTTTTCTGGGCTCCTGTGGAATCCACGAAGACCTTTCCCGTAAGTACGTCCCCGGCCGATGCCGTAACTCCAGTTATGTCAGCATAGCTGGCTGGTATGGCTTCGACCCTCACCTTGGAAAGACCGTCATAGCCTTCATCTGGAAGTATTTCCTGAAGGGATTTGCTTGGTACTGCTGTTTTCTCCTGGAGAGTCGGCGCATTCTGGACATTTACCGTGATCTTTGAAAGCACCTTTCCGGCTGTTGGAGTCACTACCCCGTTGGCTGTAACGGTCTTTTCCTCCAGGTCTATGCTTACGGTCCCGCTTCCGTTGTGGTAGCCCGCCGGTATGGTATAACTGCCTGTTGTTGTGTCCAGCTTCTGGCTCACGTCTCCATTGTCTTCTATGGCCTCCACTGCCGCTACACATTCTTCCAGGGTGTTTTCCTCACTGGCCAGGGAAAGAAGCATAAGCTTTGATCTTAATCTTGTCTTTAACTGCTGTAGTCTTGCAATCTGTTCTGATATGCTCATCTTTATTCCTCCTGATATTTGTGTATCACGGACAGATACACAAAAGGACGATACAGATATTAGATATTAAATATTAAACGGACGGGGTATCTCACCCTTAAAAAGATTATCACATGCTGCCGTTTATTCTCTATCCCAGGGCCATTAGGCCAAATAAAAAAAGACCCGTTAAACAGGTCTTTTTTTAATATCTGATCCGCCATAAGGAGTTTTCTGGCGTACGCTCTAGGGACTATCCCCAGGGCTCTATCTTAATTCTCCTCTGAGTATCCCGTGTCATCTGTATAAGTTCCATCCGTAAGGCTGGAACCATCTTCTTCATAGGTCCGGTCCTCATCCATTTGGACCTCATCTGTCTGGGCGTCCCCGGTGATGGACGAGGCAGGCGTAGCTGCCGGCTCGCTGTGATGGGTGCTTCCCGAGGATACCACCGCCAGCATTATGAATATAAAATATATTATAAGTATATCCACGATCAAAAGAAGGACTATTTTTACATTATCGCTGAGTTTATTACGCCCTGCCAAAAGGGCTATGCCGGAGGCAATAAATATAACAGCCCCGCATATAAGGGTAATATAATTAAGAAGAAAATCAGCCATAAACATCTCTCCCTTCAAATCATGAACTCAGGAATCGTCATTTTGTATGTCTCATACGTTTATCCGAGGCTGGAAATTTTATTCATAGACATTTCCGTCCTTATCGTAATATACCACATGCATGTTAAAATCATCGGATGGACTCTCAAAATATATTATATCCGAAAGCCCCACATCATATCTTTCAGTGGTCTCCTCACCGCTCACATTATCCACACAGGTGACCTCCGCATATTCCACCTCGGCTCCTCCAAACCATATGAGCTCATATACATTGCCATCCACCACGGCCATACCCATGATTATTTGGCTTATGTCTCTGTTGACCGTGGACTGTATACCGTATCGTCCATTGCCTTCCGGCTCGAACGTAATGAGGGCTGCCTTCCCGTTTGGACCATAGGCAGCGTTTATTATGTAGTCATCTATGGCTGTCTCGGCACATATTACATAGTCCTCTCCGCCATAAAGTTCAGATATAAGCTCTGCCCTTGATTTAGGCTTCGCATACCTTATAAGTCCGGCTGCTATTATGGCTATCACCACTATAACGCCTATGATGACTGATATTTTCTTATTTCCAGCTTCCATGGCAATCTTCCTTTCTTATAAGCTAATAACTACCATGATTTTAATATACCATAGGCCGCTCCTAAAATAAATACACACCGCCGTTTTTATGCCCATAAAATCCGACAGGAAATACCATTGCCCATCATGTCCTGGGCCTGGGTTTTATAGCATATAAAAACAGCCGTCCAAAATGGACGGCTGTATATCTTATGGTTTTTATAGTTTTATCATCATTTATATATGCCCATGGCCATGTCCCTGAATATGCCTGGCTGCTCCCTGAGCTCATTAAAGGTGCCCCTCTGTACTATGCTTCCCTTATCCATAACTATTATCTCATCGCAGTTCTGAAGGGTCGAAAGCCTGTGGGCAATGGATATGACCGTTGTACCGCATTCCTCATTCATTTTCTCTATCTCAGCCTGTATGAGTTTTTCCGAAGTGTTGTCCAGGGCAGAGGTGGCCTCATCAAGTATGAGTATACGGGCTTTCTCAAAAATATGCGGGCAAGGGCTATCCTCTGGCGCTGTCCTCCTGATAGATTGGCTCCGCCCTCGGAGAGCATAAAGTCATATTTTCCCGGCAGCTTCTCTATGTCCGCGGATATGTTGGCTTTTCTGGCTGCCTCCATGACTTCCTGAGGGGTGACCTCCCTTTTCATGCCATAACATATATTATTGTATACAGTATCGGCTATTATAAAGGGCGACTGGGGCACAAGGGCTATATTTTCCGCCAGCGCCTCCCTGGAAAGCTCCGCCAGATCAGTCTCACCCAGAAGTATTTCACCCTGGGCCTGTTCCAGCTTATCGATCACTTTTATGAGGGTGGATTTTCCGCAGCCGCTGGGACCGGCGATACCTATAAATTTTCCTGACGGCACCTGAAGGGTGATATCATTCAATATTTTCTGTTCGGGTTTTTCCGGATAGGCAAAACTTGCATTTCTTATGACAATGTCGTTAGTTTCCGGGCGTGCCTCCATCTTGAGGCCATCTTTTTTATAGGAAAAATCCAAAGGTATATCCACCATTCTGAAATAATCATCAGCCAGCACCATACATTCTGAAAATTCATCCAATATCCTATGCAGTTCCCTCAGGGGGCCTGTGAGCTGGGTAAAACAAAGGTATGCCGTGAGCACAGTACCAACGGTTATTATATTCCTTGAGGCCAGCAGAACTGATATGCCTATGACAAGCACACTGAAAAATGCCTCGTTGACAAATTTCAGGCAGTCATAAAAGGCCATGGCCTTATGATGGCGCATTTCCTTTTTTCTCAGCTGTTCTGAACGGAAATTTATCCTCTCTCCCTCATCGGCAGCGCTGTCTAGTGTTCGTATGGTCTCTATGCCGCCAAGGAGCTCCACCATGGTGCCGTCCATTTCAGCCTTTGTATCCATAAGTTCCACACGGATGCCCTTTTGGGTGCTTATCTGCCTGAAGACGATGAATGTTCCCACGGGTATGACCATAACCACAAGGCAGGCCACCAAGAATGGCAGCTGAAAGAATATCGTTACGATTGCCGCTATACCGGTAGCTACCGCCGGAGCAAAATCCATAAACATCAGCTTTATGAGCTTTACTGTACCCTCCAGGCTTCGATTGAGCCTGCCGTGGATATTTCCGGTCATATGGTTCCTGAAATATGACAGCGGCGCCCTGAGCAGAGAATCCGTCGCTCTCTGTCTGGCATTTTTCTCGGCCTGGGTTGCAGTATCCTCAACGATCAGGCGGCGTATGACCTTTATGACCTCATTTATAACATTTATAAACAAAATAGCGATAAGTATGGGGATAACTGACCTGAATGACACAGCCTCACCTGCCAGTACCGTATCCGTCATATATCCAATGGCAAGGGGCGTAAGCTGGCTCAGTACCGCTGAAATCATCAATATTATAAGAATAAAAAGAAATCCTAATTTCTGCCTTGGCGGCAGCAGCTCAAATATTCCCTTCCATATCTTTTTTACCGATCTTCTATTCATACACTTCATTCCTCCAAAAATGAAATGGCCGTTTTGTTTATTTTAACACAAATGCAAATGGCTGGGAATGGGATGAATGAGTAAGTTAAAAAGAGAAAATGATTTTTAAAATAAAAAAGCACCATACCTTTGGTATGATGCTTTTTACTAATTGCGGAGGCAGGATTTGAACCTACCCTGCCCACCTCGAAACATAGTCGTTTATGTGCCCCGCTTTCAGGGGCTTTAAACTCCTTGTTTCTCGCCATAACCTCCTTCTTTCTCCTGCCCCCGGCAGCAGTCGGAGGTTATGCCCCGGGTCCCGTCGGTCGTAGGTTCAATCTTAATTGGAAATAAAAAAGCACCATACCTTTGGTATAGTGCTTTCACTAATTGCGGAGGCAGGATTTGAACCTACCCCTGCCCACCTCGAAACATAGTCGTTTATGCGTCCCTCTTTCGGGGACTTTAAACTCCTTGTTTCTCGCCTTCGCCGCCTCCTCTTACTCCGTTCGAAATCTACGCGCTGCTTCGCCTGCGCTAGCATCCCTCTTACTCCGTTCGAAATCCGCGTGTTGCTTTGCCTTCGCTAGCATCCCTCTTACTCCGTTCGAAATCTACGCGCTGCTTCGCCTGTGCTAGCA
>JABLTR010028061.1_pt1 | contig 11346 bp, 7 predicted proteins | sample 7160071 | NCBI WGS metagenome assembly JABLTR01 (sample SAMN14651230, study PRJNA627086) | human gut metagenome | isolation source: feces | host: Homo sapiens
CCCTTGTGTAAAGGGAGATGTCAGCGATAGCTGACAGAGGGATTGTCTAGTAGGCAGTAATAGATATATAAAATTTAGATAGGACAGTAAAACCTATAATTATATCTATCGAATAAATTTGATATAAGAAATAGTTTGTACCATAACAATCCCTCAGTCGCTCTTTAAGAGTAAATTGTCATTCTTCCAATTTACGAGCGACAGCTCCCTTTACACAAGGGAGCTTTATTTGCTAAAATTTAACACTTTACATTTATCACCACAAACCCCAATTTACAGAACCGATTTACCATTACCCACAAACGAAATTAAAAAAACTCTACCAAAAGAAAAACCACCGGCAAGAGCCGATGGTCAAAAATGCAAAACAAAAGCAAATATTTAATTACTGAATATTGTCATTGTTTTTTTTCTTAAATTCGGTTAAAGGTCTAACCTTACCGTCAGGAGTTTCAACATCAATATTCTCAAGTCTTTGCTTAAAGCCTTCCCTGAATTTGTCAAGGTACTGTTGCCTAAGCTCAATCTGTTCTTCTGCTTCTTCCTTAGTTAAACCGGCAGATTTTTTCTTCTTAGCAAGTTCATTTATTCTCTTAATTAGTTCGTCCATAATTTACCTCCTAATTGTTTTTTAAGATTAATTGTGCTAATATTATACTATAGTTTAAAGGAGAATTCAAATGGCTGATATAAGTTTACTTTACCCAAAAGGTAAGGCAGTTTCTACAATGACTTTAACCGATGAATCTATAAACGACCTTTCTGTTGATTACATTGTTGAAAGCCTTACTAAAGATATATACGAAAAAAATAGTATCAAAAAAATCTTAACAAACCTAACTTGTGATATTGATGTTATCAACTATAGAGCAGATGTTTTTGAGGATATTCTTAATTTCCCTGAACTAAGGGATGGCTTAGTTGAATTGCTGAAAAAGTTAGAGGATTTACGAGAACTTGAAAAGTTTAACAAAGACGGTGATGCATCATCCTTGTGGCAACTTATTAACAGACTTAGAGAAATTGACGGTTATGTGCTATGCATCACAATGCTAAAGAATATTCTCAACACTATTCCTATTAAGTCACAAGGACTACTTGACCTTAAACAGACCATTGAAGATATTTATAACAATGGTGGTTTTGATATTCTGAAAAAGGACATTGATGAAACAATGGCAAAGGCTCAGAACCTAAAGTCAGTTACTATAGGTGTTAACCTTGACAGTGTGTTAAAGCCTAAGAATGCCGGTGTTATTTCTCTAAATAGTTTTGAGATTACTAACAGTGGTATCCTAAAGAACTTTATGGGATTTACCGGTTCAAAGGAAGAACTGAACAGTGATGAAAAGGTACTTTCAAGTCACAAACTTCATCCTGCAAATCCTAGTCTAAACAGAACAAAATTCGGTTCAATTCAACAAGGTGCAAATACTAATGTACATATTGATACTTCAGGTTCTGCTACAGGTGATGACCCATTGTCTCAAAGTCTAAAGAAGGTTGTTACCGATATTCTGAAAAGAATGGTAAAGAGTATCAAAGCAACACTTCAAAAGTATGTTAATATTTCAGGTTACTCATTAGTGGGCTTAATGCCTGAGATTATCTTTTACATTCGTTTTGCTGAGCTTGTTGATAAGATGAAAGAAAAGAAATTACCGGTGTGTAAACCACTTGCAGTTCATGATGACAGAGTTGCTTACGGTGAAGATATTTATAATATAAAACTTGCAATTAAGCGTACTAATGGTGAAGAATTTGACATTATCGGTAATGACATTACATTTGATAATGAACAAAGAATTTATGTTATGACAGGTCCGAACAGAGGTGGCAAAACTACCTTTACTCAAGCAGTAGGTCATTGTTTCTTACTTGCACAAGCCGGTATTTATGTACCTGCAACAAAGTTCAACTACAGTCCTGTTGACAATATTTATACACATTTTCCTGCTGATGAAAACGAAACTGTTGACCTAGGTAGACTAGGTGAAGAAAGCAAAAGACTTTCTGATATTTTTAAGGTTGCAACCGATAAGTCCTTACTGTTACTTAACGAAAGTTTGGCAACAACAAATGTTGCTGAGGGTGTGTTTATTGCAAAGGATGTTATTAAGGCAATGGCCTACTTAGGTGTCCGTTCAGTATTTAACACACATATGCATGAACTTGCCCATCACCTTGATGAATACAACAGTGATGATAGTTATAGGAGCAAAGTACAAAGCCTTGTTACCGGTATGAAAGACGGTCACAGAAGCTTTAAGTGTGAGATTGCACCACCACAGGGTGTTTCTTATGCTAAAGATATTGCAGAGAAATACGGTGTAACCTACGACCAAATAAAAAAGAATATAGACAATAGATAAAAATAATGGCTAGTGTATTTTGTACACTAGCCATTTCTTATGCTTTAATTCTGTTTTGGTTTTCAAGTAATGCAACAATTACAATAAATAGTGGAGTGGTAATTGGTTGGTCAATGTTTACAATTCCTTGAACACTGTAAGAAATAACACTTGCCACAAGGATAATGCAGTATTTATTGCTAAAACTTCTCTTAATTCCTCGTATAAGGGCAGAAACCACAAAAGTAATGTAGGATAAAGCCCCAAACATTCCGACTGTTACAAGGTAATTTAGATAGATATTATGGGCAGCATTGGTTGTTTCATTCTTAAAAGCCATCAGCTCATCATTGTACCCCATATCAGTCATAATCTGACCAAAGGTATCACAACCTGTACCGAATAGTTTTTGAATAATATTTACATTAAGGAAAATGTAAATGCCTCTTATCCACATAAATCCTCTGTGAGTTCCCCAACTGTCGTTAAATCTAAAGTACTTCATAGCACTGCTTAATGAAGTCTTTGTGTCAATAAAGGTAAAGTAGCAAAATGTAAATACCCCTAAACCAAACAGTAATATTGTTAGGAAAATAAGTGATAGGGTAATGACCCTAGGTGTCTTTGTGATGCCCTTTTCTTCACTGAAAATATTTAAGAAAATTCCTAAAACAAGGGTAATTCCTATAACAACATAGGTGTTGCCATAGACCAAAGTGCTTTCTATTGCACTAAATCCCATACTGTAGTCATCCATAATATAAGAGAAATATCTGATAACTTTACAACCTATAAGCATTAGTGAAGTGATAATCAGTAGGTTTGAAAAGTCCTTTAAATTTCTTATAAAGAATATATAGCAAAATACAAATAGTCCTAATGTACCTAAGATACTGCCATCACTGTTGCAACAAACTACACCACCAAATGTTATTACAGCAGAAATACCGTAAATTATCTTTTGATAATATTTCTTTGAAAGAATAAACAGTACCATACAAAGTGGCATTACAATAGTTAAATAAGCTGAAAAAATATTTCTGTTGCCTATTGTTGAAATGAACTTTGTGTATTGACTTGAACTCATACCATTGTATAGGTTTAATGGGTCCCAGTAGAACTGTTGCAAAATCCCTATAAATGCCACAAATGATGAAACAACTGCCATAACTATAGGAACAACTTTGTTTTCTCTGTATGTTCTGGAAATTATAAAATACACTACAAAGTAGGCAAAGATAAGTATAAGCCCATTGTTCCTACCTAATGCACCGGTAAGACTGTCGAATTTATAGTCAGAAACCAGTGTGCTTATAATAGCAGAAATTAAAAATCCTATCATTCCATAATCAGTAAAGGAAAATTTATTTTTCTTATTTTCTATTTTATTTTCTTTATCTCTTTTATTGTAATGAGTCAGTATTACACCACCCATAAAAATCAATAATAAACTAGCCAAAACATAAAAGGCATATAGCTTGTCATGCCTTATGTAATAATATCTATCTGACAAATATAAGGGGAAAAGTGAAAACATCAATGTGACAAAGATTATAGCAACATTCCCCATATAGTGAGATAGAGTTTTTTTATTCTTTTTATCCATATTTTATACCAAAAAAGAGGTTATCACTTAGGTGAGAACCTCTTTGCTTTTATCAGTCTTCTAATTTGTTTAGTACCTTTAGAATTGAACAAGCCTCATCATCTGTTAGACGATTGCACTCATACCTTTCATCTCTAAGCATAATCAGCAGTTCCTGAATTAAGTAACGGAAGCCTGTACCTTCAAAGTTAAATGACCTTCTGTCAACTTTTTTGCAACCATTCTTAATAACCTTAAAGTAACCTGTGTTCCACCAGTCATCTTCAAGAACAATTCTGCCCTTAGTACCGATAACAGTTAGGTGGTTGTGTAAATCAATATTCTTTCCAATTTCAATTCTTGCAACTGCATCTTCATATCTAAAGAACATTGAACAGTATTCTTCACCATCTTCATTACCCGGAATTATGTTCTTTGAAATGTACTTAGCCTCAGTACCAAGTAGCTTTGTTACAGCAGTAATAGCAAGTACAGACATATCTTCAAGAGTCTTTTCGTATTCAAAGAAATCGTTACTCATACCAATATCAATGCTTAACACTTTGCCAACTTCATTACTGTCGGCAATCCATAAAAATTGAGAGAAAGCTCTTAGGTAAACCATAACAATGTTTTCCATTAGGATAACATTCTTTTCTCTTGCAAGTTTGTTTAGCTCTTGACACTTTTCATTATCTAGTGAGAAAGGAAATTCACAAATAACATGAACACCTTTTTCAATACATTGCTTAATGTAGTTGTATCGCTTTTCTAAGTCGCACTTAATATATACAATACTAAGGTCTTGACAGAACTTTTCAAAGCAGTTGCCGTAAGAATTTAGTTCATACTTATTACAAAATTCCTCAGCAACATCAATATCTTCACTAAATACTCTTTCAATGTGAATACCGGAAACATACTTAGTTTCGCTAACAACACCTAGGTCATCAGCATTGTCGGTAATAACACCAAAGTTTCTGATTGCATTGCTTTTTTCTCTAATCTGTGTGGAAGAAATATTCTTTGTTCTTTCTAGATAAACAACGTTACAATACTGCTTTAGGTGGTCAAACTTGCCAATCCAGTCACTACCGACAACAAGTGTATCAATATCATACTGAATAATATCCCTGGTCTTTTGACCTAAATATTCTTCAACAATAATTTCATCAACTAAACCTGTTTTCTTAACATTTTCAATTCTTGTAAGAAGTGAATCGTGAACAGAAAGTTTACCTCTCTCAATATCGTAGCTTTCAGAGGTTACACCAACAATTAGGTAATCTCCGTATGCCTTTGCCCTTTTAATAATATTATAATGACCTTGGTGGAACAAATCGAATGTTCCATAAGTAATAACCTTTTTCATATTTTCCCCTAATCTATTGACTTAATAAGCCAAAATCTCCTCCATAAGTTTTTTATCAATATATGGTTTTTGGTTGTACATTTCTTCACCAAAATAAGTTTTTGGATAAGCTTTTGACTTAATGTCAAGATGTACTTCAATTAAGTTTGGCTTTGTTTTATCAATAGTTTTTAGTATATCTTCAAGTTCTTCAATACTGTTAACGCTGTAGGAATTAATACCATAAGCCTCACCGATTTTCTTGAATACAGGTGCATCATAGCCACCTTCAGCAGTAGAACCAAAGTGGTTTCCGTCAAAGAAATCATCCTGTTGTTGCTGAATAAGACCAAGACTTTCATTGTTTAACACAATAGAAGTAACAGGCAAGTTCTCTCTCTTAACCCATTGTAGTTCTTGAATATTCATCTGAAAAGCACCGTCACCACAAACTGCAACAGTAGGCTTTTTGTTTAGATAATATGCACCTATAGCAGCAGGAAGTGCAAATCCCATTGCACCATGACCACCGGAGAACAGTAACCTTTGGTTATCTGTAATCTTAAAGGATTGTCCCATCCAAACCTGATGTTGTCCAACATCACAACAAACAACAGTATCATCGGTTGCATAGTTTGAGATAAGGTCAATAAACTTATTAGGTTCTCTTTCTTTACTGCGATTGTCAAAGTCAACAAGTGGTTCTTTAACCTTCTTACAGGTTTCTACCCAAGAGGTTTTGTCAACCTTCTTGTCCTTAAGAACCTTTAGCATAGCTTTTACTAATTTTTCACAGTCACAACAGTAGTGAGTTTCATCACTGTGAACTTTTCTTAGCAGTTCGTTTCTGTCTATATCAACTCTGATGATTTTTGCATTCTTAGCAAAGTTCTCACTTTTGCCACCTGTCTGTCTTTTACAGAAGGAACAAGCCAAAGAAACAATAAGGTCTGACTTTTTATATGCAAGAATGTTTGCATATCTGTGACCGTAAGCAGCACCGATATAACCAAAGTTAAGCTCATCATCAACTTTTAATAAGTGTCTGCCAAGTAGGGAAGTGATAACCGGAATATTAAGTCCTTTAACTAACTTGAGAACATTCTTGTGAAAGTCACTGCCTTTTACAATACCGTTACCAAGTAGTAGCATTGGCTTTTCAGCCTTAATGATTTCCTCAATAATCTGAGTTGCCACCATTTCGTAATTGATAATTACTTTGTCCTTTGGTGGGGTAAATGACTTTGCATTTTCTAAGTCCAAATCCTCTCTCTGTACATTCATAGGAATGTCTAGAACAACAGGACCTTTTCTGCCTTCATTAGCAATGTAAAAAGCCTTTTCAAGTTCATACTTTAAATCTTCAACCTTGCTAATATGAGTTGCATACTTTGTAATTGGCTTAACCATATCTACAACATCAGTTTCTTGGAAACCCTGTTGTCTAAGCTCTGAGATACCGGTATACTCATACTCATTTAGCTGACCGGTAAAGAACACTACCGGTGCACTATCGTAGTAAGCATCGGCAATACCATTCATTAGGTTAATAGCACCCGGTCCTGATGTTGAATAAGCTACGGCAGTTTTGCCACTAGCCTTTGCAAGTCCAACTGCAGCAAAAGCAGCACCTTGTTCGTTGTAACACATATGGTTTTCTATGCCATCAGCTTTACAAACTGAATCAACAAAGTGAGCAATCATTGTACCTTGATAACCGAATATATCTTTAATACCATGTTCCTTTAAGTAAGAAACAATAAAATCACTTGCTTTCATAATTCACCTTTAAAATAAAATTATTTAAACATACATAAGTTTAGTATATCATCATTATATAATTAAGTCAATTGTTAACATATGTATAAATATAGATAAAATCTATATTAAGCAAGAAAAAAGCGACTATTCATAAGAATAATCGCTTTTGTAATAGTTTTATTAGGCTTTAATTATGCCCAAGTACCTGAGAATAGGTTATCTGAACCCCAACCTGTAGCCTTATAAGTCGTGCCACCACTAACCTTTAGGTCATCTGACTGATTCCAAACATTATCCCAGTTGTTTTCAGTTGTTGCACCATTCATTCTGCAAATGATTAGGTTTTCATAACCACTTGGAACTGATAGAGTATTGTCTTTAATATCTACCCAAACACTGTCTGTGTCGTTCCATAGGTAAGCAGCCCATCTTTCTGTGCCGGTAGCAATTGCAGACATATCAATCTTGATTGTGTTGCCCTGAGGAGCAGTTGTAGTAGTTGTTGCTGTAGTTGGCTTAGTTGTAGTTGTTGTAGGAGTAGTAGGGTCACTGTAAGAGAATGTCTTACCTACAGGGAATGTATCAACTAACTTAATGCCGTACTTTTGAATAAGTGTAGCATCCTTAACATCAATGTTGCCGTCACCGTTTACATCGGCAGTCTTCTTCTGAACATCTGTAAATGTAATCTTGTTTACAGTATATTTTGATACTTTAACTGCGTCCTTAACATTGATTTGGTTATCAAAGTTTAGGTCACCATATAGGTAAGTTCTGCTTGGAACAGTTGTTGCAGTTGTAGGATTTGTCTTTGAAGTTGTTGTTGTCTGCTGAGTATATTCTTCCCACTTGTGGTTAGCAGAGAACTTCATTGAAGAACCTGAAAGTTCTAGACCAGGTTCCATATCTGCCGGATAACGGTTTGTTGTAGCAGTTAAATTTTCTGTAAAGATAACTGAACCATTAGCAAATTCGTCAGGAACTTCTACTACATAGTAGCCTGTGCTACTGTCCTTAGTCATCTGTTTGCCCGGCCATTCTGCAACTGAATCTGTATCGTTGTAAATGTAAGCATATACACTTGACCAGTTGTATGATGAGTTATCAAAGTAAATCTTCTGAATTTGGTCTGGGTCTACTTTCTTAAATGTATAAGAAGCATTAGATGTATCTGTACCATCTGTAGCAGTTAGCTTAACTGTGATTGTTGAACCGTAAGAAACATCTTCACCGATTGTGATTGTCTTTGTGCCTGTGTATGTTTCTACTGTACCATTATCAATCTGATATGTACCTGAAGTAGCATCCTTTAGACCAAGCACTAATTCCTGTGTTTCTGCCTTAAATGAACCACCGGCTTTTGAGATTGTGTTCTGTGGTCCTTTCTTTGGGTTATATACTACTGCAACACCTGATGAACCAATAGTACCTGAGATTTTACCGTTAGCAACATGGAATTCGTTATCTGTAATAACATCCTTATATGTACCGTTAGCCATCTTGTGAGCAGTTACATTAACATTGTTACTACCACAGTTTACAAGAACAACACCATTTGTGCCTCTTTCGTTGTAAGCAACACCGTTTTCTGCTGATAGATATTCTGACTGACCAATCATAGCATTCTTAAACTGGTTGATAGCCTTAACAGTTTCGTTAGCCCAGTTAGTTACATCGCCTTGGCCCATCATTGCAGAACCCCAGTTGTTAGGTCTTGCAAGATACATACCACAAGCCTGTTGTCTTGTACCAACTAAAGCCCATGTTTTGTCCATATTTGCATTGCCAACATTGCTTGAAGAACCTGCCTGATATGTATCATGAGATTCGTTCCAAAGAACTGACTTGTTACCTGCAGCCTTTGAACCGTCATCTAGGTTAAAGTCACTTCTGATAGCACCGGAAGCATTGTTACTATTAACTGCGTTTCTGACACTGTTAGAAACTGAAGATAGTGTAATGCTCATTAGAGATGTATAAGAATTAACGATTGACTGACCGTTACTTTGGTCATCGTTACCGGTTGTTTTATCAAGAACTTCACCATAATAGAAAGGTGTAACGCCTCTTGTTGACTTAGCATAGCTTGTAGTTGCATTTAGAACTGTTGGCCAGAAGTCACTGCCAAAGCCTGAGTCAGCAGGTGTTTCAATGTGCTTAGCACCGTCAAAACGGAAACCGTCAGCACCATTATCAATACATTCCTTTAGGAACTTTGTTGCATAGTCCTGAACTGTTTTGTTACCTGTGTTAAGGTCAGGAATGCCACCCATACAGTACTGAGTAATATCGTGACGAGAAGCATACCAACTGTTAATAGTAATATCATGCCATAGAGAACTGTTGTTTCTGATAGCATCAGGGATACATGGTGAAAGGTCGTTCTCAGACTTATTACCCATATGGTTAAGAACTGCATCGACTACAACCTTAACACCGTACTTATGAGCTTCATCACACATTGCCTTGAACTGAGAAGCAGTACCTAAAGCACTTGTGCCATGAGCATTAGTTTCAATTGCAAAGTCAACAGGCTGATAAAGTACCCACCAGCTACCCTTTGCAGTTTTACCTGCAGTAGATTCCTTTGCTACCTGAATAGGTGATGTCTGAACAGCAGTAAAGCCTTGTTCAGCAATTGTTTTCATATTTTTCTTGATGTTGTCAAATGACCAGTTAAAGCACTGAAGAATCTGACCATCCTGAATGTTGTCAGCAAGACCATAAGTATTAGCACTTGTTGACACAGTTGTTGTGCTAGCTTTTGATGCACTCTTGTCAGTAGATACGGCTGATACAACAGGGATAGATATTGCAGATACTGCCATACATAGTGAAAGTACAAAGCTAACAAATTTCTTTTTGCATTTCATAAAATGTCCTCCTTAAAAATAAAAAATCCCATATATATTTTATCAAAATTACAAAAATATTACTACTGTAAATAAGTACAATAAACAAGATTATTTTTGTATAAATTTTACAAGGAAATTAATAATATTTGAACAAACCGAGAACAATAAAGACTATTAAACAATAATAATTCGATTATAGAAAAATCAGCCTATATATCTGTTATAATATGACAAAATAGTAAAGATGTTCTATAATACTTGCAACAAATACAACTCTATGATACAATAAGGGAAAGAATGGGGTTTAATTATGTCCAGAAAAATAGGCTATGCTTTCCTGTGTAAAAAGGGAAAGGTAAGAAAGAAAAATCAAGATAACTACTGGTGTATGGGTGACTTTTTACCTCAAGAAAATGAGGGACAACAGAGAACTATCACCGGACAAATAAATTTGAAAGATTTAACCGGTGCATTCTGTGTTTTTGACGGAATGGGTGGTGAGGCTTGTGGTGAGATTGCCTCTTCAATTTCTGCTACAACCTTTAATAATATATATAAGTCAATAGTTGACCTTGATGTACAAAGTATTGTTGATATTTGTTACATAATGAACAGAAATGTTTGTCGCTTTGCAAAAAGACACAAGATTCAATATATGGGTACAACTGCTGCAATGCTCTTCTTCGGAAAGAAGGAAGTATATGCTTGTAACCTTGGTGACAGTAGAATTTTTCTTTTGCGTGGCAACAAGTTGCAGAAAATTTCTGTTGACCATGTAGCTGAGGGTACTATCTTTAAGAAACCACCACTAACTCAGCACATTGGTATTCCTACCGATGAATTTAGGATTGACCCTTATATTGTGTCACTAAAGATTAGAAAAGGTGACAGGTTCTTAATTTGCTCAGATGGTCTTACCGATATGTTGTCCTTTGAAGATATTGAGGCTTTCCTAGTTGAAACCCACAGCATCTCCGATTGCGTAAATGATATGATGAAAATGGTTTATGCAAAAGGTGCTATTGATAATACAACAATCGTGTTGTGTGAGGTTAGATGATTCTAATTTTTTAATTTAGTTGTTTAAATTTATAAAGAAATCTTGCTAAATAATGTAGGCAAATAAATTTTAGTGGATAATAAATAGAACAAGGTTCTACTTGATGCAAGTCAAAGTGTTATATTATAATAGTGTATTATAATTTGAATAGTGTATTATAAGTAAAGGCATAGTATGTTTTTCCCATACTATGCCTTTCTCAGTTTCAGTTGTGATGTTAGATAAATTAGTTTTTTTCAATCTTGTCTGTGGGTAAAGGAAAATTAGTACAATAAATTTGGGTTTGTGGTGCTAAATGTAAAGTGTTAAATTTTAGCAAATAAGGCTCCCTTGTGTAAAGGGAGCTGTCGCTCGTAAATTGGAAGAATGACAATTTACTCTTA
>JABLTR010053763.1_pt1 | contig 11344 bp, 9 predicted proteins | sample 7160071 | NCBI WGS metagenome assembly JABLTR01 (sample SAMN14651230, study PRJNA627086) | human gut metagenome | isolation source: feces | host: Homo sapiens
AATTATCAAGGTTCTTTGTTGTCGGCTTGTTCAGCAGCAACTTTTATATCTTATCACAGTCGCTTGTGTTTGTCAACAACTTTTTTAACTTTTTTTGATTTTTGTTTTCAGCCAAATGACTTTCAACAATCATCAGTCGCTGTTGTTTTTTGTCCAGCGGGTATTAACTATACCATAACTGTCGTTTATTGTCAACAACTTTTTAAAACTTTTTTTCATCTTACAAACAAGAGTGAAAAAAATAATCATTTGGAAAATGGAGCGGAGAAAGAGGGATTTGAACCCTCGCGCCGGTTTCCCGACCTACACCCTTAGCAGGGGCGCCTCTTCGGCCTCTTGAGTATTTCTCCGAATTGATATTTTCCATATGATTGCTTCTTTTGACATGCTTGTCCTCAGACGCATTGACCATTATACTAAATAGATTTTAGCTTGTCAAGCCATTTTTGGTGAGATTTTTATTTATTTCTTCCTGTATCCTGTCATGCACAAGATGTGCTATTTCTGAGGTTTTCATTCCCATATATTGAGCCGGAAGAATGGGCTCCATATAGTGAACCTGCACTTCTTCCCTTTTTAACGAGTTCATGTCAAAGGGACGAAAGGAATTAACCAGGGCCACAGGTACAATGGGGCAGCCTGCTTTTACCGCACTTTTAAATGTACCGCTCTTAAAATCCAGTATCTCATTTCCGTTGCGGCTCCGGTGGCCTTCTGCAAATATTACAAAGTTACGGCCTGACTTTACCAGTTTGGTAACTTCAGTTATAATGCGCACCTGGTCTTTTATATCATCCCTGTCCATGGCCAGACTTTTGGTTGCCCCCAATACCTGCTTTACCAGAATCCAGTTGGATGCCTCTTTCTTTATTACAACAGACAGCGGTCTTGGGCAGGTTGAAAACAGGGCAAGCATATCGAACAGGCCCTGATGGTTGGGAAACAGTATAAAACCGTCCTGAGACGGAATATGCTCTGTTCCCGTTGCAGTGACCGTAACCCTGCCCCTTCTGTTAATCCTCTTTACCATCTCCGATATATACCCATATTTCTCAGCAGCCGTCCTTGTATCTTCTTCTCTTGCCATACGCGCAATGGTGAAGAACCACATCGGTGCATGGAGTAAATTCATGAGTACCATATATATAATCCGCTTCATATCCCCTCGCTACAGAGTACAAAATTCCTTTACTGCTGTTTCATATAGATTATTACCAAGGGCATCCATCACCACAACCACCGGAAAATCCTGAATGGCCAGTCTGCGGACTGCCTCTGTGCCTAAATCTTCATATGCAACAATTTCGGATGAAAGAATGCATTTGGACAGAATGGCTCCTGCTCCCCCCACGGCGGCAAAATAAACAGCCCCGTTGCACACAATGGCATCCATAACAGCCTTGCTTCTCTTTCCCTTTCCTATCATGGCCCCCATACCCAGGTCCAAAAGGCGCGGCGTATACTTATCCATACGGCTGGCTGTGGTAGGGCCGGCTGAGCCGATGGCTCTCCCCTCCCTGGCAGGAGACGGCCCCATGTAATATATGATACTGCCCTCTATGTCAAACGGCAGTGATTCCCCTCTGTCAAGAGCCTCGTCCATCCGCTTATGGGCGGCATCCCTGGCCGTATAAATGGTTCCCGTAAGATATACATAATCTCCTGCTTTTAAGGAGGCAGCTTCCTCTTTTGTCATTGGTACATTCATATGTCGATTCATCTGAACAGGACTCCTTTCTCAATTTACAGTTTTACAGCACTCTGCGGGCATGACGGTTTACATGGCAGCATATGTTTACGGCAAGGGGAAGGCCGGCAATATGGGTGGCAAAGGTCTCTATGTTCACGGCAAGGGCTGTTACCCGCCCTCCCAGCCCCCCGGGGCCGATGCCTGACTGATTGATCCGGTTTAACATATCCTCTTCCAGATCTCTGACCCACTGCTTCCCAGGCTTATCCTCTATATCTCTGGTCAGGGCGTGTTTTGCCATCTGGGCACATTTCTCAAAGGTCCCGCCAATTCCCACTCCCACCACCATGGGAGGACATGCATTGGGACCTGCCTCTCTCACCGCCTGAAGGATGGATTCTTTTACCCCTTCCAGACCGTCTGCAGGCTTTAACATGAACACACGGCTCATATTCTCGCTTCCAAATCCCTTGGGAGCCACTGTTATGTCAATCTGTTCCCCATCAACAATTTCACAGTGAATGACAGCCGGCGTGTTGTCCTTTGTATTAATTCTCTCTATAGGATCCCCCACCACAGATTTACGGAGATATCCCTGTTCATATCCCTGACGTACGCCTTCATTGACAGCATCGGCCAGTCTTCCCCCTGTGATATGTACATCCTGTCCTATTTTCATGAATACCACAGCCATACCCGTATCCTGACAGATAGGTATTTTATCCTCTCCTGCGATTTTCAGGTTCTCCTTAAGCTGGCCCAGAACCTGGCGGCCCAGAGGGGATTCCTCCTCCTCCACTGCTTTTTCAAAGACCTTTCTCATATCCGGAGCCAGTCCGTAATTGGCCTCAATACACATGTCCCTTATTGCTTCTGTAATGGTTTCTGCGGCTATCTCCCTCATCTTCGTTGTTCCTCCCATCCTTTTGCTACGGCAGCCCTGAATTCATCTTCAGGCATGGGCTTTCCGTAATAATATCCCTGGACACAATCCACGCCGAATTGTCTCAGTAATTCTATCTGTTCCTCTTCTTCCACGCCTTCTGCCACAATTTTCTGGCCCATTGCATGGAATGTCTCCACCATACTCCTCACAAATACCTGGACCTTGCTGTCCCCGGGCAGACGTACCAAAAGGCTTCTGTCCAGCTTAATGTACTCAAAGGGTAAGGACAGTGCACAGGATATATTGGAGTATCCGGTACCGAAATCATCCAGATAAAACCCAAAACCCTCTCCTGTCATTTCCTCCATCATCATTTTCATGTAATCCATGTCCTGGAGCAGGACACGTTCCGTAACCTCGATCTTCAACTGATCCGGATTCAGCCCGGACCGGTTCAGGCATTCATGGATTCTCGCACAAAGGCTGCGGTCCTCGAACTGCTGCATGGAAAGGTTGATGGATATAGAATCTATTTTGTCCCGCATCTGTCCAAGAAGCGTGCAGACCTCCTCCAGCACAATCCAGCTCAGGTCGTCTATAAGGCCGGTTTCTTCAGCCAGCGGTATGAATTCCGACGGCGATACCGGTTCACCGTCGTAATCCCTGAGACGCAGAAGGGCTTCTGCGGAAGAAAACCGGTTGGTTTTTAAGTTAAATACAGGCTGATACCATACCTTAAACCGCCTTTGGCGGATGGATGTCTCCATGATATCCAGAATCCGCTTTCTCCTGTTTAACTGTTCCAGCAGTTTTATATCAAACCGCCTCAGGCCTCCCGGTTCCTTTTTGGCATAGTGAATTCCCGATTCCAGATATTCTATAATCTGAGTGGCATTCCATTCCTGTCCCCTGTATATCACGTCGGTGAAATAGGCCTGGATATAGCTTCCCACGGCTCCCAGTTCCCATCGTTCCTCAAAGCGTTCCTGTATTCTTTTAAGGCTTCCGGATGATTCTTCTTCTGTTGCGTAGGGCAGAAGCACTGCAAACTCCACATTTCCAAACCGGAATGCCTTGGCGCCAGGCAGTATGTGGTCCAGCTCCCTGGCAATATTATATAAAAACTCATCCACTTTTTTGTAGCTGAATTTCTCATTTACAAGAGAAAACTGCTTCAGACACACAAGAACCACCTGAAAATACTGCCTGCTGGCTATTCTCAGGGACAGCTCCTCAAAAAAGCAGTTCCTGTTTCCGATAAAGGTAAGGCTATCCACCTCACTTCGCCTGGTCTGGAAGCTGATGAATATAACCATATTGACAATGGCCATAAACATGCCATTTAACTGAAGGTCCTTATAAATATGCTGGAACACAATACAGATGGCTGCGATCACAGGCATGGTGCGGATTAACCTGACCACCGGCCTGCTGACGCTGCGCCGGTTGCGCATGTAGCACAGCACCAGCATAAGCATCTCAATGGCCATGACTAAATATCCAATCCTGTTTAAGGGACCTCTTATGTATATCTGGTTTTCATCAAAATAAAACAGCACGCCGCTTCTAAGATTCCAGATTACAATTCCCCAAAATATGATATTCAGTATAAGGACAATTCTGCCGGTTATTCTCAGGCAACGTTTATCATACACATGTTCCAGTGTCAGGGCAAACATGTAGACAGCCATAACAGAGCAGGTCAAAACACACAGAATGAAATACAGGCTGTTAAGCAGCATATTCACTCCATGGGAAACAACGGCGGGCTGCGTAACCATATGTACACAGACAATGTTCAAAAGGATGGTCAAGACGGAAATCCAAAGACACACCTGATAGATTTTCCGCCTGCTGTTGGATACCAGCCGCCGTTCGTGATAGTATAAAATGAGAATAATATGAATGATAAGTCCTAATAATTCTGCTGCCAATGACCACATTACCATATTGTTCGGTTCTCCATGACTATTTCATAAAAAGGCTGTCGCAACTGACAGCCTTTTCATGGAACTGAATCTTAAACCGTTTCATCTGAATCTACATCTGCTTCACTCTCTTCTTCAGAATCCCCGTTCTCTTCCTCGTAATACTCTTCATCATATACATTGCTGTCCTTGGTAACGCTTTCCCTTACCTTGGCTATACTTGCCACCTTGATGTCAGAATCCTGATCAATGCTCATGAGCTTGACGCCGGAGGTGTTGCGTCCAATCACAGATATATCGTCAACCGTCATGCGTATAATAATGCCTTCTGTTGTTATTATCATAATTTCCCGGCCGTCATTTACCAGCTTGGCACCTACCAGATAACCGGTCTTATCCGTACACTTGTAGCAGATAACACCCTTTCCGCCCCTGTTCTGGGCACTGAATTCAGTAATCATAGTACGCTTGCCCATGCCGTTCTCGGAAACCACCAGAAGACTGTCTCCCTGGCTCTGCATCTGCATTCCGATGACTTCGTCATCATCCTCAAACCGCATTCCGATGACACCCATGGATACCCGGCCGGTCACCCTTACATCGGTCTCGTTGAAACGGATACACATTCCCTTGCGTGTGACAAGCAGGATATCCTGGCTGTTATCTGTTGCCTTTACTTCAATCAGCTCATCGCCGTCCCGAAGCACAATGGCCTGCAGTCCGTTCTTGCGCACATGCTCATACTCCACCATAGGTGTTTTCTTGACCATGCCGTTCCTGGTAGCCATGAACAGATATTTGTCATCGTTAAATTCACGCATGGGGATAATGGCCGTAATCTTCTCCTCCGGCATCAGCTGGAGAAGGTTTATAATAGCCGTTCCCCTGGCTGTACGTCCTGCCTCCGGTATCTCATATGCCTTCAGACGGTACACGCGTCCGGTATTGGTAAAGAACATCATATAGTGATGGTTGGTGGTCATGAGAAGGTCCTCGATATAATCCTCCTCAATGGTCTGCATGCCCTTGATTCCCTTGCCGCCTCTGTTCTGGCTCCTGAAATTATCTACATCCATACGCTTGATGTAGCCCAGATTCGTCATGGTGATGACCACATTTTACTCCGGAATCAGGTCCTCCATGGACATATCATCGTCATATCCAATGGCTGTGCGGCGGTCATCCCCGTATTTATCAGAGATAATCATGATTTCATCCCGGATAACGGTAAGGAGCTTCTTCTCATCCGCAAGGATTGCCTTCAATTCCTCGATCTTTGCCTGAAGTTCCCTGTACTCATTCTCCAGCTTCTCACGTTCCAAACCGGTGAGAGCGCGGAGCCTCATATCCACAATAGCCTGTGACTGTGCGTCGGAAAGCCCGAAGCGCTCCATCAACTGGTTTTTGGCATCCGCCACATTGGCGGCTCCGCGGATGATGCGGATAACCTCGTCAATGTTATCCAGTGCAATCAGCAATCCCTTTAATATGTGGGCTCTTTCTTCTGCCTTGTTTAAATCATACTGGGTCCTTCTGGTAACTACCTCTTCCTGATGCTTTAAGTACTCCTCCAGCATCTGGTGCAGGTTCAGCACCTTTGGCTGGTTATTGATCAGGGCCAGCATAATAACACCGAAGGTGTCCTGCAGCTGGGTGTGCTTTAACAGCTGGTTCAAGATTACATTGGCATTTACATCCCTGCGCAGCTCTATGTTGATCCGCATGCCTTCACGGTTGGACTCATCACCAATGTAGGTAATGCCGTCAATTTTCTTTTCCTTGACAAGGTCGGCGATTTTCTCAATGAGACGTGCTTTATTAACCATGTAGGGAAGTTCCGTCACAATGATTCTGGATTTTCCGTTGGCCATGGTCTCTATGTTGGTCACGGCGCGGACCTTGATTTTAGCGCGTCCCGTGCGGTAAGCTTCCTCGATTCCCCTTCTGCCCAGAATGGTGGCGCCGGTGGGGAAATCAGGTCCCTTTACTATCTCCATGATTTCTTCCAGGGAAGTCTCACGGTCCTCCTCCACCCTGTTGTCAATCATTTTCACCACTGCTCCGATGATTTCCCTCAGGTTGTGGGGAGGAATGTTGGTGGCCATACCAACGGCAATACCGGATGTGCCGTTTACCAGCAGGTTAGGATATCTGGATGGAAGGACAAGGGGCTCCCTCTCAGTTTCATCGAAGTTAGGTACAAAGTCCACGGTATCTTTATTGATATCTGCCAGCATTTCCATGGAAATCTTGCTTAAGCGGGCCTCAGTGTAACGCATGGCCGCAGCGCCGTCACCGTCCACAGAACCAAAGTTTCCGTGCCCGTCCACCAGAGGATAACGGGTGGACCACTCCTGCGCCATGTTAACCAGCGCTCCGTAAATGGAGCTGTCTCCATGGGGGTGGTACTTACCCATTGTATCACCGACGATACGGGCGCACTTACGATGTGGCTTATCCGGACCGTTGTTCAGCTCTATCATGGAATACAGCACGCGCCGCTGTACAGGCTTAAGGCCGTCCCTGACATCAGGCAGGGCCCTGGCGCTGATAACACTCATGGCATAGTCGATATAGGACTGTTCCATGGTTTTCTTAAGGTCTACTTCATGAACCTTGTCAAATACATTTGGTTCCATATTCAATCTCCTTTATGTTTGCAGTCTAAAATCAGATATCTAAGTTCTTCACCTTTTTTGCATTGGCTTCAATGAATTCCCTTCTGGGCTCTACCTGGTCGCCCATAAGGGTGGTGAAGGTCAAATCTACTTCAGACGTGGTTTCCTCATCCATGGTGACACGCAGAAGTATCCTGCGCTCCGGGTCCATGGTTGTCTCCCACAGCTGCTCCGCATCCATCTCTCCCAGACCTTTGTAACGCTGGATTTTATTGCTGTTGTCGCGTCCAATCTCCTTGAGAATGGAATTCAGCTCATCATCGCTGTACGCGTACCATACCTTTTTATTCTTCTCCACCTTATACAGAGGCGGCTGGGCCAGGTATACATATCCCTGTTTAATTAACTCCGGCATAAATCTGTAAATAAATGTAAGAAGAAGGGTACTGATATGCGCTCCGTCCACATCGGCATCCGTCATGATGATGATTTTGTGGTAACGGAGTTTGGATATATCGAAATCGTCATGAATACCTGTTCCAAATGCAGTTATCATGGCCTTAATTTCCGCATTGCCGTAAATACGGTCCATTCTGGCCTTTTCCACGTTGAGAATCTTGCCGCGCAGGGGCAGAATGGCCTGGGTGGCGCGTGAACGTGATGTCTTTGCAGAACCGCCTGCGGAATCTCCCTCTACAATGTAAATCTCGCAGTTTTCCGGATTTTTGTCGGAACAGTCAGCCAGTTTGCCCGGAAGGGCCATGCCGTCAAGGGCTGATTTACGGCGTGTTAAATCCCTGGCCTTTCTGGCCGCTGCACGGGCCCTCTGTGCCAGTATGGATTTCTCACACATGGACTTGGCCACAGCCGGATTCTGCTCCAGGAAATAAGTCAGCTGCTCGCTGACAATATTGTCCACTGCCGCACGGGCCTCGCTGTTGCCCAGCTTCTGTTTTGTCTGGCCCTCAAACTGGGGATCCTCGATTTTAACACTGATGATAGCTGTCAGACCCTCACGTATATCCTCTCCGGACAGGTTATCCTCGCTGTCCTTTAATAGCTTTTTCTCCCTGGCATAGTCGTTGAAGGTCTTGGTCAGGGCGTTCTTAAAGCCAGTGAGGTGGGTGCCTCCCTCAGGCGTATTGATGTTGTTTACAAATGTGTAGATATTCTCGGTATAGGAATCATTGTGCTGCATGGATACTTCCACATACACGCCTTCCCTGGTTCCCTCGCAGTAAATAACCTGATCGTAGATAGGGGTCTTGCCCTTGTTCAGGTATGTGACGAATTCCTTGATTCCGCCCTCATAGTGGAATACCTTTTCTTTCTTTTCGTCCCTGTCATCCTTGAGGATAATCTTCAGGTTTTTCGTCAGGAACGCCGTCTCCCTGAGGCGGATTTTGAGGGTATCATAATCATAGACTGTCTCTTCAAATATTTCTTTGTCAGGCAGAAAGGTAACTCTTGTGCCGTGCTGTTCCGGACCGCATTTGCCCACAATCTTTAAGGGGTATGTTACTTTCCCCCTTTCATACCGCTGCTGGTAAATATTTCCATCCTTATAGACCTGGACCTCCAGCCATTCAGACAATGCATTGACAACCGAGGCACCAACGCCATGAAGGCCGCCGGATACCTTATATCCGCCGTTGCCGAATTTACCGCCGGCATGGAGGATGGTAAATACAACTTCCACGGCAGGAAGACCTGCCTTTTTCTGGATGTCTACCGGAATACCGCGGCCGTCATCCATGACTGTGATGGAATTGTCCTCGTTAATGGTCACATCGATGGAATCACAATATCCCGCCAATGCTTCATCTACCGCATTATCTACAATCTCATACACCAGATGATGGAGACCTCTGGCAGATGTGCTGCCTATATACATGCCAGGCCGCTTCCTAACCGCCTCAAGTCCTTCCAAAATCTGAATCTGATCTGCTCCGTATTGCTCTCCCATGTTATATAATCATCCTTTCTTTCTAGTACGGCATTAATTCTCGTTGATGACAGTCCCGTCAATTACCTTGAAAACCTTATCAATCTGGAACCTGTTATTGACAAAATCATCCAGACCTGTGCAGGTAATCATAGTCTGTATATGTTTAATGGCTGACAGCAGATGGTTCTGCCTGCTGCTGTCCAGCTCTGATAACACATCATCCAAAAGCAGGATTGGATCGTCATGGCTCAATTGTTTCACCAGCTGAAGCTCTGACAGCTTAAGGGACAGGGCCGCTGTGCGCTGCTGCCCCTGGGATCCGAACCTGCGTATATCAATACCATTTACAATAAAGCTTATGTCATCCCTGTGAGGTCCCGACAATGTGGTCTTCTGCTTCATGTCCTGGGCCCGGTTCTTCTTAAGGATATCCTCCATCTGGTCTTCCCGGGTGTAGGGTTCATAGGAAATGGATATGTCCTCCCTGCCGCCTGTGAGACTCAGATGAATGGCATGTATGATTTCATTGAGCTGCTTAATGAATTCCCTTCGGAACTTAATCACCTCACGTCCGTAATTCACCAGCTGCATATCCCACACATCCAGGGTCTCCTCATATTCCGGTCTGAAAAACAGCTCCTTTAATAGCTTGTTTCGCTGAAGGAGGACCTTATTGTACTGTACAAGGGAATGGACATAGAGTTTATTCAGCTGGCACAGTTCCATATCAATGAACCGCCTCCTCTCGGATGGCCCGTTCTTTATGATATTCAGATCCTCCGGCGAGAAGAATACCACATTGGCTATGCCGAACAGCTCACTGGCCTTGCGTATGGGAACCCCATTGATGGCAATGCCCTTTGGCTTGTTCTTTTTCAGATGCATGTCAATGCGGTAAGGGACATTGTTCTTTCTTATCTGCAATTTAATATGGGATTCATCCTGATTGAACCGGATGATATCCCTGTCCTTGGCGCTTTTATGTGATTTGGACGTGCAGCACACGTAGACTGCCTCCAGGATATTGGTCTTTCCCTGGGCATTGTCCCCATAGAGTATATTGGTTCCCTGATTAAACTCCATATGTAGTTCTTTGTAGTTGCGGTAATTTTTCAGTTCTATGGATTCTATAATCATGGATTTCCCTGCCAGTCTGCTACTTAGTGATTTTAATGGTTTCACCCTTATAGGTGACCACATCACCGTCCACCAGTTTTTTTCCGCGCTGATAAACAGTCTCGCCGTTTACAGATACGAGGCCGTCCTGGGCGGCATATTTGGCTTCTACGCCTGATTCTGCCAGGCCAGCCGCTTTTAACGCCTGACCCAGCTTAATATAGTCTTCCCTAAGTTTTATTATTTCCATACTTTTCCTCTCTTAGACAGTGGCAGCATTAAAATTAACAGGAAGAATCAGATAAATGTAATTCTCCTCCTCGTCCTTGATAAAGCATGGGGACTTTGGATTCATCATATAGATATTGATTTCCTCGTCGTCAATGACACGCAGCGCGTCGATGAGGAACTTGGGATTAAATCCAATCATGATGTCCTTACCGGTCTTGTGAATCATTAAATCTGCATTCATGGAGCCGAAACTGGAGTTCAGCTTCAGTTCCATGGAATTATCTCCGATATTGATAATCAGAGGCTTCTTGTCGTTTTCACGGATCAGTATGGTGGCCCGCTCAATACAGTCCAGGAATTCCTTCTTGTTCACAGATACCTTTGTCTCATAGTCGCTGGAAAGCATCTGGCTGATTCTGAAATATTCACCCTCAATCAGACGGGATACCACGATGGTATTATCAAATTCAAAGAGGATATGGTTTGTGCTGAAATAAATCAGCACCTCTTTTTCATTATCACCGCCTAATATTTTGCTGACCTCGCTTAAGGTCTTGCCGGGTACGATTACCTTTGTGTCCTCATAATGGTCTTTTAAACGTACTTTGCGGATGGAAATTCTGTGTCCGTCCAGTGATACCACCTTCAGCTGGTTTTCATTGACTTCAAACAGCTCTCCGGCCATCATCTTATTGCTGTCATTTGGCGAGATGGAGAAGATGGTCTGCTGGATGACCTCCTTCAAGGTGAACTGGGACAGACAGATATACTTATCTTTTTCTATATAGGGAAGGTATGCAAATTCTTCCCCGTCCCGTCCCTGGATATTGAACACGGAGTTCTCACAGCTGATGGTTGTGTTGAACTTGTCATCTGATTCAATGGTAACGGATGCATTTTCACTGGAAAGCCTTCTGGTAATTTCAG
>JABLTR010037857.1_pt1 | contig 11341 bp, 7 predicted proteins | sample 7160071 | NCBI WGS metagenome assembly JABLTR01 (sample SAMN14651230, study PRJNA627086) | human gut metagenome | isolation source: feces | host: Homo sapiens
AGCACATCGTGGTCCAGGGCGGCACCTTCCACAACGACGCGGTGCTCCGGGCCTTTGAGCAGGAGCTGGGCCGGGACGTGACCCGCCCCACCATCGCCGGCATCATGGGGGCCTTCGGAGCCGCTCTGGCCGCCCGGGACCTGCACCTGGAGAAGAGCAGCCTGCTCTCCGCCAAGGCCCTGGAGAAATTCACCCACACCGCCAAGCCCGCCACCTGCGGGCTGTGCACCAACCACTGCTCCCTCACGGTGAACACCTTTGACGGGGGGCGGCGGTTCGTCTCGGGCAACCGGTGCTCCCGCCCCCTGGGGGAGGAGCCCACCCACCTGCCCGACCTGATGCGCTACAAATATCAGAAGCTCCGCGCCCTCCAGGGCAAGGGGCAGGGAGACGGTTCCCGGGGCCGGATCGGCATCCCCTTCGGGCTGAACATGTACGAGAACCTGCCCTTCTGGTTCGAGCTGTTCACCCGCCTGAACTTTGAGGTGGTCCTCTCCCCGGAGTCCAGCCGGAAGCTGTACCTGAAGGGACAGCGCACCATCCCCTCGGACACGGTGTGCTACCCCGCCAAGCTGCTCCACGGCCACATGGAGGCCCTGGTGGAGGAGGGGGTGGACGCCATCTTCTACCCCTGCATGCCCTACAACTTCAACGAGGGAGTCAGCGACAACAACTACAACTGCCCGGTGGTGGCCTACTACCCGGAGCTGCTGGCCGCCAACGTGCCCGACCTGAAAAAGACCCGGTACCTGTACCCCTACTTCGGCCTGCACCGCCCCAAGGACTTTGAAAAGCACGCCGCCAAGTGGTTCGGAGAGGAGTTCGGCGTCCCCAAGCACGAGACAGTTTCCGCCGTCCGGGCCGCCTACACGGCCTATGACGCCTATAAGAACGACCTGCGCCAGACCGCCCAGCAGTACATCGCCCAGGCCCGGGCTGAGGGCCGTCCCATCCTGGTGGTGGCCGGCCGGCCCTACCACATGGACCCGGAGATCAACCACGGCATCAACGACCTGATCACCAACTTCGGATTCATCCTCATCACCGAGGACGCGGTGTCCTACCTGGAGGACAAGGCCCCCCGCCACGTGCTCAACCAGTGGACCTACCACGCCCGTATGTACAATGCCGCCCGGTACGTGTGCACCCAGGAGGACATGGAGCTCATCCAGCTGGTGTCCTTCGGCTGCGGCATCGACGCCATCACCGGCGACGAGATGCGCTCCATCCTGGAGGAGGGCGGCAAGCTGTACACCCAGCTGAAGATCGACGACATCAGCAACCTGGGAGCCGTCAAGATCCGCATCCGCTCCCTGATGGCCGCCATTGAGGCGCGGAAACAGAGTGAAGAGTAGAGAGTGAAGAGTGAAGATATGAAATTCGCCAAAGGCGAATGATTTGAAATCGTCCGGCTTAAGCCGGACACGATATCTCCACTCTCAACTCTATGAAAAAAGGAGTATTTATGGCTAAGTTAGTATACGACGAGACCGGCCGCCTGCTGTTCACCAAGGAGATGAAGGAGGAGTACACCCTCCTCATGCCACAGATGCTGCCCGTCCACTTCGGCATGATGCAGAAGCTGCTCCAGAACGCCGGGTACAAGGTGGATATGCTCACCACCAACCACCGGGGCATTGTGGACGAGGGGCTCAAGTATGTCCACAACGACACCTGCTACCCCGCCCTGCTGGTCATCGGCCAGCTCATCGACGCGGTGAAGCACGGGGGCTACGACCCCCACAAGGTGGGCCTGCTCATCACCCAGACCGGCGGCGGCTGCCGCGCCTCCAACTACATCCACCTGCTGCGCAAGGCCCTGGAGAAGGCGGACATGGCCTATATTCCCGTGGTGTCCGTCAACCTGTCCGGCCTGGAGAAGAATCCCGGCTTCCAGCTGACCATCCCCTTTATCCGCAAGGCGGTGTACGCCATGATGTACGGGGATATCATCGTCAACGTGGCCAACCAGGTCCGCCCCTACGAGGTGAACGAGGGGGAGACCGACGCCATGGTGGAGGCCTGGTCCCACAAGCTGGTGGACGGCTTCGAGGCGGGCAAGGGCATGAGCCGGGGCCAGATGCGCCGTCTGTTTGCCCAGATCTGCGGCGACTTCGCCGCCATCCCTGTCCAGGGAGAGCCCAAGGTCCGCGTGGGCGTGGTGGGCGAGATCTATGTGAAGTTTGCCCCCCTGGGCAACAACAATCTGGAAAAATTCCTCCTCAGCGAGGGGGTGGAGCCGGTGGTCCCCGGCCTCACCGACTTTATCATCTTCAAGATCTACAACCGTGTGGCCGACGTGGACCTGTACGGCGGCAAGTGGATCAAGAAGGCGGCCTGCAAAATCTTTATGGGCTATGTGGAGAACTGCCAGAAGGATATGATCCAGGCCTTGGAGAATTCCGGCCGCTTCCGGGCTCCCGGCACCTTCCAGGAGCTGCACTCCCTGGTCCACGGGTACCTGGGGGACGGCAACAAGATGGGGGAGGGCTGGCTCCTCACCGCCGAGATGCTGGAGCTCATCCACTCCGGCACCAGCAACATTGTGTGCACCCAGCCCTTCGGCTGTCTGCCCAACCATATCGTGGGCAAGGGGATGATCCGCAAGCTGAAGGAGGACTACCCCGACTCCAACATCGTGGCCATCGATTACGACGCCAGCGCCACCAAGATCAACCAGGAGAACCGGATCAAGCTCATGCTGGCCAACGCCAAGGGCATGGCCAAGCAGGAGAAGGCCGCCCGGGAGGTCCCCGCCCAAGAGGCTGCGGAGCCCCTCACCCGCGCCTCTGCCCACGCCTGACCTACTTTTCTTGAAAGAAAAGTAGGCAAAAGAACTTCCTTTCTTTGAAAAAGAAAGGAAGCAAAGAAATTGTCTGCGAAACTTCGTTTCGCCTCTTGTGTACAGGTATGGCTGGCATAATTTGATATGCGGCTGACAGCAGAAAAAAGTCCCGGAAACCGGATGGAAAACCGGCTTCCGGGATTTTGTTCTTCGTATAAAGCGGCGGGGCGCTGGAATCTCTCCAGCGCCCCGCCGTCTGGTTGAGAGGGAAAGTTTTTTATCCGTCGATGACCTCGCCGGTGAGCACCTCCTTGGTGTCCACGGTGAGCTCCCCGTCCCGGCAGTCCACGGTGATGCGGGAGCCGGGCTCCACCTGGTCGGCGATGATCTTCTTGCTGACGAGGGTCTCCACTGTGTGCTGGAGGAACCGGCGCAGGGGACGGGCACCATAGATGGGGTCGTAGGCGCTCTCGATGATATAGTCCTTGGCGGCGGGGGTGAGGTCCACCGTGAGCTGCTTGTCCTCCAGACGGCGGTTGATGTCGGCCGCCATCAGGTCGATGATGTGGGTCACGTTCTCCTTGGTCAGCGGCTTATAGAACACGATCTCGTCCAGCCGGTTCAGGAACTCCGGGCGGAAGGACCGCTTCAGAAGCTCGTTCACCTGATCCCGGGCCTGCTGGCTGATCTCGCCGTTTTCGTCGATGCCGTCCAGCAGGTACTGGCTGCCCAGGTTGGAGGTCAGGATGATGATGGTGTTCTTGAAGTCCACGGTGCGGCCCTGGCTGTCGGTGATGCGGCCGTCGTCCAGCACCTGGAGCAGGATGTTGAACACGTCGGGGTGGGCCTTCTCCACCTCGTCAAAGAGGATGACGGAGTAGGGTTTCCGCCGCACGGCCTCCGTCAGCTGGCCGCCCTCCTCATAGCCCACGTATCCGGGAGGCGCGCCGATGAGGCGGGACACGGAGAACTTCTCCATATACTCGGACATGTCGATGCGCACCAGGTTCTTTTCGCTGTCGAACAGGGCCTCGGCCAGGGTCTTGGCCAGCTCGGTCTTGCCCACGCCGGTGGGGCCCAGGAACAGGAAGGAGCCGATGGGCTTGTTGGGGTCGGCGATGCCGGCCCGGCTTCTCAGAATGGCCTCGCTGACCAGGCGGACCGCCTCGTCCTGGCCCACCACCCGCTTGTGGAGGATGTCCTCCAGGTGGAGGAGCTTCTCCCGCTCGCCCTCCATGAGCCGGGCCACGGGGATTCCGGTCCACCGCTCGATGATGCGGGCGATCTCCTCCTCGGTGACCTTGTCCCGCAGCAGAGAGCGGGCCTTGCCCTCGTTGGCGATCTGCTCCTCCGCCTCCAGGGCTTTTTTCAGCTCGGGGATCTTGCCGTACTGGAGCTCGGCGGCCCGGTTCAGGTCGTACTCCCGCTGAGCCTTCTCCAGCTGGGCGTTGGCCTCCTCCAGGTCGGAGCGCAGCTTCTGCACCTTGCCGATGGCGTTCTTCTCGTTCTCCCACTGGGCCTTCTTGGCGTTGAACTCATCCCGCATGTCGGAGAGCTCCTTCTGGATCTCGGCCAGGTGTTCCTGGGACAGCTTATCGGTCTCCTTTTTCAGGGCGGCCTCCTCGATCTCGTGCTGGATGATCTTCCGCTGGATCACATCCAGCTCAGTGGGCATGGAGTCGATCTCGGTGCGGATCATGGCGCAGGCCTCGTCGATGAGGTCGATGGCCTTGTCGGGCAGAAAGCGGTCGGTGATATACCGGTTGGACAGTGTGGCGGCGGCGATGATGGCCCCGTCGGTGATTTTTACGCCGTGGTACACCTCGTACCGCTCTTTCAGGCCGCGGAGGATGGCGATGGCGTCCTCCACCGAGGGCTCGTTCACCATCACCGGCTGGAACCGCCGCTCCAGAGCGGCGTCCTTCTCGATATACTGGCGGTACTCGTTGAGGGTCGTCGCGCCGATGCAGTGGAGCTCGCCCCGGGCCAGCATGGGCTTGAGCAGGTTGCCCGCGTCCATGCTCCCCTCGGTCTTGCCCGCCCCCACGATGGTGTGCAGCTCGTCGATGAACAGGATGATCCGGCCCTCCGACTTGCGCACCTCGTTCAGGACGGCCTTCAGCCGCTCCTCAAACTCGCCCCGGTACTTGGCGCCCGCAATCAGGCTGCCCATGTCCAGGGAGAAGATGGTCTTGTCCTTCAGAGAATTGGGCACGTCGCCCTTGACGATCCGCTGGGCCAGCCCCTCAGCGATGGCCGTCTTGCCCACGCCAGGTTCACCAATCAAAACAGGATTGTTTTTTGTCTTTCGGGACAGAATGCGGATGACGTTCCGGATCTCGTCGTCCCGGCCGATCACCGGGTCCAGCTTGTTCTGCCGGGCCCGCTCCACCAGGTCGGTGCCGTACTTCTTCAGGGCGTCGTAGGTCTCCTCCGGGTTGTCGCTGGTGACCCGCTGGTTGCCCCGGACGGAGGCCAAGGCCTGCATGACCTTTTCCTTTGTCACATTATAGGTGCGGAACAGCTCCTTCAGCTGCCGGTTGGCGCTGTCCAGCAGCCCCAGGAAGATGTGCTCCACCGAGATATACTCGTCCTTCATAGACTGGGCGGTGGACTCGGCGGCTTTCAGGGCCTTGTCCACGTCCTGGGCGATATAGACCTGCCCCGCCTCCCGGCTGCCGCCGGACACCTTGGGCAGCTTCTCCACTTGGGCGGTTACCGCGGCGGCAAAGCTGGGCACCGTCATGCCCATGGCGGACAGAAGCTGGGGAATAAAGCCCTGCTCGTCGCTCAGAAGGGCCAGGAGCAGGTGCTCCTGCTCGATCTGCTGGTTGCCGTGCTCCACGGCGATATCCTGGGCCCCCTGAATGGCGGCCAGGGATTTTTGGGTAAATTGGTTCATATTCATATGCAGAAACCTCCTTTGCTTCGGTTTCGATATTCTCATTGGTTTTAGCGCTCAATAAATAAGAGTGCTAACACTAGGGTATAACAAACCCATCAAAAATACAAGAGGGGAAGAAAAAATTTTCGGAAAAAGCGGGCGGACCCACAGGTCCGCCCGCCAGAATTTTTCTTCTGCTTACTGAATGGAGATCTTCCGGCTCTGGGGGACGACCTCGCCCTGCTTGGGCAGGATCAGCGTCAGCACACCGTTCTCATAGGCGGCGGAGATGCCCTCCTCCTGGATGCCGCTCACGTCGAAGGAGCGGGCGTAGCTGCCCACCCGGCGCTCCCGGCAGATGTACTTGCCGTCCTGCTTGTTCTCGGCGGTCTCCTGATGCTTGGCGGTGATGGTCAGCACATTGTCCTCCAGGTGCAGGTCGATGTCCTCCTTCCGGAAGCCAGGCAGGTCGGCCTCCAGCAGGTAGTGGTCGCCCTGGTCCTTGATGTCGGTGCAGAAGGCGGGCAGCCGTCCGCTGGGCTGAGCGGGGAACATGCTGCGCTCCATCTCGTCAAACAGGTCGTTGAAGGTGCGGCTCATATGGTTAAAGGGAAGCATGGTATACATGGTAAAAACTCCTTTCGGCGCTGGGGGAGCGTTCTGTTCCGGCCCCCCGGCCTCTCTTAACTTTGGCTTTAGTATACCGTGGAATTATGAACAGTTCTCGCAGAATATATGTCTAAATTGTAAATTCTAGCACTCTATAAAATAGAGTGCTAATTTTAAGGGGGCCGCCTTGTCCGCCGTCTCTCCGGCTGATATAATAGGAGAGAAATCAAAATCGGCCTCCCCCGCCGGGGCGGAGGCGCGCAGATCAGGAGGGAGTCGTTCCATGAAGATCCTCGTATTTGGCCCCAAGGCCCGCTATGACGCCTACATGCCGGAGTTTGCCCGGGAGCTGGGGGCGGAGCTGGTATTCTGCCCCCTGGGCAGTTCGCCCCGCCAGGCGGCGGCGGACAACCCGGACGCCCAGGTGCTGTTTGACGATCCGGTTATAGATGTGGACCGGGAGATTCTGGACCTGCTGCCCAACTTGAAGCTGATCCAGTCCGAGGGGGTGGCCTTCAACCGCATCGACCTGGAGGCGGCCCGGGAGCGGGGCGTCTACGTGTGCAACAACAAGGGGTGCAACGCCGACTCGGTGGCGGAGCACACGGTGATGCTCATGCTCATGGCCCTGCGCCACGGGATCACCGGCCACAACGCGGTGCGGGAGGGCCGCCAGATGCAGATGAAAGAGGCAGTGATGGCCTCCAACAGTCCGGAGCTGGGGGAGCAGACTGTGGGACTGGTGGGCCTGGGGGATATCGGTCAGGCGACCGCCCGGCGGCTGAAACCCTTCGGATGCAAGCTGTACTACTACACCCTCCACCGCCGGCCCCCGGAGGTGGAGGCGGAGCTGGGGGTGACCTATCTGCCCCTGGAGGAGCTGTTCTCCGCCTGTGATGTCCTGTCCCTCCACTGCGCGGTGAACGACCAGACCCGGGGCATGGTGAACGAGACCCTTCTGGAGCGTGTAAAGCCCGGGGCCATTCTGGTGAACACCGCCCGGGGGGATCTGGTGGACAACCTGGCGGTGCGCCGGGCCCTGCTGGACGGCCGCCTGGGGGGCATCGCCATGGACACCCTGGCCCCCGAGCCCACCCCCGCCGACCACCCCCTGGTGGACCTGCCGCCGGAGGCGGCGGACCGGGCCATCTACTCCCCCCACCTGGGGGGCAACACCGGCGGTTCCTTCCGCCGGGCCCACCGGAACATGTGGGAGAACGCCCGCCGCATCCAGGAGGGACAGCGGCCGGTCCACATCGTCAACGGACTTTAAGCCCGCAGCAGAGCGCCCCGTCTCTCCTCGTTCCAATGAGGGAGGCGGGGCGCTCTTGCCACTACATCATCCTTAAAATCTCCTTTTTCAGCCGGGCGATGATCCGCTTCTCCAGCCGGGAGATGTAGGACTGGGAGATGCCCAGCTGGTCGGCCACCTCCTTCTGGGTGCGCTCCTGCCGGCCGTCCAGGCCGAAGCGCAGGGTGATGATCTGTTTCTCCCGGGGCTCCAGCCGCTCCAGGGCCTGGCGCAGCAGCTGCCGGTCCACGTCCGCCTCGATGGGCCGCATGACCAGATCGCTCTCGGTGCCCAGCACGTCGGAGAGGAGCAGCTCGTTGCCGTCCCAGTCGGTGTTCAGGGGCTCGTCAAAGGAGAGCTCCGACTTCTGGGCGGCGATCTTGCGCAGATACATGAGGATCTCATTTTCAATGCACCGGGAGGCGTAGGTGGCCAGCTTGATGCTCTTGGCGGGCTGATAGGTGCCCACCGCCTTGATGAGGCCGATGGTGCCGATGGAGATCAGGTCCTCCAGGTTGACCCCCGTGTTCTCAAACCGCCGGGCGATGTACACCACCAGACGCAGGTTGCGCTCAATGAGGGTCTGGCGGGCCTCCTCGTCCCCCTGCTCCAGGCGGGCGATGACCTGGGCCTCCTCCTCCCGGGTGAGGGGGGTGGGCAGAGTGCCGCTCCCCCCAATGTACATGATCTTGCCCGGCTGCAATAGGCCCAGCCGGGCGAGCAGGGCGGCTGCCCGCCGCCCCAGGCCCCTCCAGAATCGTCTCATGGTCCTTCCTTCCTTTCCATCTCAGTCGGCCCCCAGGAGAGCCCGGTAGCCTCCCCCGTCGGACACCGGGGTGGGGGAGAGGGCGGCCAGCATGGGCCCCCGGTCCTCCTCTCCCACCTGCACCTGGTCCACCCGCACCGCCAGCAGCAGCCCCCGGTCCACCCCCACCGAGCGGTAGGGGAGCAGGCGGAACCGCCGCCGCCAGGGGTCCTCCAGCCGCTCCAGCGCCCCCGCCGGGTCCCACAGGTCGGCCGGACTGGGCCGGATTCCGGGGGGCAGGAGCTCCTCCACGCAGTCCGCCTCGGCCACCAGCACCGGCCGCCCGGTGGCCGGGTCGGTGAGGGTGTTTCCCGTATCCACCAGGGCGGTGAGGGACACCTGCCGCTCCCCCAGGGTGAGGCGCACCGGCCTGAGCTCCCCGGAGGGGGCGGTGTGCCGGCCTGTCCGCTGGAAGATCAGGGTGAGCGCCCCGTAGCATCCGGCGGCCGACAGCAGCACGATCTTCAGGTCCATCCCGGAGTAGAGCACCCCGTTGGACAGTGCGAGCCCCCGCCCGCCCAGCAGGCCGATGGCCAATACTCCGCCCCCGAAGGCGCAGGAGAGGGCGAAGAAGATGACCACCTGCCGCAGCAGCCGCCTGCTTTTCCAGAAGGCGGCCAGCACCATCAGTACCGCCGCCGCCAGACGGCAGGGGGGGCGGGCCAGAAAAGAGAGTCCCGGCAGGAAGATGGACACCGCGTACAGTCCCCCCAGCACAGCCCCCAGCAGAAAGCGCAGCCGGGCCAGAGGCTCCCCCGCCAGCCTGGCGGAGGCCAGGAGCAGCAGGTAGTCCACCATTGCGTTGAGCAGAAACAGGGTATCCACATAGATGACGGTCACGGCTATACGCCCCCTTCCACCGCGGCTGCACTCTCTATTATAGGAGCTTGGACCAACGAAACCGGTCAAAACAGCTGGGCGCAAAAGGATTTACCGCCGGCTTATCTGCCTCGGGACAGGTCGAAAAAAGCACTTTCCCCTTGCACGCGGGTCGGAAACACGGTATACTGAGGGTGAGCTGGATGAGAATGGATTCCTTCCGGCTCCATTTGTGAGAACAGTTCTCGGGACGGCTCCAGAGACGATAAAATGGCCCCAGCGGCCGCAGAGAGAAATGAGGCAGACTATGACAAATCAGGAGCTCAATACCCATGCCATTAAAGTGATCGGCCACCGCAATCCGGATACCGACTCCATCTGCGCCGCCATCGCTTACAGCCGCCTGAAAAATAAGCTGGACCCGGAGAACCCCTGCAAGCCCTGCCGGGCGGGGCTGCTCAACCGGGAGACGGAGTTTGTGCTGGACCACTTCCAGGTCCCCGCCCCCGAGCTGTACACCGACGTGAGCCCGCAGCTGCGGGACGTGGACATCCGCCCGGTCCCCGGAGTGGACGGGGAGATGACCGTGCGCCGGGCCTGGGCCAATATGCGGGACCAGGAGATCGACACCCTGTGCGTGGTGGATGAGAACCGGAACCTCAAGGGGCTTATCACCGTCAAGGACATCGCCACCGCCAATATGGAGGTGCCGGACATCTCCATCCTGGCCGAGTCCCGCACCAGCTATCAGAACGTGGTGGACACTCTGGACGGCACCGTGCTGGTGGGGGACATTGAGGGCCGGTATGTGGAGGGGAGCATCCGCATCGGCTCTGGCAGCGCTGAGCACATGGAGCGCACCATCACCAAGGGGGACCTGGTCATCGTGGGCAACCGCAGCGACAGCCAGCTGGCCGCCATTGAGATGGACGCGGGCTGCATCGTGGTGTGCTCGGGCAGCAAGGTGTCCAAGGTGATCTGCATGCTGGCCGCCGAGAAGGGCTGCATCGTCATCAGCACCCCCAACAATACCTATGTATCCGGCCAGATGATCAGCCAGGCCACCCCCATCCGCCACTATATGGTGCAGAAGAACCTGCTCACCTTCAATCTGAACAGTTCGGTGGACTCGGTGACCAAGGTGATGGCCTCCGTCCGGTTCCGGTACTTCCCGGTGCTGGACGACGAGGGCCGCTATGTGGGCGTGGTCTCCCGCCGGAACCTGATGAACCTGCACAAGAAGCAGCTCATCCTGGTGGACCACAACGAGCGCAGCCAGGCGGTGGACGGCATCGATCAGGCCGAGGTGCTGGAGATCATCGACCACCACCGCATCGGCTCCCTGGAGACGGAGGGGCCGGTGTACTTCCGGAATGTGCCGGTGGGGTGCACCTGCACCATCATCTACCAGCTCTATCAGGAGACGGGGGTGGAGATCGAGGACTCCACCGCGGGACTGATGCTGTCCGCCATCCTGTCGGACACCCTCATGTTCCGCAGCCCCACCTGCACCCTAGCGGATGAAAAGGCGGCCCGGGCCCTGGCCCAGCAGCTGGGGCTGGATCTGGAGCGCTATGCCGACGCCATGTTTGAGGCCGGCGGAGATGTGAGCGGAAAGACCGCCGAGGAGGTCTTCAACGCCGACTATAAGATTTTCAACAGCAAGAACATCCGCTTCGGCATCGGCCAGGGCAGCTATATGAGCGAGAAGAACCGCAAGGCCAGCCAGGCGCTGATCGCCCCCTACCTGGAGACCGCCCTGAAAAATCAGGATCTGGACTTTATTTTCTACATGTTCACCGATGTGGTGCACTCCACCACCGAACTGATGATGGTGGGACGGGGAGCTGAGGTTCTGGTGGAGAAGGCGTTCCAGGCCAAGGTGAAGGACGGAATGGCCGTCCTCCCCGGCGTGGTCAGCCGGAAAAAGCAGATGGTGCCCGCCCTCATCAACGCCATCAAGCTGGAGGACCTGGAAGAGACGGACTGACCGCATTTGTCCCCGCGATGAAAAACAGAACACCCCGGCCGTTTTCCAACGGCCGGGGTGTTCTCAGCTTGTCAAAAAAGCCCTCCTGCAAGGAGTTCCGTCGTCCGCAGACGACGGAATAAGATCTAATCTCGTCATTTTCGAGGACATGTGCCTCG
>JABLTR010085411.1_pt1 | contig 11341 bp, 12 predicted proteins | sample 7160071 | NCBI WGS metagenome assembly JABLTR01 (sample SAMN14651230, study PRJNA627086) | human gut metagenome | isolation source: feces | host: Homo sapiens
CTTTGAGCTGATCGGGCTGGACCGCATCTGCTTCAACAATCACGACCTGCAGCGGCGTCAGGTCCTGGGCGGCAAGTATGAATTTGTCCTCACTACCCACATAGACAAAGACCACGTTCATAACCACTTGATTTTCAATGCGGTCAGCTTTCAGGACCACAGGCACTACCACTCCAATAAGCGGAGCTATCACTTCATCCGCCGCACCAGCGACCGGATCTGTAAAGAACATGGCCTGTCTGTCATCGTCCCCGGCCGGGATAAGGGCAAGAGCTACATTGAGCACCAGGCGGAACAGAACGGCACCAGCTACAAGGCGAAGCTGCGTGCCGCCATTGACCGGCTCCTGCCCGGCTGCTCCGACCTGGAGGACCTGCTCCGCCGCCTCCAGCGGGAAGGGTACGAGCTGAAACGAGGCAAGTACATATCCACCAGAGCTCCGGGCCAGGAACGGTTCACCCGACTGAAAACCCTGGGCGCCGACTACGCCGAGGAGGCCCTGACCGCCCGGATCGCCGGAAGGCCCAGACCCTCCCGCCAGCCGCAGCAGCGCACCGGGAAGCCCAGCCTGCTCATCGACATCCAGAACAATCTCAAAGCCCAGCAGAGCGCCGGATACCAGCGGTGGGCGACCATTGAGAATCTGAAACGGGCGGCCGCCACCATGAACTTTCTCACCGAACACGGCATCGGCAGCTATGAGGAATTGGTGGAACGGTGCGACGCCGTTGCCGCCGTATCCATTCGTACCAGGGAAAGCCTGCGGGATACAGAACAGCGGATCACCGACCTCGCCCTCCTGGGAAAGCAAATTGACACCTACCGCAAGCTGAAACCTGTCTATGACCGATACAAGGCATCAAAGGACAAGGAAAAATTCCTGCGCGGCTTTGAGAGTGAGATCATATTGTTTGAGGCGGCAGCCAGGGAAATCAAGAAAGCCGGACTCACCAAACTTCCTTCCGTCGAGAAACTGAAAGCGGAACTGGATGGACTCTCCACCCGCAAGACCGCTCTGCAAACAGAACTTCGGAAGATACAGCGGGAAGAAAAGGAATACGATCATGTCCGGCAGAATGTAGATATGTTTTTAACTAAATCTATTGAACTGGAATGCCGTCAAGAATTAGATTTGCAATAAACTAGAGGCATACGAATTGGGATTAGCATCCAAATATGGGGGCCATTCCATTGAATTAAACACGCAAAAATGTTATACTCTTTCTTAGACACATAATGGTCAATTTGCGGAAATCATAGACTTGTAACAGATGATGTGTTCTTAATGAAGGGGTGTAGTCCATGCCGGGGAAGTTTGAGCGCAAAACATTTGCCCAAATTAATTTGAATGATCCTTTCTTCGACTCTTTGAAACGGGACTATCCTGAATTTGAGTCAAGTTGGTTTCCAAAAGGAGTTCGTGAGAACCGAGAGGCTTTAGTTTTTTCGGATGAATATGGTTTAGGCGCTTTTATTGCAATGAAAGTAGAAAATGAGCCGATTTGTTTAAGAGAGCATACTTTGCCTGCATGCCCTAGATTAAAAATTAGCACCCTTCGGTTAGCTGAGCGTTATAGGGGACAACGTCTAGGAGAAGGGGCTTTGGGCCTCATATTATGGGACTGGCAGCGATTGCGGTTAGATGAAGTTTATGTGACAGTATTTTCTCAACACACTGACTTGATTACACAATTGATGCGCTTTGGATTCGTCTTTGTTGGATCAAACGATAGGGGTGAAGGCGTTTATTTGCGTAGCCGAAAGAATATCGACTTTTCTGATCCATATAAAGCGTTTCCTTTCATTTCGCCGATGTTCAGCAAAGGCGGTTATTTGATTGTTAGAGATACTTACCATGACACCTTATTTCCTTATTCCGAATTGAAAAATACCTTGCAGGAACAGTTAGATATAGATGTTGCCAATGGAGTGTCAAAAATATATGTAGGCACTCAGTGGCAAGTGCATTATCAAGTTGGTGAACCGGTTTTTATTTACAGACAGCATAACGGCCCAGGTGTTAAGCGCTATAAATCTTGTATCACATCATATTGCATTGTCACTGGCATTCTAGAAGTAAAACGGTCTGGAAGATTCCTTATGTCGTTTGAAAAATTTTCTGCACTTATTGGGAATAAGTCGGTTTTCTCACAAAATGACCTTCTCCAGAAATACCAGAACGATAAAAATTTGACAGTTATTCAACTTCTATATGGCGGCTATTTTGGTTGTGGTAATAATGTTAATATGGACTGGCTAGATAAACACGGAATGTGGAGTCAACCGGGAAACTATCCCACAAATGTACGTTTGTCACCAGCACAGTGTGCAGGCATTTGGATTGAAGGCGGAATCGATGTAGATAATGTACTGGGGCGGTGATAAAATGTCCACTATTTTTCTTGCGGGAATTTATGGCGTGGGAAAGAGTACGCTTGCTGAAAGAATTTCTGCCACGACAGGTTTGCCATGCTTTTCAGCAGGAGATCTCATCAGCAGAGTAAACGGCGAAAAATATGGTGCCAACAAATTTGTAACTGATAAAGAGAAAAATCAAGATATTTTAGCAGAATGTGTTTCTGAAATTCTTCAGACAACCAAAACGATCATTCTTGCTGGTCACTTTTGTATCGTTAATAGACAAGGAGAAGTAGATAAACTTCCGACTCACGTATTTACTAAATTACAGATTTCCAAGATAGTATTGCTTGAAGCATCCCCTTCCATTATTATGGAGCATCTTTCTGGTCGTGATGGAAAAAATTATTCTTTGGAATTGTTAAAAGACTTATTACTTCAAGAGCGTGAATGCGCCAAAATTGTCTCTGCTTTGTTGAAATGTCCATTAATTATTCACCAGATGCGCTATACAGATGAAGACATAGAAGTTCTGCAACATGAGTTATAAAAGTCGGCTAACACTCCATTTATAGGAGTGTTAGCCGACTTTTTTGTTGCAGTTTCTTCTTTTTTGTGCTATAATTAACTTATCAGCTAATTAGCTTAATAGTTATTTATCAAAAAAAGGGGGGATAGAATGACATTCGGCGCTTATCTTCGCAATCTTCGAGAATCACGAAATCTGCGACAAGCTGATCTTGCAACAGATATTGGAGTATCTACGGTCTATGTCTGTGATATTGAGAGAGATCGCCGTTATCCTCCGGATATACAGAAACTTCGAGTATGGGTTACAAGAATGTCCCTGTCTCCCGATGAGACTGCTAAATTTTACGATTTAGTTGGAGAGGCCAGAGATAGTATCCCTCCTGATATTCTTGAATATCTAGTCCAAAATCCCTCTGCAAAATCTGCAATACGCCGGATTATTGGACAAGGGAAAAAGTATAATTGGGATATGTTGGCCCAAAAGTAGTGGGAGGAGCTGTCCATGTGCAAGTTACTTATGTCAATTAACCCGGAGCATGTGAATAATATCTTGGCAGGAAAAAAACGCTTTGAATACAGAAAAGTAAAATGTAGAGAACATATTGATTCTATTGTAATTTATTCCACAGCTCCTGTAATGAAGGTGGTTGCCGAAGTTGAGGTTACAGACATCATAGAAGGCCCTCCTCAAAGTGTGTGGAACCAAACATTTTCTGCGGCTGGAATTGATAAGACTTTTTTCGACAAATATTATCAAGGAAAATCAACTGCAGTTGCATATGTATTAGGACATATCACTAAGTATCGTAAGCCCCTATGTCTTTCAGACTTCGGTATCAAAACCGCTCCACAATCGTTTGTTTATGTGCGTGGATGAGTAATAAAATAAATGGGAGCGCCGCCACCAGACCACTTTGATCTGATGACAGCGCTCCCATTTTATCTAAAGGTGAAAATCCGGTGCTTTTCCTATTTAGAAACGCCCTGCTACCCTCATGGGAAATCGTACTGTCCCTATACGGAAAAGCCTCCACAGGCGGTTCCTTGCCCCGTTTTCGACCCTAATTCTTGCGTTTTTTGGAACGGCGGGAAAGATAGTGCGGGCAGGACACCACCACTGCCCGGAAGCTCTGCTTGCAGGGATAGACACAGCCTTTACAGAGCTTGTTATACTGGCGTCTGCCGTTCTCGCCCAGGAAGAACGCCCATTCCAGACGCCACTTTTTGCTCCTGCTCATATGTCGCCCAGCTCCGGGGGCTTCTTTTGCGGGGCGGGTTTGTCCGGGCCTTTCCGCTCTGCGCACTCCCGTTTCGCGTCCTCCAGCCGCTCCCGTATAGAGGGCTTTTTCTCCGGCGTGGTCCTGCGCGCCTCGGGCTGGGCTTTCTCCAATTCCTCACCACGGCGGCCATTGTTGATGATCCCGTCGATCATGCCGTAGTCGTCCTCCAGGGTCATTTCCGCCGTGCGCAGCGGGTTTTCCGGCTCCACGGGGACGGACACGATCTGCCCGTTGATGCTGGCGAACAGCTCCGGCCGCTTGAATTGCTCGGTGTACTTCTGAATCATGTCCGGGGGCAGGGATACGAAACTCTCCGGCCCCAGGCCCACCACCAGGAAGGTGCCTGCCACAATGTCGTAAATCTCCCCGTGCTCGTCCCGGAGGGAACGGTTCAGGTCCAGGCCGATGAGCTTGCCTTCATCGTTCAGCACCAGCCCCACCGGATCGTCAAAGGGATAGGAGGCGGCAATGTCGCCGCCCACCTCCGCTTGCAACGCATGGAGGCCGGGGTCGATCTCCTTCACATAGGGCTCCTTCATGGGCTCCACCACCAGGACGGTCAGCTTCTCCGGCGCGGTATGTTCTGGGGCGGCTCCGCTGGGGATGGCAAAGGCACGGCTGCCGTTGGCCATGATGAGATACTTTCCGTCCTCGGACTCGTGGTGGAAACCGTATCCGGCTGCCTCCATCTGTTCCCGGCTCATATCCGCCACATGGAAGGTGCCCCTGGGGGTCCGCACCGTCTCGCCGGTCTCCCGATCATCTGGGCTGGGTGCCGCTGGCTGGCCGTATAACTCTGCCTCATACTCCCGGTTTGCCTGTTCCGCAAAGGACAGCATCTCGTCCACATGGGATTGATCCGGGTTTTCGATGGCCTCCCGGATCACCTGCGGGTCCACATCCAAATATGCCTCGTAGCCCACAGCCTCCTTGAACTTCTCCAGCTCGGAGGGAAGGTAGTCCTCCGGGGTCTGGCCCAACGCCTTCAGCTTTTCTTCCAGGGAGGCGATGCGGCAATCGGAAAGGTTCTCGTAGATTTCTTCCTTCGCCGCATGTTCCTCCGGGTGCTCGGCGGCATACTGCGGGTCGTTCTGCCAGAAAAACTCGTCCATATCGGAGGCAAGGTCCATGGCCCATTCCGAAATCTCCTCTTCGGGGATGTCGTCCTGGAAGGTCATCACCCGGTATTCCTCCGGGATGCTGCCGCGCTCGCCATCGTAATACGCATGGAAACTGTCCCCGGTATCCCGCACATAGCCCAGGTCGGTGAACTGGCCGCTTTCCTCCAGGGCGATGTCCCGCCCGTAGGCCTCATAGTCGATGTAATTGCGCAGATGCTCCGGCACCTGCATGGCGTCCAGTTCCTCGATGTAGTACCGCCCCAGATCGTCGTGGTCGTGGATGTCGGGGTAAACATCGTAGCAGTCCAGGTTCTCCGTCAGGTTGATAAGCTCCTGGATGCTGCCCGTGTGATCGCCGATCTCCATAGCCGCCTGAAATCGCTCATATTCGTCCTGGCTCATATCGTCCAGCTTGGAGGCCAGATAGTTCAGCTCGTCCAGGTTGGCGTACTCGCCCAGCAGGTCATAGAGGCCGTCCACATAGCAGTCGTAGTCCGTGATGAACCATTCCTCATAGGTCTGCCCGAAGTCGTCCTTCGCACCGATCCCGATGCGCTCAAAGACCTTTTTCAGTTCCTCCGCCGTGGTGGGAAACTTCACCCATTCGCCCACAAGGGCGCCCTCGTTGTACTTGCCCAGGTTGGTGATGAAAGCGGCAAAGGGATAATCTTTGTCATAGTCATAATGGGGCATAGCGACACCTCCTTATCGCTCCGGCGCAGACTTTTCCCGATAGGGCTGCGCCTTGCTCTGATTAGCACATTCCTTCCGGCTCTGCTCCAGCCGCTCCTTGATGGAAGGCTTTTTCTCCGTCTGCTTCTCCCTGGGGTGCTCATGCTCCCACTCGTCGCCGGAGAGGGTGAGATAGCCTCGGCTCGTAAAGCAGCCCTGTTCCTCCCGCATAGCGTGATTGCCGAAGGGAACGGGATCAATGGCGTCCAGCAGTTCCGGGGATAAAAGAATGTCCAAATGCTGTGCCAGATAGCGCCAGCCCACATCCTCCACCTTGCTGATGTTGGGCTCCAGAACAAAATACTCGGTGTTGGTGGGAAACTCCCGGAACTGCTCCAGGGTGGTCAGACGATAGGGCGACTCCTGGACAGCGGCCAGGAGGTCACGGTTCTCCGGGGAAAGTCCGGCAAGCGCCTGGGCCGCTGCCTCCAGCTCACTTGCGTCACCGCCCGCGGGGAACAACGGTTTCAAATGCTCCGTGAAGTTGGGTTCGGCTTTACTCAAAGACATCATCCTTTCTGAAAATGGGGAAAAGAAAAGCAGGAAACCCGGAAAGGTTTCCTGCTTGGTACCGCCATCGGCGGCTACTATTTTGTTTTGGTATGTAAGGCTATCCCTTCAGGTTGTCCAGCGCAGCGGGGTTATTGGAAAGAATTGCGCCGACCGTCTGGCAACTCTCCAATTCAGGGCAGTCGCCGCAGGTCGTCACACCTTTTTGCAGGGCGCATTGGCGAATACCGCAAAGGCTTTCGCAATACACCGTTTTTACCCCATCCACCCGGCAGCCTTGACAGTTAATATGCTCCGGCAGAATGGGCGCATGATTTAATTCAGACCATAGTTTTGCAGTTTTCTCGCGCAATGCCTGATCGTCGTTGATCGTTGCAAGATAAGCGTCGCACTTCTCACAGTCCAGCCCACAGTATGCGATCATATCCCTCATGGCGATTCACCTCCTGAAAGATGTTGGCCTTATTATACAGCAATCCATTACTCTTGGGTAGAGCCGTGAAGGAAGAACGGCACAATACTTATTTCTCGATGCGGTAATTCACATACTTCCCGCCGGTGTCGGCCAGAACGATTGTCCCTTCATAGGTTTTCCCGGTACGCAGGGAGCGCAGCCCTTTGACCTTTGCCTTTCCGTCTTTGAGCAATTCGGCGGCGATTTGGGAAGTAAAAACCTTCCCGCGCTGCTCGAAAAAGCGGTCATTCTTCCACATGACGAACTGACAGGCCCGGTCCGAACAGGCGAAGTTCTTCTTGCCCTCATAGACCGGCTTGCCGCAGCGGGGGCAGAGGCCCACCGTCTCCTTCTCCGGCTGGAACAGCTTTTGCCCATCCTCGGAAATGTGGGAGTATTTCCGCACCAGCTCCGCCGCCATTGCCTCGATCCCGTCCATAAAGTCCTCCGGCGACGCCTGACCCTTTGCCACCTCGTTCAACCGCTGCTCCCAATCCGCTGTGAGCTTGGGAGAGGTCAGCAGTTCCGGCAGTACCGTGACCAGGTTGACGCCCGCTTTTGTGGGGATCAGGTTCTTTCCCTTGCGCTCCACGAATCCGCCGGACACCAGCTTTTCGATGATGGCTGCCCTGGTCGCCGGGGTGCCCAGGCCCTTGCGCTCTGCCTCGTCCGGCATATCTTCCTTGCCTGCGTTCTCCATGGCCGACAGAAGGGTGTCCTCTGTGTAGGGCTTGGGGGGCGAAGTGAGGTGTTCGGTGACGGAGGCGGCGACCGACTCAAAGACCTGCCCCTCGGTCAAGGCCGGAAGGACGCCCTCGGCATCTTCATCCTCCGGCTTCTCCTTTAGGGAGGAACGAAACACCTCCTGGATGGCCCGCCAGCCCTGGGAAAGCACTTGCTTTCCTTTTGCCGTGAAGGTGTGCCCGCCGCAGTCAAAGGTGGCCGTGACCGCCTCATACACGAAAGGCTCCGCCGCCGCACACAGCAGCTTGCAGCAGACCAGCAGAAGGATATTGCGCTCGCCCACAGGCAGCGCAGGCACATCCGCCTTTTCCAGCTCCAGGGTGGGAATCAGGGCGTGGTGATCGGATACCTCCTTGTTGTTCACCAGCGCCGCAACATCGGGGAAAAACTCCGGGCAGGCGTCGAAGGGCGGCACCCGCGCCGCCAGATGCAGGACCACGGAGGCGGTCTCCGCCATGTCGCCGGTTAGATACCGGCTGTCCGTGCGGGGATAAGTCAGCAGCTTCTTTTCATAGAGCGACTGGGCGTAGTCCAGGGTTTGTTTGGCCGTGTAGTCGAATACCCGGTTTGCCTCCCGCTGCAAGGTGGTCAGGTCGTACAGTTTGGGCGGCTTCTCCGTCTTTTTCTCCCGCACCAAAGATACACACACGGCCCGTTGCCCGTCACAGACATCCCGGATGGCCTGGGCATCCTCCATAGCTGGGATTTTTTCAGAAACCGCCTCGGTTCCCTCAAGCGCCAGCCGCACATGATGGTATTTCTCCTTGCGGAACAGAACAATCTTGCTGTCACGGTCGGCCAGCATCGCCAGGGTGGGCGTCTGCACCCGCCCCACATTCAAAGTGCGGTGGTAAAGGACGGAGAACAGGCGGCTTGCGTTGATCCCAATAAGCCAGTCCGCCTTTTGGCGGCAAAGTGCCGACTGATACAGTGGATCATAGTCCCTACCGGGGCGCAGGGCGGAAAAGCCCTCCCGGATCGCCGAGTCCTCCATCGAAGAAATCCAGAGGCGGGAGAAAGGCTTGGAACATCCGGCGGCCTCATAGACCAGCCGGAAGATCAGCTCACCCTCGCGCCCCGCGTCGCAGGCGTTGACCAGCTCCGTTACATCGGGACGCTCCATCAGGGAACGGAGAATGTGGAACTGGTCAGCCTTTTCCTCGGACACCACATAGCGGAAGGGGTTGGGCAGGATGGGAAGGTCCTCATACCGCCACTTCTTGTAGCGGTCATCGTAGGCGGCTGCGTCCGCCAACCCCACCAGATGCCCGATGCACCAGGAAATGAGCCAGTCGCCGCCCTCAAAATAGCCATCGGCCCTGGATGTGACACCCAGGGCCGATGCGATACTCTTTGCTACACTCGGTTTTTCACAGATCACCAATTTGCTCAATTCTGGTCCTCCTGTTCTCCCTGTTCAGGAATGTCCTCGTTTTCGTATTCCTCGTCCTCGAACTCATAGTCGTCCGGGTCGGCGCTGAGCTTTGCGCCCTGCTTGGGCTTGATGAATTTGATGTAGGCGAAGGCTCCGCCGCCACCCAGGGCCGCCAGCAGCAGGATCAGCACCAGGGCGCCGCTGCTGCCGGACTCCTTCTCCGGTTCAGGCTCCGGCTCCACCTCCGGCGCTTTCCCGGCGCACTCGCTCATATTTACCGCGCAGACCGGACAGGCGGTATTCACCGCACCGGCCTGGCATTTCTCGGCGCAGGTACAAGCCGCGGGTTGTTCCTCCGTCTGCCCATTTTCCATCAGCGCCATCAGGTCGGCTTCGTCCACCTGGTTCAAGAAGTGAACGGTGGTCTCCTTGTCCTCGTTGGCCCGGTCGATCAGGATGTAAAAATAGTTGCCCGCTTTTGTGGTCACGGTGATAAGCTGCTTGTCACCGTAATAATCGTCCACCAGCGTGGCGTTGCCCTCCGGGGTAAGGGGCTGGCCCTCCGGCTCCATGCCCCCGGTGGCGGGTTCCTCGGTGGGTTCCGGCGTCGTCTCGGCGGACTCCCCGGTGTAGTAGTCGCCATCTCCGCCGCCCGCAAAGGCGGTGACGGAGAAGGCGGTCATGCACAGGACCACCACCGTCAGGGATGCCAAAAGGCGGAAAACTCTGTTACGCTTCATCTTCGCCGTCCTCCATTCCTTCCATATCCGCGTCGTCGGGGTCCGCCGCCGCCTCCGCCTCCATCATCCCGTCGGGCAGGGTGATAAGGCCGCTGGCGTAGGCCTTCAGGAAGGCGGTCAGCTCCTTGTTGTCCATGCGCACCGCCTTGACCATGCGGACGATCTCCAGGTTTTCTTCCTCGGTGAGCTGCGCCTCCAGCTCCCGAAGTCGCTTCTGCTGGGCGGAGATCTTCTCCTTCGTCTTTTCGATGTCTTTGCGAATCTTCTCAACCGTTGCCATGTGTGCAAAACTCCTTTCCAAATCGTTCTCTCCAGGAATAGTTCCGCCCCAGGCCCTTGACCGTTTTCAGGTTTTTCCGGGCATTGTCCTCCAGCGCCAGGGCGCGGCGGAACAAATCGGGATGCTGCTCCCGCAGGGCGGTGATCTCGTCGGATTTCATGCTGGGGCAGAAAAAACAGGACGATTTTCCCGGCTGGGGCAGCCCCGCCGCCTCGATCTGCCGGATGCAATCGTCCCGTGTCCATCCCCATTCCATCAGGGGATACCACTTGCTGTATTTTCGGTCGGCCAGGTCTCCCAGCAGCACCTTGTCGCTGCGGTAGCCCTCGCCCGCGTCGTATCCGATGAACTTGACCACCCGCTTGCCCGCCCCCCACGCCTTTTGACACGGCGGGTAATGGTTGCAGAATTTTTCCTGCGGTCCGATCTTGTGTTTCAGGGAACACCGCTTGAAGCCGTAGGCGATGGACGGTAGGCTGCAACTTTGCAGACATTCATCCTCCAGCGTCAGCCGTTTCCCGTCACGGGTGGTCTTATACACTCTGGTAATGGGCGGCATCCCGTGTCCCTTCAGCCAGTCATCCATCACATCCAGATAGGCGTAGGTGTGGGGATGCTCTGCCCCCGTATCCGCAAAGAGAATCAGGTCCACCGGGATACGGTGCTGGTGCAGCCCGATCAGAAGGGCGGTGCTGTTGGCGCCGCCCCCATAGGAAACCATATTGATGCTTCATCACCTCCATCAGTTGTACGGCGGTCTGCCGTATGCGTAGAAATGGGACTGCCAGTAGCTTGTGTTCAGGTTGGAATACTGGATGGGGTCGCCGCAGTGCAGCATCATCCCGTCGCCCACATAGATGCCTACATGGGACACGCCGGTTGTGTCGTAGGTGCCCACGAAGAACACCAGATCGCCGGGCTGGGGATCGGATACCGGCGTGGAAATGTTGTAGAGCCCCTGGGCGCCCAGCCGCCCAGTATTGCACAGGCCGCTGTTGGTCAGCACATAACTGACGAAGCCGCTGCAATCAAAGGAAGTGCTTGGGCTGCTGCCGCCCCACACATAGGGATAGCCCAGATACTTCTCCGCCTCGGTGATAAGGGTGTTGAACCGTTCGTCTGTCAGGTACTCGGCGGGAATGTCCCAGGCCGTGGGCGGGTTCTCAATGTACTTGCCCACATACCCGGAGGACGGGAACAGGTCCGGTCGGTTGCC
>JABLTR010106633.1_pt1 | contig 11324 bp, 8 predicted proteins | sample 7160071 | NCBI WGS metagenome assembly JABLTR01 (sample SAMN14651230, study PRJNA627086) | human gut metagenome | isolation source: feces | host: Homo sapiens
AATCCCATCACGACGGCTTCTATTATCATTGTGGACAACAAAATAGAAGCCGCCAGTCAAAACGGTGCGGCGATTGGAATGCCCTATAATTGGTTGTATGTTAATAAGGACACCGGTGAGCCGAATCGCAAAGTTCCTCTTACTATCGCCATTTCCGGCGACAGCGATATCACTGCCACCAGCATCCATTCGGCAGCGATCGGCGGCGGCCGCGTAGGTACGCTCACCACTTCTGATGACGGCAAAATCGAATTGGGAATCGGAGGCGGCGGGATCGGCGGCTGGGGAGATGGCGGAAGTATCCCTGGGGACGCAACGTTCAATTCTCTGCGGGCCGACCGGATGATGGCGCCACGCGTAAATAACGAAGCGAAGCAGATAGAATCAGCCATTGCGGAAGCTGCGCAGCTGACCGACAATGTGACCATCACGATTACAGGCCGTCCCACCATCACCGCCAAATCCGGCGTGCTGGCGGTGTATGGGAATACCGTCACCTGCAATGACACCAACCTGGTACAGAACACTATGGTGAAGCGGCAGGCCAGCGGAAGCACCTATGTTCTTTATGCAGCGGAAAACCCCGGCGCTGTGACCATCGGCAGCGAATCTCTGGGCGAGCTGGGCTACGGCTACGCTTCGGCGGCGAGTACGGGAATGAATGAACAGACCAGTGTAGGGATGAAATTCGGTACCGCCCAGCTGACCGATATAACCAACAGCTTTACAGAATTTACCGTGGCCGGGAATGGCTGGCAACCCTTCTTCACTACCCCTACCCTGGTGCTCTCCGGCACGGTGCAGCTGGTGAATAACAGCGGCAGCATGCCTATCACCGGTTCTGCTACTACCAACACCACTCTGAAAGCCGACCTAAGCGGCCTGTCCCCTGCTTCGGCGCAAAGCGGCAGCGGCAAGGTGACCTACCAGTGGTACCGGGATGGAGCAAAAATCACAAGTGCTACCCGCAACACGTATACCCTGACAGCCGACGATAAAAATAAGGTGATCTACTGTATTGTGACGGGCACAGGCAGCTATACCGGTTCCGTCACCAGCAATGCCGCCACTGTAACAGATGCCAGTGGAACGGTCATTTCCGCACCGGAGCTGGAAAGCCGGACGGAAACCAGCATTATCCTTAAAGATGCTGGGTCGGATTATCAGTACAGCATTGACTTCGGGAAAACTTGGCAGATTGATCGCACCTTCACCGGCTTGACTGAAGGCCAGACCTACACCTTTATCCAGAAGGATGGCGTCGGCAATATCAGCTCCGCCGCCAATTTCAGCACCCTGTCGGATGCGCCGCTTCTAAGCGAGTTTACTTTTAACTATGCCACAGAGCGGATGATCTTTCCCAGCGGTGTGGAGATTTATGACAATGCAAACTGTACCGGAGACTCCATTAACAAATATGTCAGTGGCTTGAGCGTGGATATTTCTAAATATATTTCTGATAGCGACAAGGATCCGCAAAAGCTCTATGCTAAATATGTGAGTGGCACAGGAACCACCGAAATTACTGTGCCCTGCCGTCCGCCTATGACTCCCTTGAATGCCTCAGATGTGTTTAAAACTTCCAATTCCATCTCCTTCCCTGGGGCGGCGGGAGTCAGCTACCAGCTGGAACAAAACGGGAACGTGATAAAGCCTGCGGCCACTGGCGACGGCAGCACTATCACCTTTGACGGCCTTACTGCCGGTCAGACCTATACCCTGAAAATGCGGGTAGAGGCTTCGAACTCCCTGCCAAGCCCTCACTTCCACTCCGATCAGTATGATATGGAGATCTCCATTCCCCAGACGAGCGCCAGGACTGGCACCATTCTGGTTCCGGCTAATGTCACAGGAAAGCGCAACTATAACCTGAGTCGGTGGCTGGGCGGCACTGCAATGACTGATGTTACTGAATCGTCTGATACCAACAACATGATAAGCGCTCCCGAATTTACAGGTACAACTCTGACTTTCGTCACTGCTTCCGTAGAAGAAGAAAAAACTGCTACCTTAATAGTAACGGCGGGCAGCATGACGCTGACCCTCACCGTAAAAACGGTGGATGTAGTGGCTGAATCAAATGGCGTTCTCTGGATAAAACCTTTCTATCCTAATGCCGGTTATATCGACGGCGGCATGACGGATCAGGATATTACGGATGCCTGGTTCGCCAAAGCAAACGAGTTGGGTTATCCGACTGAAGGAATGGAGAGCTTCGCCCTGCGGCCTCTCAACGCCGTGGGCGGCGACCTGGCGACAGGCGCTCAGAGCGCGACTATCACCTGGCGGCCTTCTCAAAGTGCCTCTGTGACCTTTGATAGCGGCAACTTTGTGGTGCTCCACATTCCCAAATCTGGCGGGGATGTCCAAGTGCCGGATTATCAGAGGGGCAAAGATGCGCTGACTTTCATGGCAGAAAACCAGGGTGGCCTGTATGCGGTGCTCTACAAATCGGCGGAGGAGATAACTCTTACCGCAGACCTCAAGCTTGACGGCACCCAAGAGGGCAAATTTGACTTGGGCGAAACCGTGGTAGTGGAGATTATCGTAGCGAAAGACAATTCCAGCACCTCCATAAGCATTCCCACTGGCAGGGTTTCTACCTATTTAGGTGATCCTCAAAGCGGTGGCATCCTGCTAGGCAGCGATGTATTAGAGGCAAGTGATAACGGCCAAATTTCCATCGAGTATACAGTGACGGAAGACGTAAGCAAACATGAGCAAGCACAAAACCTCTATATTGTCTATGAAGGGGATTACAACTATCTGCCCCAAACGGTTCAAAATCTGTAACCTTCAACGCCATCGCCCCGGCACAGCCGGTCATCACGGCCCGGCCCGGCGATGGATTGGTGACCATCAGCTGGGCAAAGCCAGATGAAAATGGATCCCCCATCACAAATTATGAACTGTCCGTCACCCAGAACGGCACGCCTATTTCGGGTTCGCCTATCACGATCGATCCCACTGTGACCAGTTATCAGGTCACGGGTCTTGCCAACGGCACCAATTATTCGTTCACCTTGACGGCGATCAATGCCGTAGGCACCAGCATCCCTTCTGCGGCGGTGACAGCGACTCCCCAAACAGCAGGCGGCGGGCATACCGGAGGTTCTGGCGGGTCCTCCAGCGGGAGCGGCTCCAGTAGCTACCGCGACCGGGAGTATGACTTCTGGATGAAGGTAAAAGACCTCATTGAAGATGCCAACCCCGGCGATACCGTCAAAGCCAACGCCCGCAGCTACGACCGAATGCCGGCCTCTGTGATGCGCGCCCTGGCCGATGCAGACGGCGTCACCCTCCACATCACCTGGAATGGCGGGGAGGATATTGTGATTCCGTCCGAAGCAGCGCTCAGTGAAAGCGGCCGGATCTATTATCCCCTCTCCTACTTAGAGAAGATTGCCTTCACAGTAGCATCGGAAGCGCCCGCCTACGATCCCGGGAAGCTGAACCCGGAAACAGGCAGCATCCTGGAGGTGACCGCTCCGGTGGCGGACACCGTCCCCACTCCGGCAGGCCAGCCAGAGGTGACTGCCCCGAACCAGGGCCTGATAGAAACACCGGGGCTTGCGGAGGAAGGGATTGAGCAAGTCATTCCCAGTATTAATGAATCAGAGGAAGCCGTAATCGATAATGATGGGGAAGAATCCGGCATCAATGGATTCTTGATTGCGGGCCTCGCTGTCGTGCTGGCTGCGGCAGCTGGCTGTGGGTTCTGGTACTGGAAGCGGCGATCAGTGCAATAATCCAAAATTGACACAGAGGCCCCGGGCTTTTGCCCGGGGCCTCTGTTTTTGCCTGGATGCGGATGAGTTGTTCCTTCTGTTATCAGGTAAATGGATTTTTTCTGCTCTGTATTTCCCGCCCGATCACACCCTGCCAGCCAAATCCAGGAAATCCGCTTCCTTCACTTGCATTGTGACGATAGTAGCAGGAAGGTGTTCCATACCTCCTCGGTCTTTCCATGGAGAGGGAGGAGCCCACCATCACCCCATCGGCAAGCTGCTCTCCCACATCGACTGACAGATACAAAAAGGCCCTGCCGGGGTGTGAGGTCCCCATAGACTTTGATACGCCGGTATCGTATCCTGTAGTTACCGCATCGACTTGTTCAAACAGAGGAGACAGTCCAATATAAAGCAGACCAGAACCAGAAATATAATATTTTATGTGGCAGGCTCAATCAAGATGAGAGCAGCAGTTTGCGGAATACATCAACCGCAAAACAGCGCCCAGCACTGTCGGGAAACCGCCCGCTTACAGAACGAGCCGGACGCTGAGAAGAAGCGGTGCGGAGAGTGATCTGCACTGTTCAAGCGGCTCTACGAGAACAGTGTGCTGGAACGGATGACCAACGAGTAGTTCCGGATGCTCTCCGCCGATTAACAATGCGCAACAAAACGCGGCCAGCCAACGCGGCCCGCCTCACCGCGCCCCTGGAACGCCGATACTCTAATTTTTACCCGATTAATAGCATCCCGATAGGCGGCTTTTTTTGATTATACTACGCATCAGCGGACTTCTTCGCTTCCAGCTTGGCCAATGCATCTTTCCGGGACAGGTTGATTCTTCCCTGCTGGTCGATCTCCGTCACCATCACCACAATCTCGTCGCCGACAGAAACAACATCTTCCACTTTTTCTACCCGGTGGTTTTCCAGCTTGGAAATGTGAACCAGCCCTTCTTTTCCAGGCGCAATCTCAACAAACGCGCCAAAACTCATCAGGCGGGTTACGCGCCCTTTGTAAATAGCCCCAATCTCCGGATCTTTTGCAATCAGCTCCACGATATCCGCAGCACGCTTGATATCGTCTTTGTTGATGGCGGAAATAAATACCCTTCCATCCTCTTCGATATCAATCTTGACGTTGCATTCGGCACAGATTTTCTGAACAACCTTGCCTCCCTGACCGATCACGTCACGGATTTTCTCCACATCAATCTTCAGCATTGTCATCTTCGGCGCATATTCGCTAAGCTCCTCACGAGGCGCCGGAATAGCCTTAAGCATAATCTCGTCAATGATATAGTCGCGAGCTTTATGGGTTTTGGCAAAGGCTTCTTTGATGATCTCCGGCGTCAAGCCGTCAATTTTCAGGTCCATCTGGATTGCGGTGATGCCTTTGTGGGTTCCTCCTACTTTAAAATCCATATCGCCATAAAAATCCTCCAGGCCCTGAATATCCACCATGGTCATCCAACGATCCCCTTCGGTAATCAATCCGCAGGAAATACCGGCAACCGGTGCTTTGATCGGGACACCCGCATCCATCAGCGCCAAAGTAGAGCCGCAGATGGACGCCTGCGAAGTGGATCCATTGGAGGACAATACCTCGGAAACCAACCGCATGGCATAAGGGAATTCCTCTTCAGACGGCAAAACTGGTTCCAGCGCTTTCTGGGCCAGAGCCCCATGGCCAATCTCACGGCGGCCGGGGCCGCGGCTGGGACGGGTTTCGCCTACGGAATAGGATGGGAAATTATACTGATGCATATAGCGGCGGGTCTCTTCGCTGTCAATTCCATCCAAAAGCTGTGCTTCCCGCATGGAACCCAGCGTTGCAACCGTCAGCACCTGGGTCTGACCCCGGGTAAACATACCGGAACCATGGACCCGGGGCAGCACGCCGACCTCTGCTGCCAGTGGCCGCATCTCATCCAACTTTCTGCCGTCAACCCTCTTGCCCTCATCCAGCAACCAGCGGCGGACAATGAACTTTTGCAGTTGATAAATACACTCATCGATCTGAGATGCCTGATCCGGATGGGTTTCTTCGAATTTCTGATGAATATCCTCCACGATAGGGGCCAAGCGAGCTTCCCTTTCCACCTTATCATCGGTATCCAATGCGTACTTTACACGGTCAATGGCATATTCCTTAATCGCCTCAAACAATTCATGATCAATCTCTTTGGATTCAAAGGTAAATTTCTCTTTGCCAATCTCCTTTTGCACGCCGGAAATAAAAGCTACCATCTTTTTGCACTCTTCATGCGCTTTCATGATTGCTTCCAGCATGGTATCATCGTCTACTTCGTTAGCGCCCGCTTCGATCATAACAATCTTCTCAGCAGAACCCACAACAGTAACCAACATGTCGGACACAGCACGCTGCGCCTCATCCGGGCAAATGACAATCTCCCCGTCCACCAATCCGACATTGACGCCCGCCACCGGGCCGTTCCACGGGATATCAGAGATAGACAGGGCGAAAGAGGTACCGATCATGCCGGCTATCTCGGGCTGGCAGTCAGGATCCACCGACATAACGGTCATGACTACCAATACGTCATTGCGCATATCTTTCGGAAACAGCGGGCGGATGGGACGGTCCACCATGCGGGATGCCAAAATCGCTTTTTCAGAAGGCCGACCTTCCCTTTTCAAAAAAGAGCCGGGGATCTTGCCTACAGAGTACAATTTTTCTTCAAAATCCACGGACAAAGGAAAAAAGTCGATCCCGTCGCGAGGCTTCTGGGATGCGGTAACGTTACACAGTACAGTGGTTTCTCCATAACGCACCAGGCAAGAGCCATTGGACAGGCCACACATTTTCCCCACTTCAAAAGAAATGGGTTTTCCGGCCAATTCAGTTTTAAATACGCGGTAATTTTCGAACATGTTCATAGCCTCCATTTTCGCCGGCAGGCTTTGGACGGATTTAGCAATAAATCCGTTGCTCGACGACGCCGAACCCCCGATTCACTGCTAAAGACCCTTCCTTAGCCTCCCAAAGCTTTTTCATCATATGCACTTGAAGGGCGGACGACAACCGTCCGCCCTCCGGCATAAAAACTACTTTCTCAAACCCAGCTTTGCGACAATCGCACGATAACGCTCAATATCGGTTTTCTGCAGGTAATTGAGCAGGTTCCGTCTGTGTCCGACCATTTTTAACAAGCCGCGACGAGAATGATGATCCTTCTGATGAATCTTCAAATGCTCGGTCAGATCGTTAATCCGTCTGGTCAAAACGGCAATTTGCACCTCGGGAGAACCGGTATCGTTTTCATGGGTTTTGTTCGCCGCAATGATTGCGGCTTTTTCTTCTTTCAACAGCATTTTCTTTCCACCTTTTTTGATTGGCTCGTATCTTAGCAAAGGGCTGTGAAAATTCCCGGAACGGGCGTTCCCCCTGAGCCAAGGTACGGCACGATTAGCTTAAATATTATATCATGGGCTTTTCTTCTTGTAAAGCCTTTTTTACGATTTGATCGGCTTTTTGGGCATCGGCCGCGATCTGCGCCCGCAAAGCCTCTACGGAATCAAATTTCTGCTCCGGCCGCAGGAAAGACAAAAATGCCACCGGCACCTCTTTTCCATACAAATCGCCGGAAAATCCAATCAGGTAGGTCTCTGCCCGCGGGGCCATCCCCTTTTCGACAGTAGGCCGCACACCGATATTGGTCACTCCCGCATAGACTTTGCCATTCACCCGGGCCATCGTTGCGTACACGCCCAACCGCGGCAGCACCATCTGCGGGGGAATCGGCTGATTGATGGTTGGGAACTGCAGCCTGCGGCCCAATGCCTTGCCATGCTCTACGGGGAAATCCAAACAATACCTCCGCCCCAGCAGCAGCCGGGCTTTTTCCATCTCGCCGGCGGCGATTGCCCGACGCACCCGAGTAGAACTGACCGCCTCGCCGTCCTCCATTACTTCTTCCAAAACCACGCAGGACAGCCCAGCGGCCTGACAAAACCGATGTAAGGCCGCCGCGTCGCAGGACGCCCCTTTTCCAAAGCGGAAATCCTGGCCACAGCAGACTACCGCCGCATTCATCTTTTCTTTCAAAATCTGATAAACAAACGCTTCACCGGACATATTGTGAAAATCGGAAAAATCCGGTGCATAAATTTGCTGAATGCCCATTCCTTTCAAAATTCGGATTTTCTGCTCCAGCGTTGTAATTTCGCCAACCCCCTGCTTTTTGGCAGGGGCGCTTCCGTCCATGGTAAAGGTGAATACCGCCGGGACAAGATTTCCCTGCGCCAATGCCACCGCCTTTTCAATGACACGGCGGTGCCCCAGATGTACGCCGTCAAAAAAGCCCAGCGCTACCGATGTCCGCTGTTTTTCCATTTTCCAACCCTCCTGGATGCATTTTTTCACCACACTGTAAAAGTCACGCCGTACCACCGCATCCCCAGCTTTTTGGCCACCTGCTGAGAGGTCAGGTTATCCCACGCGGTGCTATAAAGCGGTTCCCGCCCTTCTTTACGCACTGCACTCGCCCAAGCCGCGACAACAAAACCGGCATATCCCCTGCCCCGATAAGCCGGCAGCGTTTCCAAACCCGCTTCCACCGCTTCGCTGCCGACTCGAACGCTGCGGCAAATCGATACCACCTGTCCGTCTTGAATCACTGCCGCGCAAGGGTGCACGTAAGAAATTTCCTGTGCAAGCCAAGAAAACGCATCCGGGAGAAGCGGTTGGATATTTTCCCGGTTTAAAAACATCACGTTACCCGGCATCGTTGGGATTTCAGGTATCCAGTAGCAAGGGCCGTAATCCTCCTGTTCCGCTCCGAGAAGGTGCAGATAATCTTTCCGGTACCGGGGAGCATCCGCTAAATGCAGCGGCGCCTGTTCCAAAACTACCCGCTCCGCCAGCCTCTGGACGAGGTTGTCCGGAAGATCTTTCCGGAACCGGCAGGCAATATCGCCATCTATCGAGCGGGTCAAAAACATTCGGGGCGCCCTTGGTGGATTAGGCCAAGGTTCGTTGACCTGCAAAAGCCGTTGTGACGGATCAAAAGTATACATGGCCCGCACATGCAGTTCCATCAACCGTTTGCTGGTAAGCTTTGTATCGTGCAGCTGTCCTGCTCTTTCTTCCCTCAATTTATTTTCCTCTCTAACTCTGACCTGTCAGCGTGCAAATAATTTCCGGATCCGCAGTTCACTCCCCTCTTCATAGCCAATGCCCAAAAAGTGCCTGTCCGGACCAAAAACGCAAAAGTCCCCTTTCAGCCCTGCGCACCCTGCCTTGGAAGCTGCCAGCCGAACTCCATTTAGAAACAGACGGGCATGTTTTGCTGTCAGCACAATCTGCTCATACGGCGCAAAAGCCGTTTCTACCGGCATCACCATTTGCCGCAGCTTTCCTTCATCCGCCATCTGTTGGGCCTGCTCAATGGTGACAGCATCTTCTACCCGGTAGCCGGAGGAAATCACCCGCCGCAACCCGGTCAGCACCGCGCCGCAACCTAACGCCTGCCCCACATCGTGGCAGATTGTCCTCACATAGGTGCCTTTAGAGCATGACACATAAATCTGGTAAAGGTTCTCCTCTTCCCGCGCCTGCAGCAACCGTATCTCATATACGGTCACCGGCCGGGGGCTGCGCTCTACTTCCAGCCCTTCTCTGGCCAAGTCGTAAAGCCTGCGGCCCTGCACCCAGATTGCCGAATACATGGGCGGTGTCTGCAAAAAATCCCCCTGAAATCGGGACAGTACCTCTTCCACCTGCGCTATCGTACAGGAAACTTCGCTTTCGGTTAGCACCTTCCCGGTACAGTCCTGAGTATCGGTTGTCTGTCCCAGCCGAAACCATGCCTCATACGCCTTGGTTTGATCCGGCAGGATGTCACAGGCTTTGGTCGCCGCACCCAAAAACAGCGGCAATACGCCGGTAGCCATCGGATCCAGCGTTCCTCCATGGCCAACTTTGCGGGTTCTGGCAATGCCGCGCACCTTGGCGACAACATCAAAAGAGGTAAAGCCTTTCGGCTTGTCAATCAGCAAAATACCGGACAGCTCTTCTTGGCTGGCACCCGTTTTTTCACTCAAAGCCCCGCCTCCTTACAGGCGGCCTGCGCCGCTTGAATGATTTTGTCCCGGCACTGCTCCAGCGGTTCCGGGATAAAGCAGCCCGCCGCCCGGGCATGTCCGCCGCCGCCAAAGGCAGCACAAATTTGGGACGCATCGATTTTTTCCACAGTGCGCAATGAAACTTTAAATCCGCCCTCTTTCTCCCGCAGTGTTATTCCTACTTTTACCCCTTCGATCTCCCGGGGGATGGAAGAAAGCCCATCCAATTCCGATTCCTGCGCGCCGGTGCGGGCCAGCATCTCTCCTGTAACGGCAATCACAGCGATTCTGCCATCCATGGCATAGACAAGGGAATCCAAGACTTCCCGCTCCATAGCAATTCGCGCCTTGGACTTGACGCCGAACATGCGGCGGTTAATGCGGTAAGCATCCGCTCCCAAATCGATCATATCCGCCGCTATACGAAGGGTATGGGAAGTAACATTGGAATATTGAAAGCAGCCGGTATCCGTGCACAGGCCGGTATAAATGCAATCTGCGATCTTCTTGTCCGGCTTTACGCCCATCCCATGAATCACCTCGATCATGATTTCCGCCGTAGCCGCCGCCTCGGCCCGCAGCAGCGTGCGCTGTGCGTATCCACGGTTGGAAGGGTGATGGTCGATGCACAAATCCACCTGATCTGCCCAGCAGGAAAGTTTGCTGCCCAAAAGCTGCGTATCCGCAATGTCCACCGCCACAACGCATTGGGGTGCGAAATCGGGCAGCTGCTCCGGCAGCAAAAAAGAAAACTGGTGCGGAATCGGGTCGGAACAGGCGACTTTCGCCTGTTTTCCTATGGCACGCAGCGCATAATACAGACCAAAACCGGATCCCAGCGTGTCTCCGTCCGGGCTCTGATGGCACAGGATCAAAATTTCATCCTGCCCCATGAGATACTCACAGGCCTGTTGTACTGTCATGTTATCATCCTTCCTATTTCCAAGCTGCATAGTAAGGTTTCCCTAGTCCTTATGCAGGTCATGAATGATTTGATTGATATGGGCACTGTGCTCAATGGAATCATCTGCAATAAATTGAATCTGGGGAGACCGGCGCAGCTTGATCCGCTGGCCCAGCTCCCGGCGCACATAACCGGCCGCACTGTTCAGCCCTTTGACGGCAGACACAGCCGCATCGATACCATCCAAAGAGCTGATGTATACCCGGCAAAGGGATAGATCCTTACTCAAATCCACCTTCAAAATACTCAAAAGGCCATTGATTCTCGGGTCTTTCAGCGTGCGCATGATGTCGGTCAATTCCCTTTTTATATCTTCACTGGTTCGATCCAGACGAAAGCTTGGCATCCTTGCCGCCTCCTTAGTTTTTATTTTCCCAAATGAACGGCCCGCAATTTTTGTGCAGGATCTGCGCAAAAAGGGTTACGTCCCGCGTAACCCTTCGCCGTTCCCTTGATACAGACAGGGAAAGGACACCAAAAAGATTAATCCTCCCGGTATTCTTCCACTACATAAGCCTCCAGGATATCCCCCTCTTTGATGTC
>JABLTR010006048.1_pt1 | contig 11319 bp, 8 predicted proteins | sample 7160071 | NCBI WGS metagenome assembly JABLTR01 (sample SAMN14651230, study PRJNA627086) | human gut metagenome | isolation source: feces | host: Homo sapiens
AGGTACGTTATAATGCAAAGTAGGAAAAGTAGAAACCATACGGCGGGAAAGGATTGAATGATGGCGGAATCGGTTTATGATATTGCGGTGGTCGGCGGCGGCGCTTCCGGTATGATGGCTGCTGTGGAGGCAGCGCGTGCAGGCGCGCGGGTTGTGCTGCTGGAGGCTCAGCAGCGTGCGGGCAGAAAGCTGCTTGCCAGCGGGAACGGCCGCTGCAATTTAACAAATCGCCTGCTTACCGCTCAAAATTATCATGGAGATGCCGGGACGGCCGCTCACGTGTGGGAACGCTGGACACCGGAGCTGGTTATTAGAGAGTTTCGCCGGTTTGGGCTGCTTTGCCGCGAGCTCGAGGAGGGGCGCGTTTACCCTTATAGCTTGCAGGCTTCAACCGTACAGAAGCTACTGCTTCGTCTGCTGGAAAATACAGGCGCGGAGCTTCATTGCGGCTTTTTGGCGGAAAATATCACCAGGAAGGAGAAGGGGTTCACAATAGCCTCGCCTTCGGAGAGGCTATTGGCGCAAAGAGTCATCATTGCCGCTGGCGGAAAGGCCGCCCCTCAGTTAGGAGGCGGAGAAAGCGGTTATGAACTGGCCCGGGCGCTTGGGCACACGGTTACACCGCTGTTTCCGGCACTGGTTCAGCTGGTGGTACCCAGGGCACGCGTAAAAGCGCTGAAGGGGGCCCGGGCACTGGCTGCCGCGTCTCTGCTGGTTGACGGCAGAGTGCGTAAAACGGTGCGCGGAGAGGTGCTGTTTGCGGAAGCAGCCCTGTCGGGCATCTGTATTTTTGAGCTGTCCCGGGTTTATGGCGCCCTGTCGGAGCAGGAGCAAAAAAATGCCTGTGTAAGGCTGGATCTTATGCCTGAATATGAGATTGGTGATATTAAACAGCTGCTGAAGGGCGCCAGGGGCTCGGCTTTTCATGGTGCAGAGGCCGCGGAGGGGCTTCTTAACCGTTTAATTGCGCAGGAGCTCGCCAACAGGGTTTTGCCAAAACAGCAGGGAACGACGGAACAGGAGCTGAACCCCCGGCGGCTTTCGCAACTGGCCGTGGCAGTCAAGCAGTTCGATTTTCCAGTGACAGGCACGTTGGGCTGGGAACATGCACAGGTTACGGCGGGCGGGATCCCACTGGCGGAGATCAATGAAAATACGATGGAGTCCCGCTGCTGTCCCGGCGTCTATTTTACGGGAGAAATTCTTAATATAGATGGGGATTGCGGCGGTTTTAACCTGCATTGGGCCTGGAGTACGGGCATCATTGCCGGGAGGGCGGCGGCGCTGAAGAACAGGGAGGACGTATGTACCGAATCACAGAAATAGCATTGCCTTTAGACGGACAGGAGCAGGAGCTCCGCGCCTTGGCGGCAAAGAGGCTGCATGTGGAACCGGAGCGGGTTTGCGCTCTGTCGCTGGTTAAAAAGTCGGTGGACGCACGGAAGAAAAACGACGTCCGCTTTATTTGTACGGTCGAGTGTGAGGTTTCCGGGCCAAAGCCGCGAGTTAAGGACCCGCGGGTCAAAGCCTGTGAGCCGGTTGTTTATCAGCTGCCCGAATTTAGACCCCTGCAGAGCCGCCCGGTGATTGCCGGCGCCGGTCCCGCGGGCTTGTTTGCCGCGCTTATTTTGGCCCAGGCCGGGCAGCGGCCTATCCTGATTGAGCGGGGCTCCGACGTTGACGCACGGACACAGCAGGTGGAGCGTTTCTGGCGTTCGGGGGTGCTCGATTCTAATACCAATGTACAGTTTGGCGAAGGTGGAGCCGGCGCATTCTCGGATGGTAAGCTGAACACGGGCATAAAAGATCCCCGCATGCACAAGGTGCTGCAGGAGTTCGTCAATGCAGGCGCCCCGCGTGAAATATGCTGGGAGGCTCTGCCGCATGTAGGGACGGACCGTCTTTGCGAAGTGGTAAAAAATTTAAGGGCATCCATTATTTCCCTGGGGGGAGAAGTGTGGTTTCACACCTGTCTGACGGATTTGCGTATATCGGACGGTGTGCTGAAGGCTGTTCAGCTGAATGGGGGGCAGTGGCTTGACACAAATTGCTTGATTCTGGCGGTGGGGCACAGCGCCCGGGACACCTTTCGCTGGTTAAACCGGGCGGGAATCCCGATGGAGCAAAAAGCTTTTTCGCTGGGGGCCCGTATAGAGCATCTGCAGGCGGAAATTGACCGTGCCCAATATGGCGGCTTTGCAGGCCATCCTGCATTGGGGGCGGCGCCCTATAAGCTGGCGGTGCATTTAGAGAATGGACGGGGCGTGTACACGTTCTGCATGTGTCCCGGCGGTCAGGTGGTTGCTGCGGCCAGCGAAGAGGGGCGGGTGGTCACCAATGGCATGAGCTACTATGCACGGGATGGGATAAACGCGAATGCCGCGCTGCTGGTCGGGATCGGGCCGGCGGATTTTGACTCCGAGCATCCGCTGGCAGGTATGTTTCTGCAAGAAAAAATTGAAGAGCAGGCATTCCGGGTTGCGGGCGGCGGCTACCGAGCGCCGGTCCAGCGGGTAGGGGACTTTATGCAGCGCCGGGTCAGCACCGGCTTTGGAGCGGTGCTTCCGACCTATCGGCCGGGGGTGGCGTTTGCCAGCCTGGACGCTATTCTTCCGCAAGAGGTTGCCGGGGCGATGCGGCAGGGGCTTTTGAAGATGAACGCCCGGCTGCGGGGCTTTGCACATCCGGATGCATTGCTGACGGGCCCGGAAACGCGCAGCTCGTCACCCGTGCGCTTTTTACGGGGAGCGGATTGCCAGAGCCTTGGCTGCAGGGGGCTTTACCCCTGCGGCGAGGGAGCAGGCTGGGCGGGCGGCATCACCTCGGCCGCCGTCGACGGAATCCGCTGCGCCGAGGCGGTGCTAAGAAACGCATAAGCCAAAAAATAGGCGGAAAAAGGGGAGTGCTGAACACGTGGGGAAGGGATTGTAAAAACTATTCTAAAAAATTTGCAAAAGATGATTGACAAACAAAAATAATTTGCTATAATTATTATTGCTGTTTGATGATTCGCAGCTGAAAATAATGCGGAATTGTGTAAAGGTAGCACGACAGACTCTGACTCTGTTTGTGAGGGTTCGAATCCTTCTTCCGCAGCCATATCGAGGTGTGGCTCAGCTTGGTAGAGCGCTACGTTCGGGACGTAGAGGCCGCTGGTTCGAATCCAGTCACCTCGACCACTGCGCATATAATTGCGGCAAGCCCCACTGCTTCGGTTTTACTGGAGCTTTGAGGTTTTTTGTTTATTTAGCTTTTATTACAATTTGAATTTTTACAAAAGCTTTGACGGAGACAAGTAGGCTTCAGAAGAAAATTCAAGCGAGCCGGGGCAGGTGGAAGCCCGGTATGAGTAAGCTGCGCCGAATATCACTCTGGAGCTGCGGGCTGAACGCTTTTAAGTAAGCCTCGCCGGAATCCCGCCGTTATGGGGACGCATATTTTTGTATGTAGTAATAGGTGGTATAACGAAGTCAAGCCTTCGTCCTGTTCTAAGGACGAAGGCTTTTATTTTACCGGAAATTAAGCAGGCATGAACGGAGGTTGACAATCAATGTACGAAAAGGTTTCTACAAGCATGAACCTGGTTGAACGCGAAAAAGAGACGGAAAAGTTTTGGCATGACCATCACATTTTTGAAAAAAGCCTGGAACAGACCAAGAACGGAAGAACCTATACCTTCTACGACGGTCCTCCCACGGCCAATGGCAAGCCGCACATCGGCCATGTGCTGACGCGCGTAATTAAAGATCTAATCCCGCGCTACCAAACCATGAAGGGCTGCCAGGTGCCGCGAAAGGCTGGTTGGGACACCCATGGCCTGCCGGTGGAGCTGGAGGTGGAAAAGCTTCTGCACATCAATGGAAAAGAGCAGATTGAAGGCTACGGCCTGGAGCCTTTCATTGAAAAGTGCAAGGAAAGCGTTTGGAAATATAAGGGGATGTGGGAGGATTTCTCCCGCACCGTCGGCTTCTGGGCGGATATGGAGAACCCCTATGTCACCTATGACAATCATTTTATTGAATCCGAGTGGTGGGCCCTGAAGACCATTTGGGATAAAGGGCTGCTGTACAAGGGCTTTAAAATTGTGCCCTACTGCCCGCGCTGCGGGACGCCGCTCTCCAGTCATGAGGTGGCGCAGGGGTATAAGGATGTCAAGGAACGTTCGGCAATAGCGAAGTTTAAACTGAAGGACGAGGATGCGTATTTTTTGGCCTGGACGACCACCCCGTGGACGCTGCCGTCCAATGTGGCGCTGTGCGTGAACCCGGATGAGGCTTATGTGAAGGTCGCCTTTAAGGGCGAGGTTTACTATATGGCCGAGCAGCTGGTTCCCACGGTTTTAGGAGAGGAAGCGCAGGTTCTGGCGGCCTTTGTGGGCAGGGACCTGGAATACAAGGAGTATGAGCCGCTGTTCCGTTTTGTTGAGCCCAAGGAAAAATGCTGGTATGTGACCTGCGACGGCTATGTCACACTGACGGATGGTACCGGTGTGGTGCATATTGCTCCCGCCTTCGGCGAGGATGACGCAAAGGTCGGCCGCAAGTACGGCCTGCCCTTTGTACAGCTGGTGGACGGCAAAGGCGAGATGACGAAAGAAACACTCTGGCCCGGGGTCTTTTGCAAGGATGCCGATAAGGAGGTGCTGAAGAATTTGGATGAGCGGGGGCTTCTCTTCTCCGCCCCAAAGTTTGAGCACAGCTATCCTTTCTGCTGGCGCTGCGATACTCCGTTGATCTACTACGCCCGTGAATCGTGGTATATTAAAATGACAGCGGTCAAGGATGACTTGATCCGCAACAACAACACGGTTCATTGGATGCCGGAGAGCATTGGCAAGGGCCGTTTTGGCGATTGGCTTGAGAATGTGCAGGATTGGGCCGTCAGCCGTAACCGCTATTGGGGTACGCCGCTCAATGTCTGGGAGTGCGCGTGCGGGCATCGCCATGCGGTCGGCAGCATCGCGGAGCTCAAGGAGATGTCGCCCAACTGTCCGGATGATATTGAGCTGCACCGCCCTTATGTGGATGCAGTGACCATCACCTGCCCGGTGTGCGGCAAGCAGATGAAGCGTGTGCCGGAGGTCATTGACTGCTGGTTCGATTCCGGCTCCATGCCGTTCGCTCAGCATCATTATCCCTTTGAGAATAAGGAGTTATTTGAAAAGCAATTTCCGGCCGATTTTATCTCTGAAGCCGTTGACCAGACAAGGGGCTGGTTTTATTCGCTGATGGCGATTTCGACGCTGCTTTTCAACAAGGCGCCTTTCCGTAATGTCATTGTGCTGGGACATGTGCAGGATGAAAACGGACAGAAAATGTCAAAGTCGAAGGGCAACGCGGTTGACCCCTTCGAGGCGCTGGAAACTTATGGCGCAGATGCAATCCGTTGGTATTTCTACAGCAACTCCGCACCGTGGCTGCCGAACCGCTTCCACGCGAAAGCCGTTTTGGAAGGGCAGCGGAAGTTTCTTTCCACACTGTGGAATACCTATGCGTTCTTTGTGCTCTATGCCAATATCGATGAATTTGACGCGACGAAGTATTCGTTGGAGGCGGAAAAGCTGACGGTCATGGACCGCTGGTTGCTCTCTAAACTGAATAGCCTGATTACGGAGCTGGACGGACACCTGAGCAACTACCGGATCCCAGAGGCGGCCCGCTGCTTGCAGGATTTTGTGGATGAGCTGAGTAACTGGTATGTGCGGCGCAACCGGGAGCGCTTCTGGGTTCAAGGGATGACGGATGACAAGGTGTGCGCGTATATGACGCTTTATACTGCGCTGGTTACGGTAGCAAAGCTCGCAGCGCCGATGATCCCCTTTATGAGTGAGGAGATTTACCGCAATCTGGTTTGCAGCATCGATTCTTCTGCGCCGGAAAGCGTGCATCTTTGCAGCTACCCGGTAGCGGACGATAAATTCAAGAATGCGGAGCTGGAGGCCAACATGGATGAGGTGCTGCAGATTGTGACGCTGGGCCGTGCGGTTCGGAACGCAGCCAGCCTGAAAAACCGCCAGCCGCTGGCAGAGATTTTTGTTCACGCAGAGCATCATAAGCTTGACGGCCTCTACAGGGAAATTGTCACAGACGAGCTCAATATTAAAAAGTTCAGCTTTACAGAGGACTTGTCCGCATTTACCTCTTATATTTTTAAACCGCAGCTGAGAACGCTGGGGCAAAAGTACGGCAAAAAAATCGGCGAGATCCGTACAAAGCTCAGTGAACTGAACGGAAATGCGGCAAAAAAGGAATTGGATGAAAAAGGCTTTATTACGCTGGCCCTTTCCGACGGCGACATCCGTCTGGCCGAAGAGGACCTGCTGGTTGAAACCGCGCCGTCAAAGGATTTTGCTTCTATGACAGACCGCGGCATCACGGTTGTGCTCGACACCCGTCTGACCCCAGAATTGGTCGAAGAGGGCTTTGAACGCGAGATTATCAGTAAAATACAATCCATGCGCAAAGAGGCGGATTTCAATGTGATGGACCATATCATCGTTTACCAGCAGGGAAGCGAGCGGGTAGCGGAGATTATGAGAAAGTATCAGGCTTCCATTCAGCATGACGTATTGGCGGATGCTGTTTGCTATGGTGAGATGGACGGCTTTACCATGGAATGGAATGTGAACGGCGAGAAAACAACCTTTGGCGTAAAGGTCTGCTGACTCTAAATAACAACAAGCGGGGTGTGCCTTCAGGCACACCCCGCTTGTTGTTATTTTAATAGAAAACCGCTAGTTTTAACGAGTGGTTTACCCCTTTGTCCACTTCAGAGGGGTTCCTGTGCTAAAGCAAAAAAGCCCGCCGGAGAGTATGCGCTCCGGCGGGCTTTTAAGACCAATTTATTTGGTAAAAACTTCATGCATGCGTTTGCAATAGTACTGAACGTTTTCCCATTTGGCATCCGGCGCAATTCGATGATCCGGGCAGGGAATATAGCCGCCAAGTGCGACCAGCGGACGCAGGCGTTCGATTTCCTCGTCAATTGCCTCAAAGTCCTTGGCAAAAACCGTTTTGTTCATGCCCCCAACGCCACGCAGGCCCTTGCCATATTTTTCACGCCAAGGAGCAATGCTGGCGTTCCAGGTGCCGACCTCAATCGGGAACATCGTATTGACGCCGTTTTCAAACCAGATTGGAATCAGGCTGTCGATCATACCGTCGCAGTCCAGAGAAACAATGTCAACACCATAGTTCTTGAGAAGGCCGGTAATGCGCTTGTAGTGGGGGCCAACCAATTCCTCAAACACAGAGGGGATGACCAGCGGACCGTTTTTAAAGCAAATATCCTCCCAGAAGTGGGCAAAGTCAAAGTGTACGCCGGTTTTCAGAATATTTTCAGCAACCTGATAGCAGAGGTTGGCATTGTCGTCAATAATCTCCTTGTAAAGCTCCTCGTCATCGGCGTAAAGGTAGGAAATCCCTTCCACACCGCACCAATTGCGGATATTGCCGAACAAGCTGCCAATATGGATGCCGAGCATATTTTCGGAGTGCTCACGGTTCTTCAGCGTTTCGAGATAATTAAAATCAATACGCTCATCGCTGTATTGCAGGCGGGGCTTATAGTGTTCTTCATAGCTGGCGCGATCCTTAAGCAGGTGGTCAACCTCAGAGGGAATGGAGGCAACATGCGGCTTTACCAGTTCAATAACGCCCTCATGATTAACCACTTTTTGTAGGCCATTGGGCAGCTCCTCTAAAACTTTGGGTTCAAAACCGGGACGCAAGGCGCTGTTTCCGCCAAAGCAGGTGGACCAGTTTGCGTCAAAACCAAGCTTTTTAGCAATAGAGAGGTCGGCAGCGTTGCCGTCGGCCCAATTTTTGGCCTCTTCCCAGGTGATATGGCCTTCCTCAGCCCATTTTTCCAACGTCTCAGCCCAATAGCCAAAATGAAGGATGGGGAGCCGCTCGTAGGGTTCATAATGAAGTACAGCGAGCGTGTTTTCGCGGATGTTCATGTAAATTTCCTCCTGTGTAATAAAACTGACCTGTAATCAGGGCGTTTTTCTCAAAAAATCCTGATGATATAAATAAGAAAACCTTTTTTTACTATACTTTAAAAAGGGTTGAAAGGATTGGATTTTATTGTTTTTAATTGGAATTTTTTGTACAAGTTCTAAAGTACAGACCATTCAAGCAGGATCTTTATGGACGGATAAAAGACGCGATTTGCGGAATAATATGGATGAGGTGAAAACATGGAGGATTATATTTTTTCAGAGCTTTCTGCTGCCGAGCTGGAGAAGCTGCTGGAGACAGAACGCCGCTTTCAAGAAGAAAGCGGACGAGAAATGATCTTACTAGCATGTGAAAAATCAAAACCAGAGCAGCAATAAAACAAAAACGCAGCTTGTTCTCTAGCTGCGTTTGTTTTTTTCACGGGATTCCATTTCCGCTTCGACCTGTGCCATCAGGTCACTGGCCTTCATATCAAGAGCCTCGCTAATGCGGAAAAAAGTCTCAAGGGTGGGTTTGCGCTGCCCGCGCTCAATAGCACTCAAATGCGTGCGGCCAATGCCGGCGAAACTGCTGAGAACCTCTTGAGACAGCCGCTTTTGCTCCCTCAGATGTTGAATGACATATCCGACAATTTCCGCATCCAGCATGGTATAATCTCCTGACTCTGATTCTAAAGATTATTGTAATAAAAAATAGAAAGAGCAATGAATATATTTGTTGTCAAATAAGCGCGGCTGTGCTATACTATTATTTGCTTATGTTAATGGTTTAATACGGTAAAGGAACATATTTGCCGCAGAAGAAAACGCATGGAGTAAGGGAGGAACAGGAGATGTCGCTTAGCGGCTTGCTGAAAGGCTGCGGAGAAAGAGAGCGGGCTTTCCAGGAAATGCTCAGGTCTTTCCTGCCGGAGCCAAAGCAATTTTATACGGCATCCGGCCATAAGGCCTTTTCCAAAGAATATCAATTAAGGGCGCCTGCCGCTCAAGCCCTAGAGCGAAGGGATGTGGCCTTTGTAGGGACGGCGTTTACCAATTTGGCGGAGGTTATGGTTGCGAGAGCAGTTGAGCGCGGTAAAAGGGCGGTTTTATCGTTTCCGTTGGCCTTCAAGGGGTTGGAGCTGGCGACGGAAAAGCTCGGCAGTGCGGAGGTGGTTAAACAGCAGCTGAAAGATTTTTTCACCGCGTCGGTTCTAAAAGTGGAACGGTTTGTCAAGGGGGGAGAGAGCATAGAAAAAATCTTGCCCGCTTGTTATTATTTATCTAAGCTAGAGCAGCTGTCGGGGTTATATCAGGACGTATGGCCTAAAAACATCCCGGCTTACCTAAAGGCCCGGGAACAGCGTGAGCTTGTCGCTGACCTGGAGCGTCTGTGCGGCGTGTTTAACCATGTGTTTATCCAGTCTGGACTGGCTGGGGGGAAAAGCAGGGCGGTGTTCAGGCCAAGCCTCGGTCGCTTGTCGGACGAACTGGGCGGGGCCGGGGTGAGCTTTTACCTGGACGGGACACTCTATTACATGAAAACCTCCCAGACATACGGGTATCGCTGGCGGGAGATTGCGCAGGCTGTGAGCGGCTATTTGCTTTATTTGCTGGACTGTGGGCAAGCCCGGCCTACGCATGCCCTTGGGGAGCTCCGTGTGGAAAGACTGGCCTTTTACCAGGCCCGTTTTGGCGAAATTGAATATTTGGACCTCAGCAGGCTGGATTCACTTGCGATCGAGACAGCGGCGCAAAATCTCAAGGCCTTTTTTACAAAATAAAAGACGGGCTTAAAAAAGCCCGTCTTTTATTTTGTTCGGAGGGGAAGGCTTGGCGTATGACGGTTTCGATTTTCCGGGTCTCAGAAAATGGCGGAAAGCCACATTTTACCCGCAGGCCTAAAATAAAAGGCCGCCCGCGCAGGGCAGCCTGGAACAAAGTTAAAGCATTATGCGGAGTGAACGGCGCTTTTTCAGTGGCGGTTAATATCGGACGGCAGCGAGGCCTCAACCGCCCTGTTTACCGGGATAATGGAGACGGACAGATTTCTCCCGGTGGCCGGTTTGTTTTTCCTCGTCCTTTTCGAAAGCCTTGACAATTTCCCGCACCAGGCGGTGGCGGACAACATCGCGGTTATTTAAGTGAATAACCGCGATTCCATCGATTCCTTTCAGCAGGGAGGCACAGCGCTCCAGCCCGGAATTGCTCTGCCTTGGCAGGTCAATCTGTGTGACGTCGCCGGTAAGAATAATTTTTGAACCCTCTCCGAGCCGGGTCAACGCCATTTTCAGCGTTGGCAGCGAGGCGTTTTGCGCCTCATCTATAATGACTATCGCGGAGTTTAAGGTGCGGCCGCGCATGTAGGCCAGCGGAGCTATTTCGATTACGCGGTTTTCCATGTAGCGCTGTACCTGTTCATGCCCCAAAATTTCGTCCAGGGCATCATACAGCGGCCGCAGATAGGGGTCCACCTTGCTCTGGAGGTCGCCGGGCAAAAAGCCGAGGCGCTCCTCGCCGGCCTCAATAGCGGGGCGGCTCATAATGATGCGGTCCACTTCCTTCCGGCGCAGTGCAGAAACCGCCGCCGCTACAGCTAAATAGGTTTTACCGGTGCCCGCCGGGCCGATGCAGATGGCGACGGTATTCTCCTGCAAGGCCTTCACATAATTCTTTTGTCCGATAGTCTTGCATTTAATCGGCTGGCCCTTATGCGTAATGGCGACGACGTTTGTCATGGCCTTGAGCGTGTCGTCCATACCGCCGTAGCGGGCGAGGTCTATGATGCGGCATACGGTCGACTCGTTTATATTTTCGCCGTTGTCAGACAGCTTTTTAAGCGCCTCCAGTGTGTCCACCGCCAGCTTTACGCTGTCAGTTGTCTCTCCCTTCACTTCAATTACGGAATCACGCGCATTTATATTTACTGAAAATGCAGTTTCAATGGCTTTTACATTGACATCATAGGTTCCAAAAACGCTGAGCTGCTGAGATATAGAGGTAAATTCAACGGTTCCTGTCTGCAAAAAGAACGACCTCGCTTTCTTTTAGTAGGGTAAGGTTTTTGACATGCTGCAAGCTGCGAACTCCAATGCGTACCCCGCTGAGCGGCTATTACAGCCCAGAGGTTTGTTGTTATTATAGCACGGCTGTTTTTATTAATAAAGCGGCAGACGGAATTTTATTTGCGGTTTACTGTATTCGCACTGGAGCCAAAGCTGGCATCTGTGTTATAATGGCAACAAACCGGAGGCCCCTTGCACAAGAAATATTTTTATTGCCGGGCCCATTTTAATTTAGTCCCGCAAGCTGAATGAAGTGTAATTTTGCTGTAGGGCTTTGAAATTAGGAGGATAAAATGAATACTACAACTAAATCAA
>JABLTR010101403.1_pt1 | contig 11310 bp, 9 predicted proteins | sample 7160071 | NCBI WGS metagenome assembly JABLTR01 (sample SAMN14651230, study PRJNA627086) | human gut metagenome | isolation source: feces | host: Homo sapiens
AGTGGAAAGGGTGCTCCGCCATTTGTTCATGGCCGACGCGAGTTTCCGCAGCTCGAGGAAGCGAGATAATCCCTATACTGGTTGACTGTCAAATTTTCAATTAACCAATGAGCGGGGAAATGATGAATTGGTGTTGCTTGCTGCGACTCAGCGATTCGGCATGTTTCCCCAACACCTGCTTGAGGGCGTCGTTCGCGTTAAAGAAGACACTGACCTTTCTACCTTTAGAACGGTTCATAAAAATGACTTTGTGATTAGTCTTCGTAGTTTTCAGGGTGGATTCGAAATGTCTGAATTGGAAGGGGTTTGCTCTCCGGCATATCAGACGTTCTGCGCGAAGCAAGCAGTTGTTCATCGGTATTATAAGTACTTATTTAAATGCGGAGGATTCGTCGATTACCTGAACTCTCTTACTCAAGGCATTCGCGAGGGAAAAACGATAAAATACGAAGATTTTGCAGTCTGCCTTATCCCGAAGCCTCCTTTGGATGAGCAGCAACGAATAGTGGATTATCTTGATATCAAATGTGCCGAGATCGATAGAGCTATTGAGACGGCTGAGAAGTCGATTGAAGAGCTGCTAAAGTACCGATCATCCTACCTTGAAGATACATTCAGTCGGTTAGATAGTATTTACCCGAAAGTCAAGCTCAAGTATGTGCTAGAAGAATCGAAGGAGAAATCCGTTGACGGCATTGGCGAACCGCTGTCAATCACCATAGCCAGTGGCGTATTGCGTTCGTCAGAGCTTGAGATCCCTAATCCTGCTTCTAGCATGATCGGTGCTAAGGTCGTGCATGCTGGCGATCTCGTTTTTAACAAACTTAAAGCTTATCTCGGCGTTATGTATGTCTCTTCTTACGATGGGCTTATCAGCTCAGAATACGCAATTTATCGCGCATTGAATCCAAGCGATGTGTCACTTAAATACATCGAATATCTCGTCCATACGAATCGAATCATTGACGAGTTCATCATCAGAATATCCGGTGTTGCGGACGGTTTTAGGCGTTTGTATACAAGCGAGTTGTTTAACATTGCGATTACTCTACCGCCTTTGCTTGTGCAAGAGAAAGCGGTGCGAGGGCTAAACACAATTTACGACAGCATCGACACGTCAATCGCCGCCAAGCGAGCCATCATAGCCGATCTCAAAGCTTACAAGCAGTCCCTCATCTACGAGGTTGTCACCGGCAAGAGGGAGGTCTAACTATGGTCATGAATGCGAAAGAGCGAATCCTTGAGGAAGACATTGAGTCCTTCCTCTGCTCGCCCGAGGGCGGCTATCTCAAGAGCACGGACAAGCAGTCGCTGCTCTACATAGACGGCGAGAACTGGCAGCTGGTCGACGGGGGATACGCGGCCCTGCCTGGGCGCGGCGTCGACATTGCCACGCTCGTGAGCTTCATCCAAGCCTCCCAGCCTAAGAGCTGGGAGCGGTTCGAGCGCATATGTAACTCCGACCCCTCCCTCAAGTTCGCGAAGGTGTTCCAGGACAACGTCGACACGCACGGCATCGTGCACATCCTGAAGCACGGGTTCAAGCACCGCGGCATCCCGTTCAAGGTCGCGTACTTCAAGCCGGAATCCGGCCTCAACGAGACCGCCTGCGAGCGCTATGCCATGAACGCATGCCGCTGCATCCGCCAGTTCCACTTCGCGGCGAGCGGCAACCAGACTTTGGACATGGTCCTCGACGTCAACGGCATCCCCGTGGTCGGCATAGAGCTCAAGGACCAGTTCACCGGCCAGGACGTCGACGATGCGATATACCAATGGAGTCATCACCGTGACCCACACGAGACCTGCTTCAAGTTCAACAGCAGAATGGTGGCGTTCTTCGCGGTCGACCTCGACTCCGCCTATATGACCACCAAGCTCGAAGGAGAGTCGACTCGCTTCCTGCCGTTCAACCAGGGTTCCGCCGGAGCGGGAAACGACGGCGGCGCGGGCAACCCGCCCAACCCCAATGGTTACCCAGTCTCGCATCTGTGGGAGGTTGCCCTTCAGAAGGACAGCCTGCTCGACATCATCCACAAGTTCCTCCACCTGGAGGTCAAGGAGGAGACGGAAAAGGACCAGCTCGGCCGGGAGGTGAAGCGCAAGAAGAAGCGCATTATCTTCCCCCGCTACCACCAGCTCGATGCCGTGAGGAGGATCGTCGCCGACGTCCGGGCGAACGGCACCGGCAAGAACTACCTCATACAGCACTCGGCTGGCTCGGGCAAGTCGAACAGCATCGCCTGGACTGCGTACAGGCTCGCGTCGCTCTTCGTCGACGACAAGCCATTGTTCGACTCGGTGGTCGTCGTCACCGACCGGCGCGTACTCGACAGCCAGCTGCAGGACACGATCTCGGGCTTCGACCACGCCATAGGCAGCGTGGTGACGATAGGCAAGAACAAGACCTCGGCGGACCTGCGCGACGCCCTGAACGACGGGGCTCGCCTCGTGGTCTCGACCCTGCAGAAGTTCCCCGTCATATACGACCAGGTGGAGAACGAGGGCAAGCGGTTCGCCGTCATCGTCGACGAGGCCCATTCCAGCCAGACGGGAACGAGCGCCCTCAAGCTCAAGACGGCGCTGTCGGACAAGAGGGACGCGCTGGAGGAGTACGCCGAGATCGAGGCGGAGGCTGAGGAGAGCGCCTCCGACTGGGAGGACGAGCTCGCCGAGGAGCTGGCATCCCACGGGAGGCACCAGAACCTCACGTTCTGCGCGTTCACGGCGACCCCCAAGGAGCAGACGCTCGAGATATTCGGCGAGGAGCTTCCCGACGGGTCGTTCCACCCGTTCCACATCTACTCGATGCGTCAGGCGATCGAGGAGGGGTTCATCATGGACCCTCTAGCTTACTACGTCTCCTACTCCGAGGCCCTCGAACTAGCCAAGACCGTCCCCGAGAACCCCGACGTGCCGTCGAGCCCGACGCTCAAGCTGCTGAGGCGCTACAAGGAGCTGCACCCGTACGCGCTGGGACAGAAGGCCGAGATAATCGTCGAGACCTTCCGCTCGGTCACCCGCGCCAAGATAAAGGGCAAGGGCAAGATGATGGTCGTCACCGCATCGCGCCTCGCCGCCGTGCGCTATTACCACGAGGTGAAGCGGTACATGCAAAAGAAGGGCTACGACGACATGGAGATCCTCGTGGCGTTCTCCGGCTCGATCGTCGACCCCGACGACCCCGAGGAGCGCGAGTGCACCGAGCCCTCCTTGAACGTGGGCCACGACGGCTCGCGCGTCGCCGAGAGCCAGACGAAGCAGGAGTTCCACGACTACGGCGACGTGCTCATCGTCGCCGAGAAGTACCAGACGGGCTTCGACGAACCCCTGCTGCACACCCTGGTGATAGACAAGAAGCTCAAGGACGTCAAGGCCGTCCAGACCATCTGCCGCGTGAACCGCATCCATCCGGACAAGGAGGACACCTACGTCCTCGACTTCGTGAACGACCCCGAGGTGATCCGCAAGGCGTTCAGCCGCTTCTATACCGAGACCTCGCTGTCCGAGCAGATCAACACCGACCTCCTCTACAGGGTTCAGAAGGAGATCCGGGGATACGAGCTTTACGACGAGTCGGACGTCGAGAAAGCCGCAGAGATCGTCTTCACGGACGGAAAGTCCGGGAAGGACGTCCAGGGCCAGCTCGCCTCCGCGCTGAAGCCTGCGCTCGTCCGCTACGGAGAGCTCGACCAGGAGCGCCAGTACCAGGTGCGACGGAAGGTCCGCAGCTTCTGCAGGTGGTACTCATACATCACGCAGATCGTGCGCATGTTCGACAGGGATCTTCACAAGGAGTACGTCTACCTCAGCTACCTGCGCCATCTGCTCAAGGTCGAGAAGATCGTCGTCGAAGGCATCGACGACAAGGTGGAGATGCGCTTCTACAAGCTGAAGAAGGAGTTTGAGGGGAGCCTCACCTTGGAAGAGGGCGGCGGCGTTCTGAAGCCGTCCAAGGGCGGCGCGGACGTCATGCTCGACAAGAAGAAGGATCCCCTCCAGACCCTCATCGACAGGTTCAACGAGGCTTGGGCCGGCGACTTCACGGACGGCGATCGCGTGGTCATCACGGACCTTTGGCAGCGCATCTCCGAGATGCCCGAGGTTGGCGAGACGATTAGGCGCGACGGCAGCCAGGTGTTCGAGAAGAGCCTGCTCCCGAAGGTATTCGATGAGACCGCCCGGCAGGCGTATGTTGAAAACACCGAGGCGTTCACCACACTCTTCGAGGACGCGGAGAAATACCGTGCCATGATGAAAACGATAGGGAAGCTCCTTGTCGAGAAGTTCAGATAGGACGGTTGACCAATGGGGAAAGAGTTATTCAACAACATCCCGAGCAAGGTGGAGGACCTTCTGCGCGATGTCGAGATAGGCAAGATCGGTCTCCCGGATCTTCAGAGGCCTTTCGTCTGGCCCGACAGCAAGGTACGCAACCTCCTCGACTCGATGATGAAGGGCTATCCCATCGGCTATATCATGCTGTGGTCCTCGCCGGAGGACTACGAGAACATTGGCCAGATCGGCAGGAACGAGAAGATCTACAGGCAGCCGGACGACCTGGTGATCGACGGCCAGCAGCGCCTGACCGCGCTTCTTGCTGCGATGCGCGGGGTTGAGATCAGGGACAAGAACTACTCCGTGAGGCGGATAAGGATAGCGTTCAACCCCCTGACCAGGGAATTCGCGGTATGGACGCAGGCGTACGAGCGCAATCCCGAGTGGATCAGCGCCATCAGCTCTGTTTTCGAGGCCGACAGGGAGCACTCCATCTCCAAGTTCAGGAAGGCATACATCCGCCAGGCGAACGAGGGTAGGGAGAGAAACGGGAAGAACCCCTTGACCGACGAGGAGGAAGACATCGTAGAGCAGAACATCAACGACCTGCTCAACCTCGGCATCTACACGCTCCCCACCCTGAAGATCAACTCCAAGGCAGACGAGGAGGACGTCGCCGAGATATTCGTGCGCGTGAACTCCGGCGGCACGAAGCTCACCGAGAAGAACTTCATCGAAACGCTGCTCGCCGTATTCGACAACGAAGTCCACGACAAGATCGGCGCGTTCTGCGCGGAGTCGAGGATCCCTGCGGAGCGCACGTCCTACAACCATATCATCGCGGTAGACCCGTCCCACCTCATCCGCATAGCCGTGGGCGTCGCCTTCCGCCGCGCGCGCCTGAAATACGCATACATGCTCCTCAGGGGCAAGGATTTGAAGTCTGGCATCACCTCGACGAAGACCAGGGAGGACAACCTCGCGAAGTTCAAGGACGGGCTCGCCTTGGCCACCGACCTCAACAACTGGCACGCGTTCCTGAACCTCTTCTCTCGCGCGGGGTACCTGAAGGGCTCCATCGTCGCCTCGACGAACGCCGTCGTGTTCAGCTACGTGCTCTACCTCATCGGGAAGTACTCGTACAAGGTGCCCCCGATGCGGCTCAACCAAGTGATCACCAAGTGGATCTTCATGGCGACAATCACCCTTTTCTACACCGGCTCCACCGAGTCCGAGGTCGAGAAGCAGTTCGCCGACCTGCGCGACGTCAAGGATGCGGAAGGCTTCGTCTCCTATCTTGAGTCGGTCATCGAGACGAGGTTCACCGACGACTACTTCGCCTACACGCTGCCCAGCAGCCTAGAGGGGTCGTCAGCGAATTCGCCGGCCTGGTTCGGGTACGTCTCGTCCCTCATCGTCCTCGGGACGCCTATGCTGTTCAGCACGGCACCCCTGTCGCAGCACTTCGTCGTCGGCTCTAGCGGGGACAAGAGCTCCATCGACAGGCACCACATCTTCCCCAAGAACTACCTCACCCAGATCGGCTACGACAACGACAGGGACCGCAACCAGATTGCGAACTTCACCTACCTCGACTACAACACGAACATTGACATCGGGGACAAGGCGCCCGCGGAGTACGTCGGCGAATACCGGCAGAAGCTCGGCGAGGAGGGCTACGCGCTGACCTGCAAGCAGAATGCGCTCCCCTTAGGCTTCGAGGAGATGGAGTACCAGGATTTCCTGAGGCAGCGCCGCTTGCTTATGGCAGAAACGGTGCGGGCTGCATACAGGAAGCTGTGTGAGTAGCGAGCTGCGTTGAGGCTCTCCGCCATTCGGGCAGGCTGATATCCATCTCGCTTCATTGCCTGCGTAAGTCGACTTCGCTAAAGGTCGGGCAACTGGATTCCAGCGATTATGCCATGTTGGCTATGGGGATGTTTGTGCTGGCCGCCGGTCCTGGTTGATAAGAAACAAGGGGGGCTTTGTATGGGTCAATATGACTATAGCTATTCGATTCCCGACGACTTCGAGCGGCGCGTGAGGCAAATACTGCGTCAGCTATTCCGGAATTCGGGACTGGCGGAAGCGTTTGAGAGTTGTAGCTATGAGTACGAGGATCTGGGCAACGCATACTATGCTGGAATCAGGGGCGACAATTGGAATATGAAAGCCCTTGACTTCACTATCGAAGGTCCTGGGGGATGCATCGAGATCATCGAGAAACACAAAGACGCCCTAAAAGATGCTATCTCAAAAGGGTTAAAACCTAGGGTGTCTGGATTTCAGGTACGTGAGATTATTCTTTTGGCTGTAGATGATGACGGCGAGCTGCCTTCGACAAACGAAGCACGATTAAAATCCGATATCGAAGCGGCCCGCTCTGTGCTTGCTGATCTTGTTGCAATTGGGGAGCGCCTTTGCTTGAACTCGACATACTCGTATGAGCGATCTGAAGACAGCATGAACGACTTCTTGCGCGATGCGTTATCGCTCATGGGATATACCGAAGTTAAGGATCAAACTCGGCATGGCTTGTCCAGTAAGGGCGAAAACGCTGGTGAGGTAGACATTCTCGTCAGCAAATCTGGGAAAGAAGTCGCGCTCATAGAAGGCTTTAAGCTCAACAGCGTTCATTCGTCCTATATCGATAGCCACATTGGCAAGGCGATACGCAATTACAACGCATTGGGAACAGCAACGTTCATCGTCGCCTATGTCAGTGTTTCCGATTTCGAAGGTTTTTGGGATAGGTATATGGCGAACTTAAGGGGGTACGACTTTGGCCTCGAGGTCAAGAAGACGCTTTCGGTGGAGGCCGATCCAAATGCAGCCACTCGTATCGCTTCGACTATCCTATGTCGCGACGGATATGATTTCCCAGTTTACTTTCTGGTCCTTAAGCTGAGCAGGTAGCACATACCATCTTGGAAAGCGAAACCGGCCGCTTGGATTGGTCCCCATGCGAAAGCGCGATCAAATGTCGGATCAAGTTGTCGGTACAGCTTCAAGTGCGTAAGAAAGGCTACCTCCTTTCCATCGCATCAATAAGATCGTCCTCCTGTTCGAGAGGGCTTCCGAGCCGCTCGCCAGCGACGCCGACGAACAGCTCGGATAGCAAGTCAACCTTGGCTGCCAGCCTCTCGTCCATCTCGGAGCAGTCGCGCAGCCTGGAAAGCTCCTGGTACACGGCGCGCATCTCGTCGCGGAGCATCTTGTATGTGCGGATGTCGGGGACGATCGTAAACTCCTTGTCCTCAAGCTTCATCATGATGTACTGCTGCTGGGTGACGCCGGCGGCCTTCGACAGCAGCTCGATTCGCTCGTTCTCCTCGTGGCTCACGCGGAACGCCTTCGATATGGTGCGCTTGCGGCGGTAGTTCGGGCAGGGCATCAGAACCCTCCTCTCTCGTTGTCCAGGGTGTTGGCCATGTCCTCTTGCACGTTGGGGAATAGATGAGCGTAGCGGAAGGTGATGTCGGAGGACTCATGCCCCATACGGTCGGCTATCGCCACTGCCGAAAATCCCATGTCGATGAGCAGGCTCACGTGGCTATGGCGCAAATCGTGTATGCGGATACGCTTCACGCCCGCCTTTTTGCTCCCTTTCTCCATGGCGCGCGAGAGAAGGCTCTTCGAGACCGGGAACATGCGCTCGCTAGGCCCTATCTGGGGGTTCTTCGACAGGTAGTCGCGGATGGTTTCTGCCAGGAACTTGGAGAGCTTGATGGTGCGGATCGATTTGGGTGTCTTGGGGTCGGTGATGACGTCGCGACCGCCAAATCGCTGGTAGGACTTGTCGATGCGCATGGTGTTGCGCCCCCAGTCGAACGAATCCGGCTTGAGGGCCAAAAGCTCGCCTTCTCGGATGCCGGTCCAGTAGAGCACCTCGAAGATCACGAACAGCCTGGGGCTATCCATCATGGCGTCGGAGAACTTGAGGTACTCCTCCTTCGTCCAGAAGCTCATCTCCTTGGTGTCCTTGGAGCCCATCTTCATGGTGCGCACTGCGGGGTTGGGGTTGAGCCCGTAGTAGCGCGCCGCATGGTTGAGTATGGCGGTCAGCTGGTTGTTGAGCGTGCGCAGGTAGGTGGGGCTGTAGCCTTTTCCCTTGTTGGCGTCCGGGCTCATGAGCTCGTTTTGCCATTGCACGATGTCCAGGCTCGATATCTCGGCCATTCGCTTTTTGCCGAACCAGGGAAGGATCCTGGTCTTGATGGCGTATTCCTTCTGACGCCATGTGTGCTCGCGCAGCCTCGGCTTGAGGTCGGCGGCGTACACCTCGAAAAATTCGGCGAACGTCATGGCCATGGTGCATCCCGCCGAGGCGATGAAGTCGTCCTCCCATGCCTGCGCCTCCTCTGGGGTGGAAAAGCCCCTCTTGCACTTGTGGACCTCGTTGCCGAACTTGTCCTTGCATCTGAACTGGGTGAACCAGGTTCCGTTCTTCGCCTGCTTAACGGGCATCGCCGTCCTCCTTCCGCTTTGCGCCGAAGTATTTCTCCTCGACGATCTGGCTGCTGACCTTGCCGGGGATGGTGGCGCATCCGCGCCGCTCCATCTCGCGGTTCAGCTCGCGGATGATCTTGTACGCCTTGCTCCTGCACACCCCGAGCTTCCTCGAGACCTCGGAAGCTCCCAGCAGGCGGCTTTCGGTTTTGTTCATGCTGCCTCCTAACAGTTCGATAATGAACGGTTACACTGCTCATAGTAATAGTTCATAATTGAACGGTCAATCTATACCGTTCAATTTCGTGCTATATTGTCTACACCGTGTTGCATGAGACCGCCATGGAGCTGGCAGGAGGGCCGCATGAGGACAGGAGAGCTCATCAGGAAATACCGCAAGGCGAGGAAGCTGACCCAGGCGCAGCTCGCGGAGGCGTGCGGCATGACCGATTCCGCCATAAGGAACTACGAGCTCTGCAACAGGACGCCCGGCGCGGAGCAGATCGCCTCCATCGCCGACGCCCTCGACGTTTCCCCCGAGTCCCTTCGCGAGATCCCGCTCGAGTCCAGCAGGCAGGCCCTCGAGCTCATCTTCAGGCTCGAAGAAGAGTTCGGCCTCGTCCCCGCCGAGGTCGATGGCGAGCTGGTCTTGAAGATCGATGAGAGGGCGGGAGAGCCCCAGAAGCTCGCGCAGGCGCTCAAGGCTTGGAAGCGTATGCTTGATTCGGAAAAGGCGGGCGAGATAAGCTCTGACGAGCTCTCGGAATGGAAGCTCTCGCTGCGCTGAAACCAAGCCACTTCGGGAATGATTTCGTATCGGGAACAGCGGCCTTCGGGCCGTTTTTCATGCCTTGAAGCCCCGAGATGAACCCTTGGCAACAGCGGAATTGCCGATTTGTCATTCCCCTATGCTGAGCAGGAGTTTTGCGATATGGGCACATCGGAAACCACGTTGATTCGGATTTGATTCGAATCAGCCCGTTTCGCGCGTTCTGCCCCGAAAGGAGTCGCGTCAGGTGGCTTGGCGCGCTTGCCGCACGTTGCGCGCCGTTGCAGGCTCGGTCAGTTCCTGATGTATCGTTCAGGACGCGTCACCTTTTGGGAATGATTCTGAATCAAAATGGCAGGTAAAGAGGCATGAAAAAGCCCCGGAACCGCTCGGGTTTCGGGGCTTGGCTCACTTTGTCACTCCCGTTTGTGTTCAGTGGCTTGCAACGCCCTGCAACACTGTGATAGGCTGTGCATCACAGGGAGTCATTTTAGGTGATTTTCCCTATCTGACCTGGGGTTATTCCCACTCAATGGTCGCCGGCGGCTTACTCGTGATGTCGTACGCCACCCGGTTGACCCCCGAGATCTCGGCAACGATACGACCTGACACGCGGGCCAGCACCTCGTACGGCAACTTCGCCCAGTCGGCAGTCATCGCGTCGGAACTCTCCACGGCGCGCAGGATGATGGGGTAGGCGTAGGTCCGCTCGTCGCCCATGACGCCGACGCTCTTCACGTCGGGCAGCACGGCGAAGTACTGCCATACGCTGCGCTCGCTGTTTCGCTCGCCGGTCTCCTCGAAAACGCGGGCGTTGTAGGTGTCCAGCTCCTCGCGGACGATGGCGTCGGCGTTCTTCAGAATCTCCAGCTTCTCGCGCGTCACCGTGCCGATGATGCGGATGGCCAGGCCCGGCCCGGGGAAGGGCTGGCGATGCACGATGTGGTCGGGCAGTCCGAGCGCGGTGCCCAGCGCACGCACCTCGTCCTTGAAGAAGTGATCCAACGGCTCGATGAGGTCGAAGTGCACGCCGTCGGGGAAGGGAATGAGGTTGTGGTGGCTCTTGATGGTGGACGCCTTGCCGCCGGTCTTGCGGGCGCCGCTTTCGATGATGTCGGGATAGATGGTGCCCTGGGCCAGGTACTTCACTGGGCGCCCGCCCTCGGCGAGGTCCTCCGCCACGGCGAAGAACTCCTTCCAGAACTGTGAGCCGATGATGCGGCGCTTCTGCTCGGGCTCGACAACGTCGGCCAGCAGCGCGGCGTAGCGGTCCTCGGCGTGCACGTGCACGAAGTCCACATCGAACTGCTTCGTGAACACCTCTTCCACTTCCTCGGGCTCGTTCTTGCGCAGCAGTCCGTGATTGATGAACACGCAGGTCAGCTGCTTGCCGATAGCCTTCGCACACAGCGCGGCCACCACGGAGGAGTCCACGCCGCCCGACAGGCCCAGGATCACACGGTTATCGCCCACCTGCTCGCGGATGGCCGCCACGGCATCGTCGATGATGGAGTCCATCGTCCAGGAGGGCTCGAGGCCGCAGATGCCGAACAGGAAGTTCTTCAGCAGCTCGTCGCCGTGCGGCGTGTGACGCACTTCGGGGTGGAACTGCGTTGCGTACAAACGCCGCTCCGCGCACTCCATCGACGCCACGGGGCACGTGGTGGTCGACGCCGTCACCGCGAAGCCCTCGGGCACCTCGGCTACGGCGTCGCGGTGGCTCATCCACACCGTCTGCTCGACGGGCGTCTCGCCGTACAGCAGGGACGCGCCCTCGTCGCAACGCCTCAAAGCAGCGGCCCCGTACTCGCCGG
>JABLTR010011571.1_pt1 | contig 11302 bp, 9 predicted proteins | sample 7160071 | NCBI WGS metagenome assembly JABLTR01 (sample SAMN14651230, study PRJNA627086) | human gut metagenome | isolation source: feces | host: Homo sapiens
AGATAGTTCTTTTTTGCTGTGTGATATATTAAAGCCCGTGGGCTTCCATATCGAGGGAATCCACGGGCTTTATTGCGCTTTTTTTACAGCGCCTTTATATTTTGTTTACTTGTTTTTCTTTTTGCGCTTTTTATCCTCTAAAGGGGTCATGCTCTTTGCACAGATCGCCATTGTTGAAGCGTTGTGCAGAAGCGCTGAGGCTGACGGCTGTAAAAGCCCGAAAGCTCCTGACAGCAGAAGCACTGAATTGAACAACAGTATAAATCTGTAGTTACTGTTTATTCGGTGCATCAGCTTTTCGCTAAGCTGTCTTATAGCCGCAAGCTGTGTAAGGTCTGCACCACGAACTGTGATATCGGCAGTTTCCTTTGCGATATCGGAAGCATCGCTCATTGCAACAGAAACGTTCGCCGCCGCAAGGGCTGGAGCGTCGTTTATTCCGTCGCCTACCATTATTACTCTGTGTCCATGCTCTTTGAGCTGTTGAACATATCTGTGCTTGTCCTCAGGAAGAACCTGCGCCCTGAAATCTGATATGCCAAGCTTCTGTGCAGTTATTTCGGCAGCCTTTGCGCTGTCGCCTGTGAGCATCACGATATTTGTTATGCCTGCTTCTTTGAGCTGTTTAACGGCTTCCTCAGCTTCAGGTCTGGGCGGGTCGCTTATGCAGAGCGCACCTGTGAGCTTGTTGCCTACAGCAAGATAAACCACTGAGCAAGCTCCGGACTTTTCGTCGATCTCAGCCTGCTGTTCGTCTGTTATCTCTATGCCCTCGTCCTCGCAGACAAAATGCCTGCTTCCTATGATAGCACGTTTGCCGTGAAGCGTTGTTGAAATTCCGTGGGCAACTATATACTGCACCTCGGCGTGTTCCTCGGCATGGTCGATATCTCTATCGGCTGCACCCTTTACTATAGCTCTAGCTACACTGTGAGGGAAGTGCTCTTCAAGGCAAGCCGCAATTTTCAGCGTTTCCGCCTCGGAGTAATCCCCAAGGGCTATTACCTTTTCTAGCACAGGCTCAGCGTTTGTAAGAGTGCCGGTCTTGTCAAAAACGATAGAATCGGCAAGTGCGTATTCTTCAAGATATTTTCCGCCCTTTACCGTAACGTCATCATCAGCGGCTTCTTTAATAGCGGATATAACGGCTATAGGCGTTGAAAGCTTGATAGCGCAGGAATAGTCCACCATAAGAACGGAAACTGCTTTTGTGACATTTCTAGTAAACAGCAGTGTAAGACCAAAGGCAAGGAAGCTGTACGGCACGATAGAGTCCGCAAGACGCTCCGCTTTGCTCTGCACCCCTGCTTTAAGGTTTTCTGAGTTGTCGATAAGCTCGATTATCTTGCTTATCTTTGTGTCAGAAGAAAGCTTGCGAACTTTTATCACAACTGAGCCTTCCTCGACAACTGTTCCCGCAAATACGCTTGCTCCTGCGCTCTTCATGACCGCAAGAGGCTCGCCTGTCATGGAAGCTTCATTTATGTAAGCTTCGCCCTCGGTTATCTGACCGTCAACAGGAATAACGCTTCCTGTGCGAACTCTTATGCAATCGTCCACCTGAAGCTGTGACATTGGTATAAGAGTATCAGCGTCCTTGCCTGCCAGCCATACCTGATCTGCCTTTATCGCCAAGCTGTCAGTAAGAGCGGCTCTTGTTCTCGCTCTTGTGTAATCCTCCAGCAAGCCTGATACAGAAAGCAGGAACATGACAGTGCCAGCCGTATTGTAATTTTTCTGGATAAGACAAGCGCTTATTGACGCTCCGTCAAGCACCTCAACTGTAAGCTTGCCGTCAAACAGTGCGCTTACGCCCTTTGCTATGTATTTAAGTCCGCTGTACACGATAAGAGCTGCGCCTATAGGTGCAGGCAGAGCAGCTTTTCTTATATATCTTTGCATCACAAGCTTTGCAAGGTCAGATTTGAATGTTCTGTCTATCTCCTCGGTGTCATACTGATTGTCGCTGACAGGTGCTAGGTCGCTTCCTCTGAGCTTTCTTACAAGTTCGACAGCTTCGGCTCTGTGACCCTCTTTATAGCGTATAAGTATTCCGCCGTTCTCATAGTGAGCCTCGCAGGCGATCGCCCACGGGTTTGACATAACAAGCTTATGTATCGACCGTTCAAGTTCTTTTGTGAAAGCGTTGCTACCACAGCGGAAACGTATGCGGCAGGGCTTGTCATAAACGATCTGAGCTTTCATTATTCAGTTACTTCTTCCTCGTCATCTATCCCTGCCTCGACCTTAGCGTCATAGCAGATGTCAGATGCTTCGTCCTTCATGCTTCTCAATGCTGACTGAGCGTCGCTCTTGAGCTTCATTCCCTTTGCAAGACCTGTAACGGCAAGCTCCCTTGTTTTCTTAGCCTTTACGACTTTCTTGCCAAGAATAACTGCGGCTGCTCCGCCTACTGCACACCAAAATTTCTCGTCTTTAAAACATTTTAACATAATTATTACCTCCTGTTTTCGTCTTTAAAGATTAGTAAGAACTAATTATTTAGGTATATACAGAAACTCTGTCAAAAGACCGGTTTTTTTACAAGTCTTATGACAGATTCTTACCACGTTTTTATTATAATCCCAAGATGTTTATTAGTCAAGTCAAACCGACAAATTTAAAAATCATTTAAAACTATGTATAATTTTTTGTCGCAAGTTAATTTATTGTCGTTTTTCTAACTTTTCATTTTTGGAGTAAAGCTTTTGGATGATGTTAAAATATTTGTGATATCTGATTTGTAAACAGCAGGAATAAGCATTACCACGAATAGATAATAATTGACAAAACCTATAAATTCGGACTTCTATTTATATGTAAGTTATGCACACAAACAAAAAAATTATAACTTTTTGTTAAATTGGTTGAAGCCATAACAGAGTTATGTTAAAATATTATCATAATAATATGGGGAGGTCTGCGTTGTGGGTTATGTTATCCATTATGATATATGTGCCCTTGTGATATATGCTATCACAGGAGTGGTATTCTATTTTAAGAAGCGTATTCCGTGCAATAAGAATAAGGTCTTTGGCATTCTCGTGGGCGACTCGGCTTTGTCAACTGTGTTGGATATTTTAAGCGTGTTGTCTACCGGTGAATGGGGCATAGGGCTTAAAACCTTCTTCCATACGGCTTATTATTTTACACATAATCTTATTCCGTTTCTATTTGTGATCTATATACTTTTCCTGACGGACGGCTTTAAAGAGATGTCGGCTCTTTTCAAAAGCTTTTTATATACACCGATGATCGTTGATCTTTTGCTTGTGATCACGACGCCTGCAACACATTTTATCATCTATGTGGATGGTCAAGGTGGTTATCATCGTGGCACTCTTCAGCCATTTACATACATTGTGGCGATCTATTATCTTATATTTGGCATCGTTTACGCAATGGGTAATAGAAGTATGCTCTCAAGACAAGTGGTCACTTCTATAACAGCCTTTATCTCAATGACGGTAGTGGCGGTAATTGTTCAGATGATCAATAAACACCTTCTTGTGGAGTGCTTTGCGGCATCTGTATGTATGCTTCTAATAATGTTCACTTTGCAAAGTCAGGACGATATGATAGACCAAGGAACGAAAATGCTCAACTGGAGCAGCTTTGTCAATAGGTGTTCCATAAAATATGCCTCAGCTTCTGATTTTACATTATTGCTCATAAGGATACCGGATTTCAAAATGCTTATGAAAACCTTTGGCGGACGTTTTTCCAACTCTCTGTTAAGAAGCTTTTCCGACTATCTTTATAACTTTGTTAATCTGGGCGATGGATTTTATTTGGAGGACGAATGCTTTGCTCTTATGTTTCCGAAGGATTCTGAAAAGGTGGGGGAAACGTATCGTGCAATAAGGAAAAAGCTGTCTGAAAACTGGAATATAGGTACTGTTGATACTTTGATAACAGCCTGCTTTATGCGTATCGACTGCCCTGAGGACGTTGACAATGCAGATATGCTGGTGGACTTTATCGAACAGTTCAAGCATCGTGAACCTGAAACTGAAAGACTTCTTCATGCAACTGACATAAACTTTTATGACAGCAAACGTCGAAGCGAGGTAGAGAATGCTATAGACAAGGCTCTGGATAATCGTGGCTTTGAGGTATACTATCAGCCGATATATTCAAGTTCAAGAAACAAGATAGTTTCCTGTGAAGCCCTTGTTAGGCTTAAGGATGAAAAGCTTGGATTTATCCCTCCACAGGAATTTATTCCTATAGCTGAGGAAAACGGCAAGATACTCAAAATAGGCAAATATGTTTTCGAGGAAGCCTGCCGCTTTATAAAGAAAGGCGTGGGAACTTCACTTGGTATCGAATATGTGCAGGTAAACCTGTCGGTAGTCCAGTGTATGCAGTCGGACCTTGTAGAGCAGCTTCTCAGCGTTATGGACAGATACAAGGTAGACCCGTCATCTATCTGTCTTGAAGTAACGGAAACTGCGGCGGTGTATACTCCGCACATTATGGAGAAAAACATCAAGACCCTTTCCGACTATGGTGTGAAGTTTGCACTTGACGATTATGGTACGGGATATTCAAATATGACATATCTTCTCAGCCTGCCTTTCAGATTTATCAAGCTTGAAAAGGAAATAGTCTGGGAATGTTTCAAGAGCGAAAAGGCGCATATCGCCATTGAGAGTACAGTGGCGATGATAAAGAAGCTCAATATGCAGATAGTCGCCGAGGGTATCGAGGACAAGCATCAGCTCGACACGCTTCTTGGAATGGGCTGTGATTTCATTCAGGGATACTACTTCTCAAAGCCTGTTCCTGAAAAAGATTTTATTGAGGTGCTTAAAAAGAATAATACTCAGGCTGTGACGGTTTAAGCAGTCTGATGAAAAAAGCCCTGACTTCGGTCGGGGCTTTTTTTTACATGGTTTTCACTTTGCATTAAGGTCTGTTTAAGTAAGGAACGCTATAATATAGTCATAACAAAATCGAGACGGGAGGCGTTCTTGTGAACGTAAGTAATATGGCTATTCTTATTATTGCGGCTGTGCTGCTTTCTTTGCCGCTTGTTTTATCTGCTGCATTTTGTGTTGAAGAACGCTGGGGTTTTCTTTCACGAAAACATGATAAGTGGATAGACGAACATTACAGATAATAGGCAGACAGATAAGCATGAGTTGTCCGTCATACAAATACAAGCGTATTTCACAAACATACACTAAAAAAACTATAAAAATTAGTCCATTTATACATTGACTTAATCACGCAAATTCGGTATACTATTTATTGTAACGTCAGCGTGGGAAAAGTACGCAGACAGGAATAATTCTATAGTTTATAAGGGGTTTGTGAAATGACAAAGGTTGTAAAATTCGGTGGAAGCTCTCTTGCAAGTGCTGAGCAGTTCAAAAAGGTAAAGGAGATAATCACAGCGGAAAGCTCAAGAAGATTTGTTGTGCCGTCTGCTCCTGGTAAAAGATTTTCAAACGATACAAAGGTAACTGATATGCTTTACGGCTGCTATGATCTTGCTGCAAAGGGCAAGGATTTCAGCAGCGAGTTCGACGCTATCAAGGAAAGATATTACGGCATAATCAATGATCTGGGTCTTGACCTTTCTCTTGAAAAGGAGTTTGAAACTATCAAGGCTTGCTTTATCGGAAAGGCAGGACGTGACTATGCGGCTTCCCGTGGCGAGTATCTTAACGGTATCGTTCTTGCTAAATATCTTGGATATAACTTTATTGACGCTGCCGACGTTATATATTTTAACGATCAGGGTCAGTTTGATTCTGCAAGAACAAACGAGGTGCTTCCTCAAAGACTTGCTACACTTGACAATGCGGTAATACCTGGTTTCTACGGCTCAATGCCTAACGATACTATCAAGACATTTTCAAGAGGCGGTTCTGACGTAACAGGCTCTATCGTTGCTGCAGCAGTAAACGCTGATCTTTATGAGAACTGGACAGACGTATCAGGATTCCTGGTATGCGACCCTAGAATTATCGACAACCCACAGCCTATCACTACCATAACATATAAGGAATTGAGAGAGCTTTCTTACATGGGTGCAGGTGTACTTCATGAGGACGCTATTTTCCCTGTAAGAAAAGCAGGTATCCCAATAAACATCAAGAACACAAACAAGCCTGAGGATATGGGCACAATGATCGTTGAGTCCACATCTCAGAAGCCTGCATTCACGATCACAGGTATAGCAGGAAAGAAGGGCTTTACTGTAGTTAATATCGAAAAGGATATGATGAACGCAGAGCTTGGTTTCGGCAGAAGAGTGCTTGAAGTATTCGAGAAGAATGGTATCTGCTTTGAACATATGCCATCAGGCATCGACACAATGTCTGTCGTTGTTCATCAGGCAGAGTTTGCTCCTAAGGAGCAGGAGATAATGTCAGGTCTGCACAGAAACTGTCACCCTGATACAATTGATATTGAAACAGACCTTGCGCTTATTGCAGTTGTGGGACGTGCAATGAAGTCAAACAGAGGTACAGCAGGCAGAATATTCTCAGCCCTTGCACACGCTCATGTAAACGTAAAGATGATAGATCAGGGCTCTAGCGAGCTTAACATCATCATCGGTGTAAACGAGGCTGATTTTGAATCTGCAATGAAGGCTATCTATACAATTTTTGTTGATACACAGCTTTAATACAATATAAAAAAATATGGCGGACGGCTTAGGTCGGTACTAATATAGAAGCTTTTCAACAACTATTATGAAAGACCTATACAGCAGGCTATAACTAAGAAATAAGAAAGACAGATACTTCATTTGACTGAGGTATCTGTCTTTTTGCGTTATATATCAAAACTTATTTGAAAATGCTATCCGGTTTATTTTCCAATGTCCCATTCTTAGCCAACGGAAAAGCCTCGCACTGACGCAGATGATGTTTTTTTGATTAGCTCACCCCTTGATCTCACTTATCACACCCTTATCCATTTCATGCACAGTGTCGCACAGCACTGAAATGTCCTCCGCCGAGTGTGAGCAAATAAGGATAGTCTTGCCCTGCTGTTTGTATGAAAGCAGGTACTCACGCATTTCTTTTACGCCGTCCTTGTCAAGTCCATTGAAAGGCTCGTCATGAATGAGTATCTTCGGATTTTCCATAATAGCCTGTGCCAGACCAAGCCTCTGCCGCATACCTAGACTGTATTTGCGGACGTGACGCTTTAAATCAGGATCAAGTCCTACCTGTTTCATACTGCTTTTTATCTCATCTTTGCCGATCTTGTTGTTGAGCCCTGCAAGCAGCTTGAGATTTTTGTAGCCTGAATAGTATGGGATAACCCCCGGTGTTTCAATGATAATTCCCATATCTTTCGGAAAATCAACGTCCTTTCCGACCTTCTTGCCGTCAACGATAATCTCACCGCTCGTGGGCTTGATAAAGCCGCATATGCACTTCATTAGCATTGTCTTTCCGCTGCCGTTTCTGCCGATAAGTCCGTGTATCTTGCCCTCCTCAAAGGACACATTTATGTGCTTTAGTATCTCCGTTTTGCCAAGAGTAAGACACACGTTGCTAACTCCTATGATATCCATTATCATTCCTCCCCAGCCGTCAGAAAATTAGTTTTCCGTAGCAAAACTAATGACAGCAAGATCAAAGATACTATGATTGAAAAGAAATATATGTAGGAATAAGATATTTCATATATCTGCTGCCTGAAGAACTTTGTAAAATGCGTTTTCACTATGGCATTACAACACGGAAAAGCCCAGCGTATCGGCGTTTCAAGGTATATTGCCGCACCGCCTGCCAGAAGTAAAAAGACATTTATGCCTACACCCAGAAGCTTTTGCCTAAGCTCTGCAAAAACGAGCATAATAAGACCGCACACCAACAACAGCAGAAATATCAGCACCGCAGAATTGCCTGCCGACCGCAGCGGTACATATTGGTAGTAAAGATTTTCAGGAATAAGATTTGCAGCAACGCTATCGGCGTTCTCGGGAAAGAGCCTGCTGTAATCTGTGACTGTTGCCGACCATTGTTCGCTCCATTGCAAATAACCTGCCGCCGCAAGAAACGTGCTGAGTATAACTCCAAGCATAAATGTAAGTGAAGACATAACAAGAAAAAGCATTTGCCCAAGCAGCCAATTAACACGCCATGTGCGCTGCACGCAAAACAGCATATTTCCATCATTTTTAGGAAAATCTCCTATAAGCGTAATAAAAACTATGGGCATTATCATCAGCAGTACGTCTGAATTGGTTATTGCAATAAACGGCTCAAACAGACCAAGTTTAACGCCTGTTTGTTTTGATATCTCAACTAACGGCTTTACGGCAAATTGATCTATGAATATCAATGCACATAGAAATATCAACATTCTTGAACTGCATATCCATTTGATATATTCACTTTGTGCCGTCCCCCATACCGCCCTTATTCTTGTTTTACTCACAACAGTCATACCTCCTTTGCAAGAAGCTGACGCCAATTATCGCCGCAAGTATCATCAATACGGCTGCGGCTAAGATCACATACACAGTCATGCCGTTTTCTATGGCTCGGAATATCCCGTTGAATGAAAATAAGCTGACGATCTTTCCGACATTGGCGGAAAACCCTTTTGAAAGTCTGTTTATAAGAGTGTTGTAAAAATAAAAGAACATAAACGGTATGCAAGTCATCATATATTTGTTTCTGCTGAAAACAGAGATGATATATGCAGGCAATGCACTTAACGCTCCTATTATAAAAGCACCTGCCATTCGGCTCAAATAAAAGCAGCCTATACTCATTGAATGAAGCACTGCCGCAGCTGAATGACTGTTCGTATCCATAACAGACGGAAACATAATTACTGTAAATATCACAAAAAGCCCGTATCCCAGACAAAGTACCGCCGCTGAAGTAAGCACCGCCGACACAAGTCTTGATGCAGCAAAAGCAATTTTTCCGCTGCGTTGCATTTCAAACCGCTTTAACGAGCTGTTCTCTGCTGAAACACTTTTAACAAACGGCAGAACGCATACAACAGGCGAAAACATTATCAGCCAGCTGCTCATAGCTGCACGAATGATATTTTCACGAACGACAGAATTTCCTTCAACAGCCTCTGTGGGGTCAAGCAAAAGCAGTATGGTCAATGCTGAATAGCCTTTTCCGCCGTCTGCATCGGTGTAAACATTTGTTATACAGCACAAGCCAAATATCATAATGGCACATGTTACAGGCACAGGGCTGATGAGCATTTTATAAAGCTGTGTTTTCAGACACTTATTGAAATTCATGTTCTATCCTCAGTTTTCCGAAACATCTGCATTGTTGAACAGTACCAAAGCTTCTCCATTCAGAGCATTGACAAATACCATTCGTTCATTGTCTGTGGTGGTGTCGAGCCATATAAACCAGCCAAGCTCTGTTTTATATTTTGTATCACCTTGAAAATAGAACTGTCCGTCGCTATCCTTGTTCCATGGTTCACCGTTTGCTTTAACAACATTCTGCATATATCCGAGGTCTATTTTATTGACTGTATATTTATGATTTGCCGCAAGTGTATTTTCACATATATCTAAAGCACTTTCTAAGGTAACGCATTTATCGACACTTTCCGCAGAGCCGTCAAGCTCGCAAAAGCCATGATCTCCCAAGAACTCTCCTACGGTGTTTGGAGCGGTCATATACAGCTTTGCTCCAAAATACGGATATTCATCAAAATCCCCGTCGCTATAAAAGAAATCGTTCAGGGCGATTCCATCGACGGTTCTTTGAATATGAAAAAGCAGAGCATTTTCCTGATCGTATTTCAATACATCAACGTAAGCTATTTTCATATTTCCAAATCCGCTGTCGGTCAAAGCCTGCAAAAAGCCGTCTACATACTCAACGCCCTGACTGAGTTTATACGTCTGTCCGCCAAGAACATACTCTTCGTCTTCATAGGGTCTGTCTACAAAAACTGTTTTTATCGTTTCACAGTCATAGGCAGATTCTTTAGAAAGAAATCCGATGCCTCCATTTGATGCAACATTTAAATAGTACGTTGTGTCATCATAAACGTTGCCGGCAGGAAAAGAACTGTCAAAGCCCTGATAATACTCTTTCTTATAGTCCTTGTCGGAAATAAACAGCGGCCTTATTTTACCGAAACACTGCTCACGATCGTTCACCTGCTTTAGGTCAGCAAGTTCAGCCTTTTCCGGCAGATCATTTGCCAAGGCTTGAAGTGTTTCAGTCGGTACAGAAATATTTTCATACTCTGTATCAGTTGACAAAATATCTTTTTTTACATCAGAAAAGCTCTCAAGCTTTATGCTGATATCTTTTGTATCACTGGTTTTACCGCCTGCTGCACAGGCGGTAAACGTACATATCATCACAAGAAGTACAAATATCTTAAATATTTCTTTCATCGTTGCTCCTTTTATAAAAATGGCTGCCCACAAGCAGCAGCCATAGCACATTATTTAGGCGTTCTTGTGTATCCTGAAGCTTTTATATCATTCTCATCATAATTATTGAGTGTGATTTTATTCTTCACTTCTGCTGTTGGTTTATATGACGATGTCATCGTTATAAAATACTCATAATTGTCTCTTTTATCTATCGTTACTTTATTGCTGCCATTTGGTGAACTAAACGTAACATTAGAATAGAGCACCTCATCTTGCCCAGTCCAACTTGTTATAATAACATTCTTTGTTGTACCGTTGTTGATCTTAACTTTATTGCCAGCTTTAAGAGTCTTGGTTATAGATTTAGTGTTTTGTGTGTATTTTGCACTTATTGTCCACGTCGCACTTGAATATGTATCTCCGGAATTATATGCACTAGCCCCAATAGCCATAGAACTCATCATCATAACAGCAGCACCCATAGCTGCGATCCTTTTTACGATCTTTTTCATATTAAACGTCCTTTCTTATTATAACATCCAAATATTTGAATGTCAATGTTTTGTTTTTGATTTTGGATTATATAAATATTATTACTGCATTGGAATCACCTGTCCTTTCTGTACACAGCCTATTATTTTAGCAGGACGCTGTTTTGCTGTAAATAGTTATGGTCTCATAGGCAGAGCCATTATAGACCTTAGCAACTGTCTTTACACGATAAGTGCCGCTGCTTAAAGACTCTTTGGAATTTGAATAAATCGCATCCCAACTGTTGAATGTTTTTGCCCAACTACTGTATTTATTCCATGAAGATCCATTTTTTTCTGAAGTGTTTGAGTTATAACGATTTTAGTAGTTGTACCTGAAATACCACGTACAGTGGATTTACAAGTTGCAGCCTTGTTGGAGATTGACAATGTACCTGATATTTTATCTGTGTATAAATAA
>JABLTR010102541.1_pt1 | contig 11298 bp, 18 predicted proteins | sample 7160071 | NCBI WGS metagenome assembly JABLTR01 (sample SAMN14651230, study PRJNA627086) | human gut metagenome | isolation source: feces | host: Homo sapiens
ATATCCAGCCATTTTAGTGTTGATAATTTCATCTTTATCATCAAGGCAAATGCGCAAGGTGAATTAAAATGTGATTTTCTTTGTTGCTCCATTTTTGAAAAAGGTGATCGCGAATTAAACGTAAAAGTGGGTCAATTTTACTTGACAATCAACACTTATTATCGCTTACCCTATATGAAAAAATCATCCTATTTACGGTTCTTTTATAATTGTCTTCTTTTCCTCATAGTCGCACTTTTTTCCTTACATGAAATTCCCAGCTGTTATATAAAATAAGGGCGAAAAGATCAATTACTGAACTTTTCACCCTTATTACATAGAAAAAATTAAAATATGTCATTCAAATTTTAATTCTACAATTTCCGAAAAATTTACCTTCAGACCGAAGTTTCCAGCATGAGAAGGCAAGAAAATTCACTTTTTATTAACAGTCGCTTACTAGAAGTAAAAACAAATTTTTATTTTCAACTAAATAATTTGCTATTTCATGGTATATATTTTCATCATTGCTTCTATCGCTAATTTCAATAGAAAACATCTCGGCAATATAAATTAAGCATTCATGCACACTTACATATGCTTCGGTATTGTCAATGTCTTCAACGAGTTGTCCTATATCAAACGCATCTATCGAAAATTCCTCCGAATGCATCTTAGCAATCACTTTTGGTTTGAGTGTATAAGCAATATTATGCTTAACGTTTCCAGATATTGTTGGCAAACCTTTACATGGCACATATATACTATTCTTAGCAATTTTTTTATACTGATAATTTATATCAAATTCATTAAATGTATGAAACCCCGGGGAACAGTAATAGACTTTATTATGTGGAGACTTCGCAAGATTTACCAATTCATTATGCTGATGCGTCACATTATCTGGCCATATTTTAAATTCATAGTACGGCTGTCCAAATTGAGTCCAATATTTTCCCTTCGATGTAGTCTTTTTTTCTGGAACTTTAAATTGAAAAAAAACACTTCTGGTTCTGACAGGATTCTTTATTTTAACATCATATCCTAATCGCATTTCTTTTCTCTGAGTTGGAAAATATAGGGCTGTCCATCCACTTTTTTTCTGCAAATAATTATTTACTAATTCATTCATGACTCCAAAGACAAACTGTGTCTCGCTAAATTCACATTTCATCACATATTCTCCTTCACACTTTTTTACTATCTATGGAGATTGTTCTCTTCTATTTGTTTTGTCGTTAAACCTACAAAAATCTGAGGTTCTTTTTCTTAAAAGTATAGCAGAAATAATCAATATTTTCAATTAAAGTTCAGCATATTCATTATGTGATTAGCCGCATTTTTAACAAGTAATATAGGAGACTGAAAATGCAGTCCTTCGCTATTTTCTAATGAATACGCTTCTGTATCATCATATTTTTTCAAATTGAAAGTTTGAACACAAGAATTCCCATCAATATCATCATATACAATGCTTAAACACGTTGCAATTCCCTCCAAATCCCGGTCAATATCTCTAGATAAAATAACTGTTCCTTGTCCCTCTGAAATTCTATTTGATTTTGGAATCAATACAACATCTGGTGAATCATTATAACAAAATTGAATGCTGTACGTATGATCTGGTTCCATGACTGAAAATATATATTTATCATAAACACACACATTCATAATTTGATTATCATTAATAATTTTTATTGATATAGTAAAATTTTTATGTTTTCTTTTTTGTGTGTTATGTCCATATGGATCAATTTGATCTACCACTTGTTTAAGTTGTCCATCTATTTTTTCCAGTTTTATAGCAAAAACTGGCTGTATATTTTCAAATCTTTCTTTTCTCCTTCTCTGATTTTCTTCTTCATTGTATATATGACCTTGCCCTACCGCAATTGCACTAACTGCAATTGTTCCAATAAAGCTTAAATATACCCCCCAAAAAGCTAACCAATCAGACGATGTTATTGCTTTTGATTTCAGGAAATATAAAAAATACCCATAAATCACTCCAAATATAACTAACGTTATAATTCCAAATTCATATATATATTTCTTATATTTTTTCCAAAAATGTTGCATACAAAATCCTCTTAGCCTTCGTTACCAATCAAAGCCCCATAATTGTACATCCTCATAGTAATTTTCTTTGTGATATCCCCATGCAGTCGATAATACGCTCCAGATCACGAACCTCATCTGCTTGCAGTTTTTCACAGAGTTTTTTCTCCAATTCTATTATTTTCTCATACAGCCTGCAGTAAATACTCCCCTCACGAAATTCATCTTGAATCTCTATTCCATCAACTACATGATCCACTTCTTCTGTAAAATACCTGCTTGCCAATTCATAAATATGTTCTTTTTTCCCCATGTCATCCTCCATTTGTTTTTTTAATCACATAAATCATTTTATACTATGATATGAGAAAAAGCTATCAGAATAGCCAAAACATTTCAGAAACTTATCAATATTTCTCGACAATTAGAACAGAAAAAGAACAGTATTTGATAAAATTTAATAATTTTAGAAGAATTACTATCTTAGCTGTTCACTAACCATATGAGTAACTTCTTCAGCCAAAAAATTATGAAGTACCTTTTTCCTTGTAAATTCATCTACTTCTACTAGCCTATTCATATTGCTCATAACTTTAATCACTAATCGATTATGAATAATTTTATGTTCAATGCTTTTATCATTTAGTAAAAAAAATCTATCATCCAAATATCTAATCGATCTTTAATCTATCACTGATTTATCTTCCATTTCTTACTCTTTCTGCAAATTATCAGATACATTTTACGGAGTTTCCCATGGAAACGTATGTTCCTTTTTTACTCTTTTGGTTTTCTCTTTCGGCGATATTCTTTTCTTTTTCCCTTTATCAAGGAACGAATATCTAGCGCATTTTTTCTTTTTAGGTGAAAAAAGATCATAATATTTACAATATAGCATTCCATTTTTATTTACAGAATGAAAACACTTTTTACAGTCACAATAAACTGCGGATATTAATCTTGTATTTTCAATTCTACTCATTGAAGTACCTGTTTTTCACTTTTCATTTTCTATTCTTCTTCCTTTTTGGAATTTAATCCTTTGTTCTTCAACCAGCTTCACTTTATAATCATATCTCTTTTTGAAAATGTCAGCCTGTGCATAGATCCATTCTATATCATCATATAATTTACTTCCAATATTATGCTCAAATTCCTTTTCAAGTTCTTCCTTACTCATCAGTCCATTGGCAATCAAAAGTGAAAAAAGAACATTTCTGACCATATTATAATACAAAATAATTGTTCCCGGAGCTTCATTTGGCATTTGTCTCAAATACTTTGTAAGTGCATCATAAACCTTACAGCCGCGATTAATTGCAAAAATCTCCTCAATAATCTTATCCGGCTTGCCAAAATACCTCATTGCTTCCTGTATTCCTTCTATTGTATCTTTGTTCTTTTTCTTCGCACGAATCATTTGTTCATCTAATGATTCCTCAAAATCAGGATACGAAAACGGTCTATACTTTAAATCATCTTCCATCTCTCCCTGTTTTACAAAACAATATACCTCTTTTTTATTGTCCTGGCGGCGATATAGGGCTTTGGAAACAATAAACTCTTTATCATCTTCTGATATATCCAGAAAATATTTTTCGTCAACACCAAAATACTTCGATAACTGGTTTAATCTTTTCTGAGAAATAGGCTTTACACCGTTTTCCCACGCACTTACCTGCTGTCGACTTACATCCAAAATATCTGCCAACTCATTTAAAGATATATTGCACCTTGTTCTTATAAATTTTAATCCATTCATAAAATTGTATCCTTTCTTATCATAAATTCATTGATAAGCGCTCTCAACACTATGAATTGTAACTTTGGTTGACAGCAGGTGTCAATCTGTAACCTTTTCTAAAATTTATCAAAATCTTCCTGTGTAGCAAGCTCTGCATATTTGTAATCATCATTTTCTGCTCTCGCTGTACATATCATTGATCAATCTAATGGTCATATGATAACTTAGCAATCAAAAATACTACTACTGCCACCACTCCCCATACGATTGGTGCCATCTGAAAAATATTAAGGTAATGACCAAATACTTTTGTCAAACGGTAATCCGTAAATGTCCAGGAACCTATAAATGCACCCGGCATATATCTCCACATCTGTGAAATCGCTCGGATGTTCTCCGGTATATTCAACATGGATAACAGCATGATCATGACCATAACTCCCATTGCTGCAGCATGATTTCCAAGAATCTGTGATAAAAACGCTGACAGGATTTCATATAAAATTCCAGCCATTACAAGCAGTCCAAACATAATAAGTACCGACTGTCCAATGGTGATTGGCAGCATACAACCCGGAATATTGATCTGTATCTGCATATCAAAACCTCCAGCTCCATATACAGCGATTCCAAGCAGCAATGCAAGTCCGAAGAAAATGACTGCAATCGCCAGACCTACTGTAATCCCTGCAAGCATTTTTGCCCAAAATATCTTCTGTTTGTTCACACTGCAGAAAATAATCTGGTCGGTACCTCTGCTTCTCTCATCTGCGAAAACACCTGTCACACTGATTCCTACCAGCAGAAGCATTAAAAAATTCAGAATGTAAATCGTGGAAAAAACAGAAGCATATCCATCCTCTCTCTGATATACAAATGGCTTTTGCACCTTTACATCCAACTTATTCCAGTATGCTTTTTCTCCATCCGACATCAGATAAGTATCCATCTGTTTTTCATTGACTGCCTGTCTTGATTCATAAAGAATCTGCTCATCAACGCCTGACAGATCATTTTTCTGCAGGCACTGCGTCCACATATCTTTCATCATTGGATAGCCATCAAGCTTATTTCCTTCCTGAATTTCAGAAATCAGTTCCTGATCAACTTTCCTTCCGGATATTTCATCTGCCTTTTTCAACAAATCTGCATTTCCGACAATAAGACCGGTAAGCCCTTGTACTACTATAAGAGCTGTCATAATTAAAAATGCAATCCAAATTACTTTCTGTGATAACAGTTTTTTCATTTCATAACGATACAAAGTTCCCATTATTCCTCACCTCCGAATATCTCCAGATAGAAAGTTTCCAGATCTTTTCCGGTTTCTTCTTCTGTTCCGTCAAATACTTTCTGTCCATCCTTTATTACAAGGATTCTGTCAGCTGCCTTTTCAATATCTGATACAATATGCGTAGACAAAAGTACAATACTCTCTTTTTCGATATCTTCTATGATATGTCGGAAAGGCACTCTCTCTTTTGGATCAAGGCCAGCTGTAGGCTCATCCAGTACAACTAACTGCGGATGATTCAGCAGCACCTGTGCAATTCCAAGTCTCTGTTTCATGCCACCGGAATAAGTCTTAGTTTTCTTACCAGATGCTTCCAGCAGATTGACACGCTCCAGAAGTTCCCTGCTCCGTCTTTTTGCAGTTCCTTTATCAAGACCTTTCAGTGTTGCCATATAAAGCATAAAATCCATTCCGGTAAACTCCGGATAATATCCGAAATCCTGCGGCAGATACCCTAGCAGATTGCAATATCCACTGTCTGACACATCATATTGTCCTAACTTTAGAGTTCCGCTTGTAGGTTTCAAAATACCACAGATCATTCGCATAAGCGTGGTCTTTCCTGCTCCGTTTGCACCCAACAGGCCTATCACTCCAGGGGTTAAAGTACACGATACTCTGTCAACAGCAATTTTATTTGCATATTGTTTTGTTATTCTGTCTATTTTTAGTTCCATGCCAGTTCCTCCATATGATTCATATATTTTCGTGCCTCTGTAATAGCGGCCATCATGAAAATCATAGAGGGAAGTAAAAAAAAGCCATTATCTGCCAACCGTATAATACGTGAAATATTCGTAATGGTCATGAATAATACACTCACACCGGTAGAAACTGCAACGCAGATATATTCAGCATTTTCTCCATGAGTCCTGCACAGCACACCTAGATTTAAACATGCAGATAAACAATACGGACAAAGCATATAAAATGCCGCCTGAAAAAATGTCATGTCAACTTTTACACAGTCTACCGGAATGGTAGAACATAAAATTCCAAGATGAACCAATCCTATCACGAATACTCTTGCCATTAGTGCCACCTTTGCAGAAAATAGGGTTGCTGCTTCAAACTCATGCATTCTGTACTTTCTGGAACGATCCATTTCATTTGTGAGGATAAGGATACCAAACGGCATCATAGCCGATACCGGCCATATCTGCTCCTGGCATTTTGCGTTTCCAATAATCAGAAGCAACAGCAAAAACAAAAATCCACTCATCAGCCATACATATCCTTTTATAAAGAAAAATTGCGATTTCACAAAACTGCTCACAGACAGATCAGGCTCATATATCTTTTCAAGAAATTCATTCCTGTTTTCTGTGTCCGGTTCTATTTTTGCTTCTTTCAGCATCTGTTTTAATTCTTTGTTACTTACCATCGTCATCACTTCCTTCACATATTCTCCCGGAGATGAGCTAACGCCGTCTTTATTCTGCGATAAGCTGTAAATCTCGATATCTGCATAATTTCTGAAATTCGTCCAACAGATTCTTCATTTATGTAACGAAGAAGTATCAGCTCTCTTTCTTCCTTGTCTAACCTGCCAAGTGCTTCCTGTATTTCCACCTGTTCAAAAGAAATCCTTGCAGAGAAATCCTCTTCTTCCTGCTGGTTTTCTGTTGGAATCTCATTTCTTTTTCCAGACCTGAAGTAATCATTGCAGAGATTCCTTGCTATCACATACAGATATGCCATCCGCTTTCCTATCTCCCTGTAACTATGATTTTCAAGAAATCGAAGAAAAGCTTCCTGCGTAAGATCCTCCGAAGTATGATGATCCCGGGTTTTCATATAGCAATAACGTTATATTTTATTATATTGCTCTTCGATATCCACGCTCCCTGCCTCCCTTCACTATGTATAACGATATCTGAGAGAAAATGTGCGGAAGTTTAATATTTTTGTTTTATATTCTGATAATAATTCTTGCAACTTCCATTACAAGAATCTTCGACATTACTCCGCCAGACATCACATAAAACCATATCTGCTTCATGTGCTGTGATTTTGCAATTGGAGTTGCGATAGCTGCAATGATAATGATTGCAGCTCCAATACATCCAATCAGATTAGGGATGCTGACCAGTGAAAACATGCCCGGAGCACAACTTCCATCGATTGTATTCTGAATCGTTTTATCCAGCCCATCCCTTGCCGCTGCAAAGCAGCATATAACCAGTCCATATGCCAGAAGGAACAGACTTCTGCGTCCCCAGTAGTTAATGTTAGTCCGGTTTGCTATGGATTCTCCAATAAATCCAAGTAATACAAAGATCATAATTGTTGTAACTGCCGTTACCGTATTACCAAAATATAATTTCATAGATATTTACCTCTTTTCTATTCAGTGATTTCTATCAGATTTCCTTCGATTCCTCTAATGCAGCTTTCATAGTATCCGTCTCCGGTAGTTCTCGGATTACTGACAACCTGATATCCATCACGTTTTAACCTTTCCGTTAATGTATCCACGGAAGCCCTGCTTCCTACACGAAATGCAATATGAACATAACCGGTTCTTGGCAATGCTTTTTCATTGTCAACCAAATCTGACTGGTTCATAATTTCCAATCTGGCACCATCTTCAAAAGTCAAAAAATAAGAACGAAAGCCGGTTGTTTTATTAAGATATCCAGCATCTGCTGCTGCATTAAAATACTTTATGAAGAAATCTTTTGCTCTTTCCAAATCATTCACATACATAGCAATATGTTCAATTTTCATATTTACTTTTCACCTCGTTCTGCTGTGTCATACCAGTCAATTATGTGTTTCAGATTCTCGGCTTTCACACGTTCACTTCCATTCATCATCATGTCCAGCATGTCATCATCCTCGGGCGTCCTGTCGGATTTATCCGCCAATGCTTTTCCGGCGGTCTTTACCATGACATTCATCATCATTTTGTAAACACCATGAAGTTTTTTAATATCAAAGGTTCCCTGCAGTGTAAAAAGTGGAATTCTCTGTGGCACTTTATTTTTCGTTCTGACCTCAACAAGCTGTGTTCCTGTCTGTCCCATTCCAACACCGCATACTGCCTTGATATTGTACTTTCTGGCAACTTCTGTATATCCCTTGATCTTGCCTGCCATAATCCATCCCATATATATAATCTCTGCTCCCGGCTTCACCTTTGTCTTTGCTTCCTCCATGCTATATGACGGAACACAAATCTGGTGTGACAACAGCTTTGCATATTTAGCTGTGCTTCCTGTATTTGATGTATAGACAATTGCTCTCATTCTTGATTCCTCCTAAAAATAAGACGCACTACGAATCGTATCACAATCCGCACTGCGTCTTAGCGTCTGGCTTATTTTATTTTTTTTACCACATATTCCTTTGCATCTATCAGACTTTCTTTTTTACATTTTGGACAGAATAGTGGAAAATGCGTAAGAACTGTATCTTCCCGAAGTCTCAGTCTGGTTTTATTTCCACAGACCGGGCAGTACACCCATTCCTGCTTCCCATTTTGATTCTCATTTTGCATCTGCCATCCCTTCTTTCTTATCCATAAATTGCTCAGAAAAACGGTTCACGTGCTGTTCAACCAGCTCAATCATTCTTTCCTTATCCTCAGCTCCATCATAAATGCTGTAAAGCAAAAAAATCGGTCCGTAAAAATCCAATGCAATTTGTCCCGCTTCTTCCTTATGCTCCGTCAGTCCCTGAAACACATTTTCTATATATGCAAGTGGACCACCTGACAGGTAGTTTTGATACAGCTTTGCCATTTCCGGATCTCTGTACTGCTCCAATGTCAGCATTTTACGAAAACAGCACGGAAATTCTTCCTGCGTCCAGTGTAAAAACTGCACCTTCGTAAATTCTTTAATCTTATCAAGTGCTGTAGACCGGTAGCCCTCCACCACTTCTTTCATATTTCCTTCCGGCATATCATATTCCTTCACTCTTTCCTGATCCATCCGGTTCATTTTCTCCACAATGCTGTCTAAGATTTCCTGCTTGCTCTTATAGTGCTTATATAGAGCTGCTTTCGTCACTCCCATCCTGTCGGCAATATCATTCATGGAAGTTCCCATATAACCACTCTGGGCAAACAGCTTTAATGCTTCGTCTAAAATTCTTTCCTTCGTATTATTTTCTCTGACACTCATCATAACCTCCTGCGGTCAAAAACCTTATTATTCCACAATGCTGTAGCCATTTTGTTTCAATATTTCCATCGTTTTTTCATAGTTTCTGTTTTTTACAAACATATAATCTGTATTAAAAGTCGAAACCGCAAAAACAGAAATTGATTCTTTTGCAAGAATACCGGCTATTCCTGATAAAATACCTATCAATGAAAAATCAAGTATCCCTTGGATACGGAAAACCTTCCATCCATCATCTCTTTTGATGACATTCTGCGGCACATCTCTTGTAAAACATACCAGCGAATTTTCGTCTTCCGTTTTTCCGATAAAGCAATACTCTGTATTTCTTTTTACAAGAGAATAATCAGTCACCTTACATATGGTAAAATCGTAATCCATTCTTTTTATTGTAATTTCATTCATCCCTGTCAGTTCACTCCCAATCTATTTTTCAAAATTGGCACATACAGCCTTGAAATAATTACTTTCTCATCATTTTCAAGCAATGCTTCAAATCTGCCACCAAGTGCAGGCGAAATATGCAGGATTTTTTCAATATTTACAATCATGGACTTTGAAATCCTCATGAATGGAAGTTCTTCTATCACTTCTTCTAACTGATATAGTCTTTCCTTAACCTCATAAACGCTTTGCTTGCAATATGCGAATACTTTGTTATCGACTGTCTCAAAATAATAGATATCTGATGCTGCAATGGTACTGATTCCATGCTCATCATATCCGGTAAACTTTATTTCACCATATCGTAATTTATGTATTAATCTGTCCATGTCATCTGTTAAGGTATGACACCTGAATATTATTTCATCCTCCTCATCCGAAGAAGGACGAATGACCGATACCTTCATCTGCTTTCTCCATATAAATATGATATTTTTATAGTCGCTTCCTAATAAATATAAGGAAACTGCTTGTATGTATGCACCTAATACCTAATTACCAGCATACGACATTCCTCACAGCACTCAGCCGCTATACTTGTCCGATGCCCCGGCTTTAAAGAAGTAATCTCTACAAATCCATCCGCTTTGTCTGCCTTCTTAAACACACCCGGCACCTCATTAGCAAAACTGAATGCTCCATCTTTGCTTGCAAATAAATATCCTTTCCTCATTTCTTTACCACATTTTGTACAAATCATTCTTAATCCCTCCATTGTCAGTGTAAAAAAGCAGCACTTAAAATCCACATCAGGAAAATAAGCACTGCGTCTTTGCGTCTGTCTTATAACATTATAAGTTACCTTTCGGTTACTTTGTATTGTAGTAACCGTTTGGTAACTTGTCAAGTGTTTCTTTTATTTTTATGTTTCTTTTATTTTTAATATTGCATTCATATAGCTTATTAGTATATGACATGGTGCAAAAAGCACTGCGAATATCAATAGTTGAAGATTTCCACCTACTACTGCACTGCATAACCCGGCTTTTCTTAGATCATATTTTCTAATCCATTCAAGCATCCTTACGCTCCTTTATACCGACTTTCCCAATAGCATAAAAAAACAACCCGCCTTTTATCATCAACTGAAGAAAGGCTATCACAACGCAATAGGTCTCTCTTATCATTGAAAAATACAAGACCGCTGTCATGCTGATCAATACGGAACTGATAGTAATAATATCTTTTCCCTTATCTATGCGCATATAATTTAATACTATTTTTACAATTCCAAGTAGAACGAATGCCACAATCAGAACCCAGCAGATAATACTAATCCAATTATTTTCCGGTTTAAAATTCCAGAGATTCACTGCTATTACAGAGTTATCCATCTGTCTGGAGTATAGAGGCAATAGTGCAAGCAAAATTCCGATTAAATCAACAGTTCCAAACAACACATCACATATTCTTTGGATGTTTGACCTGTTTTCCTTTTCAGCAATAGATACCAAAGCGTCTGCCGACAGAAGTTCATCAATCGAAATGGAAAAGAAGCCTGCTATTGCTTTTAATGAATCAATGCTGGGATATCCTCTGCCAGTTTCCCTTAGTTAAAGATATTGTTGGGTATCTCAAGATGTGTCATTCGATTTTGCCGATAAAGCGGTAGAAGATTTCTACCTCCTGTTCCCGGCTTCCGTCCTCAC
>JABLTR010115337.1_pt1 | contig 11298 bp, 8 predicted proteins | sample 7160071 | NCBI WGS metagenome assembly JABLTR01 (sample SAMN14651230, study PRJNA627086) | human gut metagenome | isolation source: feces | host: Homo sapiens
CAGTGCGGTTTATGTCCTGTTCGGCCAGAATATCGGTACCTGCATCACAGCGGTACTGGCTTCCATTGGAACCAGCCGCAATGCCAAGCGGACAACTGTCATCCATTTGATGTTCAATATTTTCGGCACCATTATGTTCACGGTTTTATGTCAGGTCACTCCATTGACGGATTTTTTTGCAGTCACTGGCGCCAGCAAATCCCTCTGCGCAGATTGCCCTGACCCATACGCTGTTTAATATTGTTACTACCCTAGTCCTGTTGCCTTTCGGCGGCTGGATGGTCAAAGCGGCGATTAGAATTTTGCCAGACGGCGAAAATGAAAAAGATCTTTTGCCGCATTTAAAATATATCACCGCTTCGGAGCCTGTGTCGGAGTTTCACATCGGCTCCTCTGCCATCCATCTGACTCAGCTGGAAATGGAATTGGGCCGCATGCTGTCCATGGCGCAGGAAAATGTCCGATCTGCTTTTCATGCGGTACTGCGGCGGGATGACTCCGCCGCCAAGCAGGTAGCTGAGCGGGAAAATTACCTGGACTATCTGAACCGGGAGATCTCCCAGTTTATTTCTCGGATCATTGCATCTGAGACCAATGAAGGCGCCTCCGCTGCGATCAGCGCCTATTTTAAAATAAGCGGCGACATCGAGCGGATTGGCGACCATGCGTTGAACATTTTTGGCTATTCCAGCCTGATGAAGGAAAAGGACATCCACTTTTCCGGCGAGGCGCAGGAGGAAATCGAAAAAATGTGCAACCTCTGCATGGACGCCTTGGATTCCTTACAGGATCATACCGCTAACAAGCTTTCGCAGATTGTGCAGCTGGAACAGAAGAACGATGATATGACCGCACAGTTCCGCCAAAATCAGCTGGACCGAATCCGGAAAGGCTCTTGTTCCGAGGAGGGCTGTGTGCTCTACTCCGAATTGCTTACTGATTTTGAGCGAATCGGTGACCATGCGTTGAACATCTCTCAATCGCTTCACACCGTAGCAAAGATTTCTGGTGAATCTACTTAACGGTTTTGAGCCGTCTCTCTTTGCTCCTGATCTTGTCCTAGCGCAGCTCTCTTGTACACAAGTGGGCTGCGCTTTTTTATGTTCTTCCCAGGCACCTTTTCCCAAACGGAGGGAGGGGGGAACAGATGAACAGTCCCGCCGGCAAGTTGCCGGCGGGACTGTTTCGTCAAAAGAGGAAGCCCTTTCCTCGCTGATGCAGAGGACGTCGTTGGCCTGTTAATTTTCCAGCCAGCTTTTCCCCCAGAATTGATCCGGATCCAATGAAACGCCGGAGAGGACTGCCTGTGTTCCGAACCAAACGTCATCTTCCTGCGCCCAGACGGATCCCATTATCTGGCCGGAAATGACTATGTCTCCCTCTTCTACCAGCACTTCAGAAAGCCCGTAATACCAGGTGGAAAGCCCCAGGCCGTGATGGACAACAATCGTAAGTCCGCCCTGGTCTAAATGGCCGATAAAAACTACCACGCCGCTGTTGGACGCCGCTACTTGCCTGTCTTCTGCAATCTGCCACCATACGGCCCCATTCATCTGAACCGGCTGCTCTTCGAAATTCTGCCGATAGCCAAGCGTTGCCTCGCCCTCTATCGGGGCTTGAAAAGCGCCTCTCCAATATTTTTCCGTACTGGTAGTCCATCGCAGATTCTGCCAAGTTTCTTCAAAGGACAACACCGAATCTCCTTCTGAAGCCAGTGGGAAAAGACCCTCTGTTGTTTGTGAGGCGGCAGCCGTTACCTCAATTTGATGTTCGCCACTGATCCCTGTGCCGGATACAAAGAGCGGATACCTCCCTGCATACTGAGCCGCCACCAGGCAGGCATATTCGCCTTCCGCCTGCTGGACAAACGCGCTGGCACGCCCCAGCTCAGTGGTCACTTTCAAACTGGAAGGATCTTCCGGATTGGTGACAGTTACCGTAAACATTCCTCCCTGGGCCACTTTTTGAGCTGAAATCAGCACCTCTGCCTCCTTTTTTACCTGCAGGTCCAGCGCATACACGCACCGGCCAGAATAGCGCCGAGAGGATGTCTCTATCCACTGGGCAACCACTCGCATCTCATAGCGCCCGCTGATGGGGGGGCTAAACTGATCAAGCTCATCGGCGTTTCCTTCAAAGATCGTCTCAGAGGAGCTGGACAATGAAATTTCCACCCGCACCAGCTGCGGTTCCGTAGAAAAAGATAGCGTGAGACCCCTGTAATCCTCTGGAGTCAGCGTTGTCTGCTCATCCTGAACCAAAACGCCATCCATAAAGATACTGTTATCGATCTTTTTATACTGCCATCCGTTTTCAATACAATGGAGCGTCAGACTCTGCTCCCCTTCGGTTACGGTCATGGTTGGGGCGTCCTCGATATAATCGAATAAATCATCCAGCGTCTTACTGGTCAGCAGCTGCAATACAGAGCGGGTATCCAGCAGATAATAGCTGCCATCGGGATATTTCATAACAAACTCATTGGTCCCGTCGGTTAAGCGGTACAGCGAGGGTTGCAACGCTTCCACGCCATTTCGGTAAGCAATAAACGACAGTACGAAATCCTCATACCTGCTTCCATCCTCCAGCTTTCTCTGGTGAGAAAGAATATCGCTTAGCAGCTCTTTTTCATCATCAGACAGCCGGTGCAGGATATTCTGGTCCTGGCGGCTGACCCAAACATCCATATCTTCCTGAATCTCCGGAATTTTTTCCTGGCCGAACAAAAGGCCGGACAAGATCGCCACCAGCGACAAAACCACCGCCACTGCGACAAGTTTCCCACCTTGGCTCATAATACCCCCCCCGTTTTGGTTTATCTTATGATTCTGCCGGCTGATTCTCAACCTTTTTTGCGGACGGGAAGACCGGTTTTTACGTTTAAAAATTCATAAGATGTTTCTGGACTTTTTGTCTGGTGTTGTGTATAATAGAAAAAGTTATAGCCTTGTCATTTTCATGAGTCAGGCTGTTCAAAAACATGGCTTAGGAGTAATGTATAATGAAGCAATTAAAATCGGCCCTTGCGTTTGTAATGGCTTTTATGATGGTGCTTTCGCTCGGTGGCTGCACACTGAATAGGGGAACCACCTGGATTGCCAAGTCCGGAGACGTAACGCTCCCTGCCGGCGTATATATTTTGAATCTTTCCAGTAATTATTCTTCTGCGATGTCAGTATTGCAGCAGATGTATACTGAGGATGCCGAGTCGGTCAATATTGACAATCTCTGGAAAAATAATCTGGATGGAAAATCATTAAACGATTGGATTACTGACGAAACCAAAGGCAGCATACAAAATTACTTTGCCATATTGCAGAAATTCAATGAACTGGGTTTTTCTTTTGATGAGGCCGATGAGGCGCTGATCAATCAGGAAGTGGAGACCTATTGGTCCGATGGGAAAGATTCTTATGAGGAAGCCGGCGTTTCTAAAGAATCTATCCGCCTGCAAGTGGAATCGCGTTATCGTTCCCGCATGATTTTTAATTCTATTTACGGCAAAGGCGGGGAAAAAGAAGTCAGCGACGCTGATTTGAAAACTTATTATGCGGAAAATTATCAACATATTCAGTATTTCTCTATCTCCATCAAAGACCTGGAGGGCGATGATCTGCAAAAACGGAAGGATCTTGCCAACGAGATGATCGGTCGCGCCCGGGACGGAGAGGATTTTGTTTCGCTGCTAAAAGAAACGGAAAAAGAGCTGCTGATCGCAGAAGGTACGGCAGAAGCCGACGTTCCCTCTCGTGCGGACGACTATTACGATTATACCATTTCCGCTTCCACGGAGTCCTATTACCCGGAAGCCCTGGTTTCAGAGGTAAAAGAAATGGAGGCAGATGAAGTGAAAGTCGTCACCACGGACGACGCATTGATTCTGGTGAAAAAGCTTGATCCTATGGCGGATGAGGAAAGTTTTGAAGAGAATCGGGAATCGATCCTTTCCGCAGCGAAAAATGAGGAATTTTTAGAATTGGTCGATCAGTGGTCTCAGTCAACGGAAGTGACGTTTAACGACGCCTCTGTAAAACGTTATACCGCTAAAAAAATACTTGGCTAGTGAACAATATGCAAAAAATCCTCTGTTTTTTGTAAAACAGAGGATTTTTTGGCCCCAAATACCTGCTGGTTGCGGCACCATGAAAAAGGGATAAGATATATCAGGTCAAAAATTTTACCGACAGCGAAAATGTAAAAGTTGCGGATAACCTTGATGGATTCTCCGTAATTGGCTATCAGCGCGATTTGAGTGTATTTTCTTCTGCCATGACCGCTTATTTTTACAGCTACAGGAACGTTGGCTGGCATGCGAAGTGAAAAACTCTCTGGCGACGATCCGGAGGCAGATCGATGCAGTGAACGCTTGGAAATATCAACGCAGCGGCTGGTATTTAAGGGTGCCTGCGCTCTTTTTGCGAAGCCATCTTGCAGGGGGCAAAGTGACTAAATCCCTGTTAAGCCCGAATCTAATGGTACTGGTATGCTTGTTTTGGAGCCTGCCCACAAGCAATTAATCCTGATAGATATTGCCGATGGGAGCTGCCCGGTTGTGCTGGACACGGTTTTTTCTGGACCGCGACGTCCAGCTTGGCGCAAAGCAGTTATACGATCGAACTTCTCCTTTGCGGTTGCCAGCAACGACGGACTGTTTCATTTATCTCTTAACGGAAAAGGCGTCTTTTGCATCGAAGGCCGATGCGCCAAGGAAGAACTGGTTGAAATTTCCGCACAATGAAGTTGTGAAAATGATGGAATGATTCCATCAGCTTGACTTTTACGCTAGAACGCTCCAGCATCCCCGGCTGGCTCCATGGTCGCTGGAGAGGGGATTGGTTAACGTTTATCGCAGAACCGGCAGCATTTTAATGATGCCGACTGCCAAGATGCCAAATGTGTGAAGACCAATTTGAAAAATTCGCAAAAAAACAATAACGGCAAAGCCGTCGGCTCTTGGGGCCGACGGCTTTTGTTCTATCCGAATTCTCTCTATAGGCATTCATACTCTTTTTATGGATTATTTTTATTGTCAGAAAAGCTTTGGAAAATCGAATGTTATCTGCCCCGCTTTTTTGCAGGAACTTTCAATAGTGAAATTTTCCCAAAAAAATCCCGCAGCTTGGCTGCGGGATTTTCGTATTTGCACAGAATAAAAATCCGGGCAAATTATTCCACATCATAGAGTTTGGACATCCGAACCAGATGCTCGTATTTCGCCTTTGCATTTTCAGCCGCTTTTTCGAACAGATCCTCTGCACGATCCGGGAAAGCGCGGGTCAGGCTGCTGTAACGAACTTCACCGCTGATGAACTGTTTATAATCCGCAGTGGGAGCCTTGGAATCCAGCTGGAAGGGATTCTTCCCTTCAGCAGCCAGTCTCGGGTCAAACCGCAGGTTGTTCCAGTAACCAGCTGCAACCGCGTTTTTGATCTCGGTCTGAGCCTGGCTCATGCCAGCGCGGATACCATGGTTGATACAGGGCGCGTAAGCGATGATAATCGACGGGCCATGGTAGCTCTCTGCCTCGGTAAAGGCTTTGATACACTGGTTGTAATCAGCGCCCATGGCAACCTGCGCCACATATACATAACCATAGCTCATGGCGATAGCCGCCAAGTCTTTCTTTTTCATCTCTTTACCAGCAGCCGCAAATTGGGCAACCGCACCGGTCGGAGTCGCCTTAGAAGACTGGCCGCCAGTATTAGAGTAAACTTCGGTATCGAAGACCAGGATGTTAACATCCTCGCCGGAAGCGATAACATGATCCAAGCCGCCAAAGCCGATGTCGTAAGCCCAGCCGTCGCCGCCGAAGCTCCAGACAGATTTCTTATTGAGGAAATCTTTATACTGGAGAATATCCTGGCAATACGGGCAGTCCGGAGTAGACTCCAGTGCTTTGATGAGCTCTTCAGTCGCCGTCTTATTCGCGGAGCCGTCGTTCACGGTAGCCAGATATTTTTCGCAGGCAGCTCTCTTCTCGTCGGACTTGGTGATCTTGGCCAGTTCCTCTACTTTTTCAATCGCAGCCTTGCGCATATGATCCTGAGCCAGATACATGCCGTAACCATACTCAGCGTTGTCCTCGAACAGGGAATTAGCCCAAGCCGGTCCCTTGCCCTCTTTGTTTACAGTGTAAGGAGTAGACGGCGCAGAACCGCCCCAGATGGAGGAACAACCGGTAGCGTTGGCGATATACATTCTGTCGCCGAACAGCTGAGTAACAAGCTTCGCATACGGAGTCTCGCCGCAGCCTGCGCAGGCGCCGGAGAATTCAAGCAGAGGCTGTTTGAACTGGCTGCCTTTGACAGTGTTCTCTTTGAATTTTTCCGCAACTTCCGGTTTCGCATCAATCTGCTGACCATAAGCAAATACATTTTGCTGCTCTCTCTGGGAATCCAGGCTCTCCATAACCAGAGCTTTGTTGCCTTTTTTGCCGGGGCATACGTTCGCGCAGGAGCCGCAGCCGGTGCAGTCGAGCACGGAAACCGTCATGGCAAATTTCATGCCGGGCATGCCGGTCATATCGGCAACCTTGGTGCCGGCCGGCGCCTTGGCGGCCTCCTCCTCGGTCATCACAACCGGACGGATGACAGCGTGCGGGCAAACATAAGAGCAGAAGTTACACTGAATACAATTATCCGGATTCCAAACCGGTACGTCGACCGCGATACCGCGTTTCTCATAAGCCGCAGAACCCTGTGGGAAGGTACCGTCCTCAGCGCCTTTAAAGGCAGATACGGGCAGCTCGTTGCCATGCTGATGGGTAGAGGGGATAAGGATCTTGTTAACAAAATCCACAACCTCTTTACGTCCACCTTCGGCAACTGGAAGCTTATGCTCGCCGGTGGCGTTCTTCCAGGCGGCGGGAACTTCGATCTTGACCAGGCTATCTGCGCCCCGGTCAATGGCGTCGTAGTTCATTTGAACAACTTTGTCGCCCTTCTTGCCGTAGGAAGCCTTTGCCGCGGCTTTCATATAATCCGCAGCCTGATCGGCGGGGATGATGTTGGCCAGCTTGAAGAATGCGGACTGCATAACAGTATTGATTCTGCCGCCCAAACCGATCTCACGGCCGATTTTGATACCGTCAATGGTATAGAATTGGATGTTATGATCCGCAATATACTTTTTGTCTTTGTCGGGCAGTCTCTTCTCGATTTCTTCCATATCCCAGCCGCAGTTGAGCAGGAAGGTACCGCCGTCCACCAGATCCTCAACCATGTCGTACTTGCCAACATAAGCCGGATTATGGCAGGCGACAAAGTTCGCCTTGTTAATCAGGTAGGTGGATTTGATCGGATGATCGCCGAAACGCAGATGCGAGCAGGTCAGGCCGCCGGACTTCTTGGAGTCATAGTCGAAGTAAGCCTGAACATATTTGTCAGTATGGTCACCGATGATCTTGATGGAGTTTTTGTTCGCGCCAACGGTGCCGTCAGAACCCAATCCCCAGAATTTACAGGCGGTAGTGCCCTTCGCCTGGGTGTCAGGCGCCTCTTCTCTTTCCAGAGACAGGCCGGTCACATCGTCGTGAATCGAGAGGGTGAAACGCTCTTTCGCACCGGTTTCAGCATTTTTATAAACTGCGAAGATATCGGCGGGAACAGTATCTTTGGAACCCAAACCATAGCGGCCGGAGTAAACCGGCAGCGCGCCGTAGGGGGTACCTTTCAAAGCCATAACGACATCCAGGAACAGCGGTTCGCCGATGGACCCAGGCTCTTTGGTTCTGTCCAGAACGGTCAGGGTCTTGGCAGATGCCGGAATCGCTTTGATCAGATGATCTTTGGAGAACGGACGGTACAGGCGGACTTTGATCAAGCCGGCTTTGCCGCCGTGGGCGTTGATATAATCGATCGTCTCTTCGATGGTGTCGCAGACAGATCCCATCGCGATGATGACATGCTCCGCATCTTCGGCGCCGTAGTAGTTGAACAGTTTATAGTCGGTCCCGATTTTAGCGTTGACTTTGTTCATGTACTCCTCTACGATTGCAGGAACCGCATCATAGTAGGGGTTGCAGGCCTCGCGAGCCTGGAAGAAAATGTCGGGATTTTGTGCAGTGCCGCGCAGAACCGGATGGTTCGGGTTCAATGCACGGTTTTTAAACGCTTTAACAGCGTCCATATCCAGCAGTTCACGCAGGTCTTCGTCGTCCCAAACCTGGATTTTCTGGATCTCATGAGAAGTACGGAAGCCGTCGAAGAAATGCAGGAAAGGCACGCGGCTCTTAATGGTGGACAAATGCGCCACAGCGCCCAGATCCATAACCTCCTGCGGGTTCTGCGAGCAGAGCATCGCGAAACCGGTCTGGCGGCAGGCGTATACATCAGAGTGATCGCCGTAAATGTTGAGTGCGTGAGAGGCTACGCAACGAGCGGATACGTTGATCACGCAGGGCAGCAGCTCACCGGCGATTTTATACATGTTGGGGATCATCAGCAAAAGGCCTTGAGAAGCGGTGAAGGTCGTAGTCAGTGCACCACCCTGCAACGAGCCGTGCACGGTACCGGCAGCGCCGGCCTCGGACTGCATTTCCACAACCTTTACCTGCTGGCCAAACAGGTTTTTCTTCCCTTCTGCAGACCATTTATCCGTCACTTCTGCCATTACGGAAGAAGGGGTGATGGGGTAAATCGCAGCAACGTCGGTAAAGGGGTACGATGCGTACGCCGCAGCGTTGTTACCATCCATGGTCTTCATTTTTCTTGCCATAGTGTTATTCCTCCCTTGAATTTCTGCATCTTAGCAGGAGCCGTCTTTGCGTTTGATCTGCTTGCAAACCAGATCAAAAGCAGAAAAGACTTCACCTAATCGATTTTATCACTTTCCACGGCCTGTGTAAATAAGAAAACCGGGAATTTTGCGGATTGTTTACAGTTTCACAAATAAAAGGCGGCTTTTTCGGCAGTTTTGTCCCATTTCTGTTCCCACAGACAGCTTATCCCTTGAGCCCCCGGGCCTGCCGGTCCATATCCTCTACCACAATGTCGTAAATCTCGCCCAATGAAGCGCAGTATTCCAGCACTTTCCACGGCTCGTTGGTATGGAAGTGGATTTTGATCAAATCCTCATCCCCTACCGCCAACAGGCAGTCTCCTTTAAAGTTCTCGATAAAATAATCGTTGATGGCATCTTCATCCAGGTTTTCCCCTTCGATCAAAAGCTGGGTATCATATCGAAAATCCATCCTCTTTTTCTCCTTTCTGTTTGCCGATCGGCAAACGGGTTCTTCTTCCTTTTTTGCCTTTTCAACGATGCGCCGCTTCATCCGCATGCATCGCTTCATATTCTTCCCGTAAAAGGGAATAACAGACGTTATCCAGCACCTGCCCGTCAAACCGGGTCGTCCCCCGGCGCAGCGTCCCTTCATAGTGAAATCCGCATTTTTCAATAACCCGGCTGGAACGGCTGTTAGATGGGTAGTGATAAACGGTCACCATTTCCAGGCACAGGGTTTCGAATGCATAACGCAGAACTGCCTGTGCCGCTTCGGTCATCAGCCCTTTTCCCCAGTGGTCTTTCCCCAGAGCGTAGCCGAGCATCCGGCAGTTGGCATTGTCCCGGCGCTTCTCCTCGTGAAGCCCAATGGAACCGATCACCCGGCGGGACCGGCGGTCTACAACTGCCCAAACCTCGCCGGAATCCATAAACTGGCGCAAGACCCCACGGGAAACGCTTTTGTCCGCGTGGGGCTGCCAGCCGGCGTCTGGCCCCACTTCAGGATTGCTGCAATAGGCGAAAAGATCCTCCAGATCCGACTCTCTCCATCCACGCAGGACCAGGCGCGGGGTCTCCAGTTCACTGTATTTCAATGCTGCTTCCTCCTTTGCCCGCGCGTCAGGGCTTCTATCTGGCATTTTCGAAAACCGGCGCACCGGTATAAGCGCCCTTTTTCCATGAAGCCGGAAAAATCGCAGGCCTATTTACAAAAAACGCCTTAAAAAACCCCTGCATACGCCGCCGTGCCGCATCGATTGTAAGGCCATGCAGATATCCTCTTTCCGCAAGAGGATGGATTCCGGGATGTTCTTTTCTTTCGACCGGCGGCGAAAAAGACGGGCCTTTTCAAAAGATTCCCACTTTTGATGAGAAACTCATGATATCTTATTTTCTTTTTCCACAAACTGACATTGTCTTTATGCTTTTTATTCTTTCGTCTCGCCGACCAGGTGTACATTCAGATGATTATAGGTCATTTCTACGCCGTTTTGACTAAACGACTGCCGGACTTTTTCCAGCAGCGCGTAATAAACGTCCCAATAATCGACATTTTTCACCCATGCCCTTACGGTATACTGAATACTGCTATCCAAATAGCCGGTAATGCCAATAAACGGAGCCGGGTCCTCCAAGGGGCCGGGCACCGATTCCAGCGCCTGGCGCAGCGCCTCCTTGACCCTTTCGGGATCGTCGTCATAGGAAGCGCAGACAACTACATCCACCCGGCGGGTCGTCTGGGCCGAATAATTGGTAATCCGCGCGCTGGCAATGTCATTATTGGGCAGATAAATCTTTTTATTGTCCGGCGTCGATAAGCAGGTATAGATCAAACCGATCTCCTGCACCGTACCGCTAACCGAACCCGCATCGATAAAATCGCCTACTACAAAAGGCTTGGCCGCAAGCAAGGTTAGCCCGCTAGTCAGTTTTGCCAGCGAATCCTGCACCGCTAGGGAAACGGACAGGCCTACAACGCCCAGCACTGTCACCAAAGAGGTAACGGGGATGCCGATGCTGTCGGCAACGATCAGCACAGTCAAAAACAAAAGGCCGAATTTTGCGGCGGAACGGATAAAATGGTGCAGGCTCTTCTCCACCTTCAACCGCAGGATCATCCGGTCCACCAGCTTCATAAGAAGTTTGGCGACTGCCAGGCAGACACATAGCAAAAGCAACGCGGAAAGGATTTTTCCCACTGAAATTTGGCCAATCTGATAATTCATCCATTCTTCCAGCTTCACTGGTGTTCTCTCCTTTCAACTGTTCCATGCGGTTTTTTCAATCATACCATAAACTGCCGGGAATGGCAATCAAAAGGCCTATCTGTTTCCCGGTTTATGAGAAACCGGCACACATTTTGGGTCGATTCTCCTAGCCAAGCGGCTGCTGGATTGTTATAATAAGGATATCTATCTTTTCTTTCCTTCAGGAGAAAAACGAAGGGGGAGCGCGCGATGGCAAACCTTTATTCACAGAAAATCTGGCCGGGCAATATGTGGCTCCCGGATCCGGACCTTTCTTTGGAGGAGCGGTACCGGCAGGTGTTGGAAATGGCGGTACTGATCAACAATACCC
>JABLTR010002287.1_pt1 | contig 11295 bp, 11 predicted proteins | sample 7160071 | NCBI WGS metagenome assembly JABLTR01 (sample SAMN14651230, study PRJNA627086) | human gut metagenome | isolation source: feces | host: Homo sapiens
GACTTACGTTCCATAAAGCAAACTACACGTTGATTCTGATTTTATTTTAACATATTTTCCGGCTGAATGTAATGGTCATTTTTCACAAAGCTTTTCCGATTTTATGAAAAACTAAATGGAATGGAAGAATAGCTATTCTTCCATTCCATCTTAACAATTCGACGAATCTGAATTTTTATTTAACCGGATGCCGAATAATAGTTTTCAGTTTCTCCGAAGCAGTTCTTCTGGGATCGCTTAAATAAATTTCATGATGGAACCGGTTCGGGCCAAAGTCTTCCTGATGCCCGCTTTCCTGCACGAAAGCTTCCATTCGGGCAATCGTGGCCGGCTCGTTGTCATACGGGCCCAGATGCATTGACTGGACACAAAGGCCTTCCTCCCAGCGAAACAGCCGGGCGGCGGAAGCATCGATTTTTTTCTTTCGAAAGACTTCCTCCCTGGCCCAGTCAAAAACCGCCTGATCCACGAACTCCGGCAGCCGGATCATCGAAACCCAGCAAAACTCGGATTTCCTGCTGTAATCAATGCCGGGAGCTCCATTCGCCATCCACCAAATCCCTTCCAGCGGCGGTACCACATAAGGAAAATATCCCTCGATTTTTTTCGAACCCAAATGACTCATCTTAATCGTAAAAGAAATCCCATACAACAGCGTAAGCGCATTGGAATATGCGCCATTTTCTTCGTTTGGATCGCCTTTTCCTTCCACCGCTACAAACTGCATAGGCGGTACCTGAATCAGTTCCGGCTCCTTCTTGGGCTGATACAACTGTTTATATTCTTTTTTATAATCAAACGCCGCCATTTTTCGTCTCCCTTTTTCATATGTCATATGTCGCAAAATGCACTGAAAACTCTAAGTATTTCCTTTATTCTTTCGGCGGCCAATCCTCAGGAATCGCTACCGGCAGATTCCACAGATACCTGGCGGCGAGCGTCCGTATAATAACCACAACGGCGGCGCCCAAAAACATAGCGGCCCAGTGACTGATAAACGGGTAGGAGCACGCATACAGTACAGCCCCTACAAAGGCTGCCGACGCATAAACCTGCTTTCGCAGTACAATCGGCGTAACCCCAGCCAGCATATCCCGCAGAATGCCGCCGCCCACGCCAGTGGTCACCCCAACAAAAATCTGCAAAAACGCATTGTCTTCGAACCCCGCGTTGATCGCCGTATTGATTCCTACGACCGTAAAAATGCCAAGGCCCAGTGCATCCAGAAAATTAAACAGCGAAAGGTTCTGGATCCGATTGCTGATGATGATTTCCGGCTCGCTTTTCCCTACAAAAAAAATGAGAGCCGAGGCCAATGCCGCCACCAGTGCGTATACTGGGTTGCGGAAGGTATTGGGCGGCGTAATCCCCAATAAGATATCCCGAATCACACCGCCTCCCACAGCAGTGCAGACCCCCAAAACCAGAACGCCAAAAATATCCATTCTCCGCTGCACTGCCATCACCGCACCAGACAATGCGAACGCCACTGTACCCACAATCTCCACAAAAAAGACAATCGTATCCGCAATCCCCATTTTAACACACCCGCTTTCCTGTTATCATTTTATCTGATTTGCCTGTCCTTGGCAACCGCGCAAAAAATGACAAAAATTCGTTTGACAGTATTTGTTTTTTCGGCTATACTGCAAATAGAAATCAAAAATAATTTGTTCGGTTGAAGGATCCGGGAGAGACTATCCAGTATAGCGCCGAAGGGGTAAAGACGGAGATACTCTCAGGCAAAAGGACCGGGTTTGGACGAACCTCTGGAAAGCAGCAATGCGCCGAAGAAGCAACTGCCCCTGCGCCATTTGCAGAATAAGGGGAAGGAATCTTTCAGGCACCAAGACAGAGACGCGTGAAGGCCTTAGCTTTCACGCGTTTTTTGATTTTCGCAGATTCTCTGTGAATGCTTTTTCAATGAAAGGAGTTTGTTTTTTATGGAGCTGAAAACCCCGTTATATGACTGCCATGTGGCGGGCGGAGGAAAAATCGTACCCTTCGCTGGGTATCTTCTCCCTGTGCAGTACCCCTCCGGTGTAATTGCCGAGCATATGGCAGTGCGCACCCACGCCGGGCTGTTTGACGTATCCCACATGGGGGAAGTTATGATTACCGGCCCCGACGCTTTTGCCAATATTCAAAATCTGTTTACCAACGACTTTACTAATATGACTGACGGCAGGGTCCGCTACAGTCCTATGTGCTATGAGGACGGCGGCGTAGTGGACGACCTGATCGTTTACCGCTATCATCAGGAAAAATATCTGGTTGTGGTTAACGCTTCCAACCGTCATAAAGACGTGGAATGGATGAAATCGCATTTGTTCGGCGATGTCAAGCTCGAAGATATTTCCGATCAAGTGGCGCAGGTCGCCTTACAGGGTCCCGCTTCGACAAAAATCCTATCCAAGCTCACCGGCGAGCAGGAGCTGCCCGTTAAATTCTATACGTTTAAAGACCCGATTCTGGTTGATGGCATATCCTGCCTTGTTTCCACTACAGGCTATACGGGAGAGAGCGGTTATGAATGCTACTGCGACCCCGCCGATGCGCCAAAGCTTTGGAACGCGCTGCTGGAAGCGGGCAAGGACGAAGGGCTGATCCCCTGCGGCTTGGGCGCCCGGGATACTCTTCGGCTGGAAGCCGCCATGCCGCTGTACGGGCATGAAATGGACGAGACCGTCACTCCTCTGGAAACCGGGCTGGGCAGCTATGTCAAAATGAATAAGCCTGATTTTATCGGCAAAAAAGCGCTGGAGGAAAAAGGAGAGCCGGCGCGGACACGGATCGGTCTTAAAATCACCGGCCGCGGAATCGCGAGAGAGCATTGCGATGTATATGGGAACGGGCGGAAAATCGGAGCCACTACTTCGGGAACGCATTGTCCTTTTTTAGGCTACGCGGTCGCAATGGCACTGGTAGAGTCGCCTGCGCCTGAAACTGGCACGCCGGTAGAAATAGACGTGCGCGGGCGGAAAATCACCGCCGAGGTCGTCTCGCTGCCTTTTTACAAAAAATCCAAATAATTTCCATTTATCTCATCTAAGGAGAATGTTTATGGAAGCTTTTCAGGTAGATGCTTTTCACATTTTTGATAAACAGTGGGCGCTGGTTACTGCCGGAACATTGGAAGACTATAATACCATGACGATCAGCTGGGGCGGGCTGGGTACCCTGTGGAGCCGCCCGGTTGCAACGGTATATGTGAAACCGGTTCGCTATACCTACCATTTTTTAGAAAAAAATGATTATTTCACCGTCAGCTTTTTCCCTGAGGAGTATAAAAAGGATCTGGGTATTCTGGGCAGCAAATCCGGACGAAACGGCGACAAGGTCGCTCTTACCAGCTTAACCCCGATAGCCGCGGAGCATGGCGTGACCTTTACACAAGCATCCGCCACTTTGATCTGCAAAAAAATTTACTGGCAGGATCTGGATCTCAAGCAGATCCCGCAGGACGCTGCCAGTGCCTATTATCAAGCAGAAGCGCCGCACCGCATGTACATCGGTGAAGTAGTCGGCATTCTCAGGCCCAATGATGAAAATTAAAATACCGCTTAGGAGCACGAAAGCCGTGCATACTATGATAAAGCAAATTACAAGTAAAAAGGAGAGCTTGCAATGAACGCACCGAAAGAACTTCTGTATACCAAATCGCACGAATGGGTCAAAAAACTGGACGATGGTTCCGTTTTGATCGGTTTAAGCGACAAAGCGCAGAGCGATCTTGGAGACCTGGTTTTTGTCAACCTGCCCACGGTGGGCGACAGTTTTGCAGCTGAAGATACGCTGTGCGATGTAGAATCTGTCAAAGCGGTTTCCGACGTTTACGCACCGGTAAACGGCACGGTGACCGAGGTCAACGAAATCCTGCTCGACACGCCTGAAGCGATTAATCAGGATCCTTATGGCACCTGGATTGCAAAAATGACCGACGTTTCCGGCCTGGAAAACCTTTTGGATGCTGACGCCTATGTCGCTATATGTGAGGAGGAATAAAGTGTATGGGCTCCTATGTACCTTCCACTCCGGCGCAGCGCCGGGAAATGCTGGAAGCAGTAGGATGCGCGTCCATGGAGGATTTATTCAGCCATCTGCCCCAGCAGGTATTGCTGGATCGGCCGCTGAACCTTCCCAGCGGGCTTTCTGAGCTGGAAGTCCGCCGGATCATGGAAAAAATGGCTGCGCGCAACACGGTGTTTTCTTCCGTGCTGCGCGGCGCCGGCGCGTATCGCCACTACATTCCGGCAATCGTAAAACAGGTTGTCTCCAAAGAAGAATTTGTAACCGCCTATACCCCCTATCAGGCAGAAATCAGCCAAGGTGTGCTCCAGTCTATTTTCGAATACCAGACGATGATCTGCGAGCTGACCGGTATGGACGTTTCCAACGCGTCAGTTTATGACGGCGCAACTGCGGCGGCAGAAGCGGTCGCCATGTGCCGCGACCGCAAACGCACAAAGGCGCTGATCTCTGCGGCAGCACATCCGGACTTGATCCAGACAGTCAAAACTTACTGTGAAGGCTCCGGCACACCGGTAGAAATCATCCCGGTCCGGGAAGGAAAAACCGATCTGGACAAGCTGTCTTCCCTGCTGGATGACAGCGTCTGCTGCGTACTGCTTCAGCAGCCCAATTATTTCGGCTTGCTGGAAGATGCCGAAGCGGCAGGGAAAGCTGCACACGCGGCGGGGGCTAAATACATCATGAGCTGCAACCCTATCAGTCTGGGGCTGCTCAAAACGCCAGCGGAATGCGGCGCGGACATCGCCGTGGGCGATGGACAGCCCCTGGGGTTGTCTATCTCCTTTGGCGGTCCCTACTTAGGCTTTATGGCCTGTACCAACGCTCTTCTCCGGAAGATTCCCGGTCGGATTGTAGGCGAAACCACCGATGTGGACGGCAAACGCGCCTTTGTTTTGACTCTGCAGGCCAGAGAACAGCATATCCGCCGGGAAAAAGCTTCCAGCAACATCTGCTCTAACCAGGCGCTCTGCGCCCTGACCGCTTCGGTCTATCTGTCCGCTATGGGTGCTGAAGGCCTTCGGAAAGCGGCAGAGCAGTCCTTTGCCAAGGCCCATTATTTTGCCGAAAAAATGTCTGAGATCCCCGGCTGCCAGCTGCGTTTTAGCGGCGAATTCTTCCACGAGTTTGTCGCCCAGTGCCCCGATATCCCCAAAGTGATGGACGCGCTGGAGCAGCACGGTATTCTCGGCGGCCTGCCGCTGGAGGGCGATCTTTCCGGATGTGTGCTCTGGTGCGCCACTGAACAAAACAGCAAAGAGGAAATCGATCAGGCTGTTGCAATCATGAAGGAGGTGTGCGGCGCATGAATCTGATTTTTGAAACCAGCGTTTTGGGGCGCGGCTGCTCTATTTTACCAGAGTGCGACGTCCCCGTTCCCGTTTTACCCAAAAATTTCTGCCGTGAAAATGCCCCGCGCCTTCCGCAGTTGTCCGAAAACGATATCAGCCGCCATTACACGGCGTTGGCGCGCCGTACCCACGGCGTGAACAATGGATTTTACCCTCTTGGTTCCTGCACCATGAAGTATAATCCCAAAATCAACGAGGAAATGGCTGCCCAGGCCGGATTTACCGCGATTCATCCCCTACAGCCAGAACACACGGTGCAAGGCGCAATGGAGGTGCTGTATCAGGCGGAAAGGGCCCTGTGTGAAATCACCGGTATGGACGCTATGACTTTTCAGCCGGCAGCGGGAGCTCATGGCGAGTTCACCGGACTTTTGCTGATTAAAGCTTACCACAAACATCGGGGGGACCTGAAGCGCACAAAAATCATCATTCCCGATTCCGCTCATGGCACCAACCCGGCCAGCGCAACAATGGCGGGCTTTACCGTTATCAGCATTCCTTCGCAGGAGGACGGTTGCGTAGATCTGGAAAAGCTCAAAGCCGCTGTCGGCGAAGATACTGCCGGCTTGATGCTGACCAATCCCAATACTGTCGGCCTGTTCGATAAAAACATTCTCGAAATCACGAAAATCGTCCATGATGCGGGCGGGCTTAATTATTACGACGGTGCAAACCTTAATGCGGTCATGGGCGTGTCCCGGCCTGGCGATATGGGCTTTGACGTTGTGCACCTGAACCTGCACAAAACCTTCTCCACTCCCCACGGCGGTGGAGGTCCTGGCAGCGGTCCGGTGGGCTGCAAATCCCTGTTGGCGCCCTTCCTTCCCGGCCCCGTGGTGAAAAAACAGCAGGAGCAGTATCACTTCGAAACACCGGAGCACAGCATCGGACGAGTCAAAGCCTTTTACGGGAACTTTACCGTAGTAGTTAAAGCCCTGTCTTATATCCTGACTTTGGGTGCTGAAGGCATTCGGGAAGCAGCGCAAAATGCTGTACTAAATGCCAATTACATGATGAAAAAGCTAGGCGATCTGTATACGATGGCTTATGAAGAACGGTGCATGCATGAGTTTGTTATGTCCTTAGAGCCGCTGAAAAAAGAAACCGGCATTTCCGCTATGGACATTGCCAAAGGCCTTTTGGACAACGGCATCCATCCGCCGACCATGTATTTCCCGCTGATTGTCCACGAGGCTCTGATGGTAGAACCTACTGAAACGGAATCCAAAGAGACGCTTGATGAGGCCATTGAAGTATTCCGCAGCTTATACCAAACGGCTAAGACCGATCCACAGGCTCTGCACGATGCGCCCCATCATACCCCTGTTCGCCGCCTGGATGAAGTCGGTGCGGCGCGAAACCCAAAGCTTCGCTATTCCTTTTAGCAAAACAAAAGGCGCGTGCCCGAAATAAATTCGGGTGCGCCGCTTTTTATTAGGGGGCAAAACCATGATTCGGAATCTACAATTCTATCGAGGAACCGGAACCAATCCTTATGACAATCTAGCGCTGGAAGCTTATTTTTTTCAGCACTGCCCACCAGAAACCTGTATTTTTTACCTGTGGCAAAATGAGCGCACAGTGGTGATTGGCAAAAACCAAAATGCCTGGCGGGAGTGTAACGTGGATCTGTTGGAACAGGAAAACGGCTTTTTGGCCCGCCGCCCTTCCGGTGGCGGAGCAGTTTTTCACGATCTGGGAAATTTAAATTTCACATTTGTCGCACCGGCTGAGGATTATCATGTTAGCCGGCAGCTGGATATCATCTGCCGTGCAGTCAGAACATTTGGCCTTAACGCACAAAAAACCGGCCGGAACGATATTGCGGTAGACGGAAAAAAGTTTTCTGGCAACGCATTCCAAAAATCCAAGAAAGCCGGCTGCCATCACGGTACATTGCTGATTCATGTCGACACCGCGCAGATGGCCCGCTATCTCACTGTCTCGGCAAAAAAGCTGCAAGCCAAAGGAGTTCCTTCGGTCCAATCCCGCGTTGTCAACCTGCAGGCACTCTGCCCTGCTATTACGGTGGAAAGCCTTTCTGCCGCGCTTTTTCAAGCATTTGAAGAGACCTATGGTCTCACCGCCCAGATTCTTTCTTCAGAATCGGTTGACTGGGAGGAAGTTCGGAAAATATCGGCTTCTTTTGCTTCCTGGCAGTGGAGACTGGGACGGGAAATGCCTTTTTCCTGTGAGCTTGCAGAACGTTTTTCCTGGGGGGAAGTGGTGTTCCGTTTTGACGTGAATAAAGGCAAAATCACTGATGTGCAGGTGTATTCCGATGCCATGGACACGGATTTCATTGGAAAGGTTCCGCCCCTTCTGCGGAATCTTCCTTTCTCCTTTTCTGTATTTGCCGACGCTTTAAACCCCTTGGCGCAAACGCCGCAATATGTTACAATGACGACAGATCTGCAAACACTGCTGCGGAATGGTCCGCAGCAAGCAAAAGGAGGCAAAACCAAGTGAATCATTATCAGCTGGCGGTAATTGGTGCCGGTCCAGGCGGATATGTGGCCGCTATCCGTGCGGCGCAATTAGGCCTTAAAACCGCCGTAATCGAAAGCCGGGATGTAGGCGGCACCTGCTTGAACAGGGGATGCATCCCCACCAAAGCACTTCTTCACGCAGCAGATGTTTATCATCAGGCTCAAAACGCCCAGGAGCTTGGGCTGGAGATTTCTGAAACAGGCTATCATATGGGGCGCATCCACGACCGAAAGCGCAAGATTGTTTTGCAGCTGCGAGGCGGCGTCGAACAGCTTTTTAAAGCCAATAAAATTGATCTGCTGCGAGGTACTGCTACTATCACAGCTCCTCATGAAATCTCGGTGACCGGTTCTGATAACAGCCAGATCACCGCCGACCATATTCTGATCGCCACTGGCTCTGTTCCCGCCCGGCCTCCAATACCGGGGCTGGATCTACCCGGTGTCGTAACCAGCGACGAAGTGTTGGAAGGCAACCCCATCGATTATAAAAATCTGGTAATCATTGGCGGTGGAGTGATTGGCGTCGAATTCGCGACCTTTTATAACCGGCTTGGCTGCGAAGTAACGATCCTGGAAGCGATGGAGCGGCTGCTCCCTACAATGGATCGGGAAATTTCTCAGAATATTGGGATGATTTTGAAAAAACGCGGTGTTTCCATCCACACTGGTGCTATGGTTCAAAAGATCACGGCAGATGACGGGACACTTTGCTGTCAGTTTGCCAAAGGCGACCAAAATCAATCGGTCCGCGCTCAGGGAGTGTTGGTTGCTATCGGCCGCCGGCCCAATACCGAGGGGCTGTTTGAGTCGGAAATGACTCCTGAAATGGAACGCGGCCGCATTGTCACAAACGAAGATTTCTCCACCTCTCTGGAACAGGTCTGGGCCATTGGAGATGTGACTTCCCGTATCCAGCTGGCGCATCTGGCCTCTGCTCAAGGCATCGCAGTGGCCGAGCGCATTGCAGGACACACCCCTTCCGTCAACCTTTCGCTGGTTCCCTCCTGCATCTACACCGATCCGGAAATCGCCAGCGTTGGCCTTACTGCCGATGAGGCAAAAGCGCAAGGGATTTCTGTGAAAACCGGAAAGTTTATGATGGCAGCAAATGGGAAAACGTTGATCGAAGGAACAGACCGCGGATTTATCAAAGTAGTCTGCGACGCAGAAACCGATATCCTTCTTGGCGCACAGTTGATGTGTGCCCGAGCGACTGATCTCGTCAGTGAATTTACACAAGCCATCGTCAATCGGCTGACCGCTCAGCAGATGCGGCGGGTAATCCGTCCTCATCCAACCTTTTCTGAAGCGGTAACGGAGGCGCTGGAAGACCTGGAAAACCATGCAATTCATGCAGCTCCCAAAGTCAAGCGGTAAAATCGTTCTAAAAACAGCGCTTTCTTCCTTTTTGGGGGAAAACTCTAAAACACAATAGATCAGCCGTAAAGGAAAATCAAGATAATTTTTTCAGCATATTCGGGAAGACTTTTTATCCAGCGATACGGCAACAAAAGCGGCATAGCCTGAGGCTATGCCGCTTTTGTAATATACCGATATCGTTTTCTAAATTGCCTTACAGGCCATCAGGCCCTTCTTTTTCCCTTACCGTTTATGCCCAGAACACCGCCAACACAGGCTGCTGCCAAAGCGACGCCCATCTTCACTGCTTGGGATGCATCCAGGGAAAAATGCATAATTGCCAAAGAAATTCCGGTCAAAACCAAATAATACAAAAGGCCCGTCAGGAAACCGCACAACAGGCCTTTCTGTCCTACGATCCGGGCTGAAACATAACCGCCTAAAAACGTACCAACCCCCATTGCCCCAATCGCCAGCGGCAGAATAATTCCCTGTGGGATATCCTGCAGTGTCAGAACCAAGGCAAAAATCATCAAAACAACGGCCGTTCCCAACAGTCCGATCGCCGTACCGAACAGCACCGGCGTAACCCATTTGCGCACTGGAGATGAATCTCCTTTCGGCGGATTGTTTCGCATTCTTATCACTCCCGACCAAACTTCCTTAATTCCAGCATATTCTGGGCGGGAGGCTTTTATGCACAATATCCGGATCAGTTTCCTTTCCGAATTTATTTGGCAGACTCTTCCTCATGAACAGTCAGGCAGCTTTCCACGGCCTTACGTAGAATCCGGATTTTGCTTCTCTCATTGCCAGTCTCAATGACAAGCGTATCATCTTTGATGCTGACGATAATACCGATAATTCCGCCAAAGGTCACAACCTCATCGCCAATTTGGAGATTTGAACGCATTGCGGCTTCTTGTTTGCTTTTTTTGTTCTGCGGACGAATCAGCATAAAATAGAAAACAACCAGGACAAGGATTAAAGGCAGGAAAGAGGCTAGCATACCTGCACCGCTCGTCGTTGCCTCGGTGGTGAGAAAAAGATTAAACATTGTTGCAACTCCTCCAGTTTTCTTGTAGTTTCATAACTGTTATCATAACATGGAAAGCCGCTTTCCGCAAGGCAAATCCATGCAAAGATTCTATGAATTTTCCAGATGACTCTTTGGGTACCCGCTTTCTCAAATGCGTTTCCCCAAAATTTCGCGCTGCTCTTCGTAAAACTGCTGATACCGGCCTTCGTCCAATGCCTCCCGGATCTTTTCCATCAATGTATTGTAAAAATAGAGGTTATGTTGAACCGCAAGGCGCATGGCAAGCATCTCATTTGCTTTAAAAAGGTGCCGCAAATATGCTCTGGAATGGTGGAGGCAGGTAGGGCAGCCGCAGTTTTCGTCAATCGGAGAAAGATCCCTCTCATATTTGGCATTCATAATATTGCGGCTGCCCTGCCAGGTAAACAAGTGTCCATGCCGCGCATTGCGTGATGGCATGACGCAGTCAAACAGGTCAATCCCCCGCCAAACAGACTCAAGGATATTGACCGGCGTTCCTACTCCCATCAGATAGCGTGGCTTGTCCTTCGGTGCAAAAGGCTCTACTGCTTCAATGATGCGGTACATTTCTTCTGCGGTCTCCCCTACTGCCAGTCCGCCGATTGCAACGCCGTCCAAATCCATACTGGCCAGTTCCTTCATATGCTGCACCCGCAGGTCGTCAAACACGCAGCCTTGGTTAATGCCAAAAAGCATCTGGTTCGGGTTGATGGTATCCTCCTGTTTGTTGAGCCGGTCCAACTCCGCACGGCAACGATACAGCCAGCGGATCGTCCGTGCTACGGATGCCTCTGCATAAGCGCGAGGCGCTGGATTTTCTACGCACTCGTCAAAGGCCATGGCAATCGTAGACCCCAGGTTTGACTGGATCTGCATGCTCTCTTCAGGACCCATGAAAATCCGCTTTCCATCCACATGGGAAGCAAAGTATACCCATTCTTCCTTGATTGTGCGCAATTTTGCCAAAGAAAACACCTGGAATCCGCCACTGTCTGTGAGGATC
>JABLTR010050268.1_pt1 | contig 11286 bp, 9 predicted proteins | sample 7160071 | NCBI WGS metagenome assembly JABLTR01 (sample SAMN14651230, study PRJNA627086) | human gut metagenome | isolation source: feces | host: Homo sapiens
CATCCATGCGGGTGTAGTTCAATGGTAGAATCCCAGCCTTCCAAGCTGGTCGCGTGGGTTCGATTCCCATCACCCGCTCCATATGCGCCTGTAGCTCAGGTGGATAGAGCAACTGCCTTCTAAGCAGTGGGTCAGGGGTTCGAATCCCTTCAGGCGTGCCACTTTTTTCTGTGTGGCTGCCGCTGGTTTCCCTCATGGACAGTCAGATATGGTGGGTGTAGCTCAGTTGGTTAGAGCACCGGATTGTGGTTCCGGGTGTCGAGGGTTCGAGTCCCTTTACCCACCCCACACAAGGCGGAAGGGCCGGAGCTTCGGCTCCGGCCCTCGCCATTTTCCCTTGCGAGATAGGGGTGTAGCCAAGTGGTAAGGCAAGGGACTTTGACTCCCTCACTCGCTGGTTCGAGTCCAGCCATCCCTGCCAATTTTATATGACCCAGTAGCTCAGTTGGCAGAGCACCTGCCTTTTAAGCAGGGTGTCCGGAGTTCGAATCTCCGCTGGGTCACCACAAAAAAGGACACGACTTACGTCGTGTCCTTTTTTGTGGACTTCGCGGCCCGTTGGGCCGCTTCGCCCTTCAGGATTAAAATGCTCGGAATGGCAAAGCCATTCCTGCGCCGAGGTTTTGCCTGCGGCAAAACGCTCGAACGCCGCAAAAGCGGCGCGGCCCTGAAGGGCCGTTTTATCTCTTTCCGCTGCCTGCATCTTTTTCGTCAGTACAGAACAAAAAGGAAGACACGCTGTAAGCGTGTCTTCCTTTTTGGGTTCCGGCCGCCGAAGGCGGCCTCCACCCTTCGAGATTGAAATGCTCAGGGCGGCAAAGCCATTCCTCCGCAAGGTTTTCTCCTTGGCAAAAACCTTGTACGGCGCACACGCGCTGCCGGCCCTGCAGGCCGGTTTGGAAATCCTGTCCCTGCGTGTCTATTTTATGGCTCACGCTACATCAAATTGGCTTAGACCATTCCTTCCCTGCTGCGCTTCTCCCACAGCTACCAGCTCAATATGTGCGGCCGCTCAAACCAAATGGAGCTGTTTGATCTGTTCCATCCGCTGGATGACCGGGACGCCAAAGGGGCATCTCTTTTCACAGCTCCCGCAGGCAATGCAGTCCTCCGCCTTTGCCGGGAGCGCCTGGTAGTGCGCCCGAATGGAGTCCGGAGTCCGGTCCTGCATGGCCGCAAGGTCATACAGCTTGTTCACCATTGCGATATCAATGCCCTTGGGGCAGGGCGCGCAATGGCCGCAGTAGGTGCACTGGCCGGAGTAGGCGTGGCGCGGGGCGCCCGCCAGCGTGCTGGCATAGTCCTTTTCCTCCTCGGAGGCATCTTCATACGCGACCGCCGCCAGCACATGCTCAGGCGTATCATACCCGGCCAGCACACTGGCCACGGCGGGCCGGGTCAGGGCATAGTGAATGCACTGCACAGGGGTCAGCGCCACTCCGAACGGTGAAGTTCCGGCGGAAAACAGGCGGCCGCCCGCATACCCCTTCATCACTGTGATGCCAACTCCCAGCTGCTCACATACCTGGTAGAGCCGCGCCCGGTCCGGATGGATTCCCCCCAGGTGCTCCTCATAGTCGGGCGCAAAATAGGTATTGATGTCCTCGCTGGCCGGGAGCAGATCAAACGCCGGATTGATGCTGAACAGGAGCATCTCGATCTCCCCGCTTTGGGCCGCCAGAACTCCCACCTTGGGGTTGTGCGTGCTCAGACCGATATGGCGGATCACACCTTTGGCCCTCTGCTCCTTTACATAGGCAAAAAACGCTCCGTCCATAATCCGGTGAAATTCCGCCTCCTCATCCACAAAGTGGATCATACCCAAGTCAAGATAATCCGTCCCCAGACGAGACAGCAGATCCTCAAAGGCCGGCTTGACCTTCTCCATGTCCCGGGTGCGGACGTACTGCCCCTCCTGCCAGGTGGAGCCGAAGTGCCCCTGGATGATCCACCGCTCCCGCTTCCCGGCGATGGCAGCGCCAATATTCGACCGCACATTGGGCTCCGCCATCCAGCAGTCCAAAATGTTGATCCCCTGGGCCTCACAGCAGTCAATGACCGCTTTTACCTCCTCCGCATTATGGCGCTCCAGCCACTCCGCTCCAAGGCCGATTTCGCTGACTTTCAGCCCCGTCTTCCCCAGTTCTCTGTATCGCACAGCGTTCTCCTCCCTTTTGATGGAACTGTACGGCAGGGGTGCTCGCTTCCACCTGCGGCCGCCCACGCACTGCCCCTGCCCGTTCCGAATCATGTCAGTTACATTATACCACCACCATCCACAGGACGGTCAAGCCCCACATCCCAGACAGGGCGGGAATTGGCTTCACGCCGGATGTGCTCTGGGTACACCCCCTCTCCTCCATCGTAAAGTTGTATAAGAAACACTAATTTGCACAGACTTTTTTGTCGCAAAAGCCCATCAAAAAACTTAAAAAAAGACTTGCTTTTTGGAGCAAACTATGGTAATCTATATAAGCCGTTCGGGTGAGACACCTGCGGCAAGAAGATCCGGGTGTGGCGAAGTTTGGTATCGCGCTTGAATGGGGTTCAAGAGGCCCTGAGTTCGAATCTCAGCACTCGGACCAAAATAAAAGGACATCTGCTTTGCAGATGTCCTTTTATTTTGGGTTTCGCCGCTCAAAGGGCGGCTCTACCCTTCGGGCTTTCAATGCTCGGGGCGGCAGGGCCGCCCCTCTGCCTCTGGCGATTGTATGGGCGGCGTTGGTGCTGTTCAGGGCAATTTGCCGCAGCACATGTTCTCCCCCCGCCGGAGGACAACCGCAGGGATTAGAAATGCCTCTTGGGCCCTTTTTGTCTTAAAAACGGCAGGAAACAGAAAAACGGAGGTTTCAAACGAAACCTCCGTTTTTATGGTGGAGATAAGCGGGATCGAACCGCTGACCTCTTGAATGCCATTCAAGCGCTCTCCCAGCTGAGCTATACCCCCATCTGAATTGTCTGCGCACAACCTTCTGTTGTCCAGCGCAGGTAATATGTTACCAGAATCTCATTGTTTTGTCAAGCAAAAATTCAAAAAATTTCTGCACTATTTTAACCGTTCCCTCTCCCTCATGGAAAAACCGCTGCGGCGCAATGCCGCAGCGGTTTTCGTCGCTTAATAGTACTTTTTACGGTTCTTGCGGGCAGCCTCGGATTTCTTGCGGCGCTTGACGCTGGGGCTCTCGTAGTGCTCACGCTTACGGACCTCGGCCAGCACACCAGACTTGGCGCAGCTGCGCTTAAAGCGCTTCAGAGCGCTCTCCAAAGACTCGTTCTCTCTTACACGGACTTCCGACATATATTTCCCTCCCTCCGGCGCGGTGGGGCATCCCCTTCCGCGAAAGGGCCATGTGTATGGCTTTAACAGAACCATTATATTTGACTTTCCGTCAAATGTCAAGTTCTTCTTTCCGGTGGAAATTTGAATTTTTTGTAACGAGCTGCCGCGCTCAGGCCTTGGGCTTGAAAATCAAGCTCACCAGACGCCCCTTGTCTCCCCACCAAACTGTCGTTTGGCGGGGGCCCCGGATATTTTCAATCCTCGGACGGGCAGAGCCCGCCCTGCAGCAAGGTTTTGCCTTCGGCAAAACGCTTGGACGCGCCACAGGCGCGGCGCGCTGACGCGCGGGTCGTCAAGGGCCTTTTCAGGCCTTGGGCTTAAAAATCAGGCTCACCAATCTGCCCTTGACGACGACGGACTTCACCAGCTCCTTGCCCTCAGCCAGCTTGACGATCTTGGGCTCGGCCAAGGCAGTCTTGACGATCTCCTCGTCGGAGGCATCGGTGGGCACCACAATGTTGGCCTTCACCTTGCCGCTGACCTGGACGGCCATCTGGGTGGTGGCGGTGACGGTCTTGCTCTCATCGTAGACGGGCCAGGGCTGCTGGGACACCTGTCCGCCGTAGCCCGCCATCTCCCACAGCTCCTCGCACATGTGGGGGGCGAAGGGGGAGAGCATCAGCAGCAGAGCCTTCATGTCGCCCCGGCTGGCGCCGTTGGCATAGAAGTCGTTCACCAGAGCCATCAAAGTGGCGATGGCGGTGTTGAACTTCATGGCCTCGATGTCCTCGGACACCTTCTTGATGGCCCGGTGGACGGCCACCTCGTTCACCTGGGAGTACTCATCCCCGGTGTGCTCCTGCTCAGTGGCCAGATTCCAGACACGGTCCAGGAAGCGCTTGCAGCCCTTCACCGCGTTGTCCGACCAGGCGGCGGCCTTCTCGAAGTCGCCGATGAACATGATATAGGTGCGCATGGTGTCCGCGCCGTAGGCCTCGATCACGTCGTTGGGGTTGACCACGTTGCCCCGGGACTTGGACATTTTCTCGCCGCCCTCGCCCAGGATCATGCCGTGGCTGGTGCGCTTCTGATAGGGCTCCTTGGTGGGCACCACACCGATGTCGTACAGGAACTTGTGCCAGAACCGGCTGTACAGCAGGTGGAGGGTGGTGTGCTCCATGCCTCCGTTGTACCAGTCCACCGGGGACCAGTACTCCAGGGCCTCCTTGCTGGCCAGGGCCTTGTCGTTGTGGGGGTCCATATAGCGCAGGAAATACCAGCTGGAGCCCGCCCACTGGGGCATGGTGTCGGTCTCCCGCTTGGCGGGCCCGCCGCAGCAGGGGCAGGCGGTGTTCACCCAGTCGGTCATCTTGCTCAGGGGGGACTCGCCGTCGTCGGTGGGCTCATAGCTCTCCACCTCAGGCAGGAGCAGGGGCAGCTGGTCCTCGGGCAGGGGCTGCCAGCCGCACTTCTCACAGTACACCATGGGGATGGGCTCGCCCCAGTACCGCTGGCGGGAGAACACCCAGTCACGCAGCTTGTAGTTCACCTTGGCGTGTCCGATGCCCTTCTCCTCCAGCCACTTGGTGATGGCGGGGATGGCCTCCTTCACGGTCATGCCGTTGAGGAAGTCGGAATTGACCAGGATGCCGGTCTCGTCCTTGGCGGTGAAGGCGGCCTTCTGCACGTCCTCGCCGCCGGAGACCACCTCGATGATCTCACAGCCGAACTTCTTGGCAAACTCCCAGTCGCGGTCGTCGTGGGCGGGCACGGCCATGATGGCGCCGGTGCCGTAGGTGGCCAGCACGTAGTCGGAGATGAAAATGGGGATCTCCTTGCCGTTCACCGGATTGACGCCCTTCACGCCGTCCAGGCACACGCCGGTCTTCTCCTTGTTCAGCTCGGTGCGCTCCAGGTCGGACTTGGAGGCGGCCTCCCGCTGATAGGCCTGGACGTCGTCCGCATTCTTCAGCAGGGGCATCCACTTGCGGATGAGCTCATGCTCAGGGGAGAGGACCATATAGGTGGCGCCGAACAGGGTGTCCGGCCGGGTGGTGTACACCACGATGTCGTCGCCGGTGGTGGCCTTGAAGGTGACCTCGGCGCCGGTGGAGCGGCCGATCCAATTCTTCTGCTGGATCTTCACCCGCTCGATGAAGTCCAGGTCGTCCAGGTCGTCGATGAGGCGCTGGGCATACTCGGTGATCTTCAGCATCCACTGGGACTTCTCCTTGCGGATGACGGGGGAGCCGCAGCGCTCACACACGCCCTCCACCACTTCCTCGTTGGCCAGCACGCACTTGCAGGAGGTGCACCAGTTCACGGGCATGGTGGTCTTATAGGCCAGACCGTGCTTGTACAGCTGCAGGAAGATCCACTGGGTCCACTTGTAATACTTGGGGTCGGTGGTGTCCACCACCCGGTCCCAGTCGAAGGAGTAGCCCAGCATGTGCAGCTGCTTGGTGAAGTTGGCGATGTTGTCGTGGGTCACCTTGGCGGGGTGGATGTGGTTCTTGATGGCGTAGTTCTCGGTGGGCAGGCCGAAGGCGTCAAAGCCGATGGGGAAGAGCACATTGTACCCGTCCATGCGGCGCTTCCGGGCCACCACGTCCATGGCGGTGTAGGGCCGGGCATGTCCCACATGGAGGCCCTGGCCGGAGGGATAGGGGAACTCCACCAGGGCGTAGAATTTCTTCTTGTCCGTGTCACCGGTGCGGCAGGCGAAGGTCTTCTCCTCCCGCCACTTGTTCTGCCATTTCTGTTCGATGGCGGTAAAATCGTACTTCAAAATCCATCACACTTTCTGGTCGTTCTTTCCGCACAGAGCGGGGATACCTCTTATAATCCGTAATATTATACCCGGATACGGGCCGGATTGCAAGAGGTTCCGGCGCAAAAGGGGGAGTTTTGCCGCCGCTTTGAGGCGCAAAAACAGAGGGCCCGCCCCTTGACCCGGCAGGCCCTCCAGGCTGTCAGAAAAGTCCAAGGACCTTTCTGACAGCCTGCAAAAATGCCGTTACTTTTGCGCCGCACAGCGGCACAAAAGTCCGCGCTTCGCTTGCCGGAAGCCTTGCACAGCAAGACTTCCGGGGCATTTGATCCCATTCGAGGCGGGCGGCTGCCCCCTCGAGCTCCCCCGCCCAAACTTGAGCGGCTTCATCTCTACAGAGGTTTTTTGACAATCTGAGAGGGCCCTCCGCTTGACGCGGCGGGCCCTCCAGGTCCGATTTGCAATGCTCAGGGCAGCGACAGCCACCGAATCTCCTCCGGCGGCTCCTCCCAGGCGCACACCGCCCCCCGCCAGCCCCGGCCGGCGTAGACCCGGAGCCGCCGCCCCTCCAGGAGATACGCCTCCCCCGGGCGGAGCGGTCCCCCGTCTCCGGGCAGCGGGACCGACAGCCGGGAGGGGGGATAGGGCAGCCCATAGCCGCTCTCCTTCCCCATGCTCTCCTTGCAGGCCCAAAGGGCGGCGAAATCCTCCGGCCGGTCCCCCAGCGCCGCCAGCCAGGCCCGCTCCTCCGGCGTGCAGCTGCGGTCCACCAGCTTTGGGGACCAGGCGGGGCGGACCGCCTGGATGTCCACCCCCACCGGGCGGTCCGACAGGGCGCACAGGGCAAAGGCCCCGCTGTGGGAGAGATTGAAGTGGTACTGAGGTGCTCCGGGGAAGTACGGCTTTCCCCGCTCCTCCCTGGCCAGCTCCGGCAGCCGGTCCCAGCCCCAGTGGAGGCGGGCCGCCCGCTCCAGCAGGTCATAGGCCTGCGCGCGCTCCGTCAGATGCTCCGCCCCATACAGTACCATGGCTGCTCCTCCCTCCCGCTGTCACCCGTTAGTATAGTCAGTATACCAGAGGCGCGGGGGAAAGAAAAGAGGTCAGCAGGGCAGCTGGCTCCAGGTGTCCGCCCCGGACAGATCCACAAACAGCAGATGGTCCGGGGGCGACAGGGTAAACAGGACCATCAGCAGCAGGAGGACCAGCACCCCCGCCAGGGGCAGCTTCCATCTCACCCCCTCAAAGGGGCCGGAGAACCGCCGGGGAAACCAGAAGCCAAACAGCAGGAGGAGCAGATACAGCACCAGGTCCGGCCAGAAGGACTCGCCCCCCAGAACGATGTGGTACAGGTACCCCGCCCCCAGCATCCCGGCGCACATGAGCAGCAGACTGAGCAGCCAGGGCCGAATCCCCGTAGGGCGGTTCCAGGTGAGGACCAGGGCGGCTGCCAGATAGGGCCAGACCAAAATTTTCAAGTGCTCCCAGAGGCTCTCCCAGATGGGAGACACCAGAGCTGTAAATGCGTTAGGCCAGAGGGCATACAACCCATGGAGCAGACATCCGGCCAGGGCGGTGAGCAAAAAGGCGAGTCCGATCTGTTTTTTCCCGTATACCATTCCCATACCACCTCTTTCTGGTGTCACTGTATGCGGAAAAGGGCCGATCCATACCTCCCGGCGCATAGTTTTCTGCCCGTCGGGCAGGCTAACATGCACCCGGACTGTCCGAAGTCCGCACTTCCATATAGAAGGGGTGTCTCACAATGGAGATCAGCAATCAGGAGTACAGCCGTCTGGTCCAGGCCCGCATAAAGCCCTCCCCCCTGTGGCGGGATGTGGCATGGGCCTTCGGGGTGGGCGGGGCCATCTGCGTACTGGGGCAGGCCCTGCTGAATTGGTACCAGAGCCTGGGACTGGACCGGGATCAGGCGGGGACCGCTGTGTCGGTGACGCTGATTTTCGCCGCGGCGGTGCTCACCGGCCTGGGGTGGTTTGACAAGCTGGCCAAGCGGGCGGGGGCGGGCACCCTGGTGCCCATCACTGGCTTTGCCAACGCCATGGTGTCCCCCGCCCTGGAGTTCAAAAGCGAGGGGTTCATCACCGGCACGGCCGCCAAGCTCTTTGTGGTGGCCGGGCCGGTGCTGGTGTACGGCATCAGCGCCAGCATCCTCTATGGTCTCCTGCTGTATTTCCTAGGCGGATAAGGGGAAATTTGTCGTTCCTGCCTGAATTGTCCCTCCTAAAAAGACAGTTGTTCTCCAAAATGCAGGGTAGGCGGCCCGGGTCAAATCGTGGTATACTAAAGTTCCCACTCGAAAAAGGGAAGGAATGGATGGAAAACCATGAGAAATCTGTTAAAAAAGTGGAATGAGAGCAGTCTGGTGCTCCGAATCCTGGGCGGTCTGATCATCGGCGTCGTGCTGGGGCTGGCGGTTCCCCAGGCTGCTCCCATCGGACTGCTGGGCGATTTGTTCGTGGGCGCCCTGAAGGCGGTGGCCCCGCTGCTGGTGCTGTTTTTGGTGATGACCGCCCTCTCCCGCCACCGGGAGGGACAGAAGACCAACATGTCCCGGGTCATTCTCCTCTATCTGCTGGGCACCTTTATTGACGGCTGCGTGGCGGTAATCACCAGCTTTCTGTTCCCGGTCACTTTGAAGCTCACGGAGGCGCAGAGCCAGACCGCCTCCCCCGGCGGCATCGGCGAGGTGCTGAACACCCTGCTGATGAACCTGGTGTCCAATCCGGTAGACGCCCTGGTAAACGCCAATTACATCGGTATTCTGGCCTGGGCGGTTCTGCTGGGCATCGCCCTGCGGAAAGCCGGAGACGGCACCAAGCGGGCCCTGGGCGAGCTGGCGGACGCAGTCTCTCAGGTGGTGCGCTGGATCATCGGCTGCGCCCCCTTCGGTGTTCTCGGCCTGGTGTTCAAATCCATCTCCCAGCTGGGAATCGACTCTCTGGCCAGCTATGGACAGCTTCTCCTGCTGCTGGTGGGGACCATGGTGTTTGTGGCCCTGGTGGTCAATCCGCTTATCGCCTTCATCTTCCTGCACCGCAACCCCTATCCCCTGGTGCTCAAATGCCTGTGGCGCAGCGGCCTGACCGCCTTTTTCACCCGCAGCTCCGCCGCCAATATCCCTGTTAACCTGAAGCTGTGCGAGGAGCTGGGCCTGGACGAGGACACCTACGCCGTGTCCATCCCCCTGGGCTCCACCATCAATATGGGCGGCGCCTCCATTACAATTTCCATTTTGTCGCTCGCTGCGGCCCACACCCTCGGCATCCCGGTGGACTTCCCCACCGCGGTGGTGCTGTGTGTGCTGTCCGCCATCAGCGCCTGCGGCGCCTCCGGCGTGGCCGGCGGTTCCCTGCTGCTGGTTCCCCTGGCCTGCAGCCTGTTCGGCATCTCCAACGACGTGGCCATGCAGGTGGTGGGCGTGGGCTTTATCGTGGGCGTCGTTCAGGACTCCTGCGAGACCGCCATCAACTCCTCCACCGACGTGCTCTACACCGCTGTGGCGGAGCTGTCTCAGCGCCCCCGGGCACAGCGGAAGGTTTGACCGCACCCTCCGCCCCGCAATTTGAAAAGCTCCCGCTCCGGACGGCTCCGGAGCGGGAGTTCAGCTTGTCGAAAAAGTCTTTTCAACAAGCTGACAGCACTTTCCAGAACGATAACCCGTTCTGGAAAGTGAGGTGATTGCACGTGAAAGACAACCCTGACGGTTTTCTTTCACACTATCTTTCCCTCTGAACCCTTAAAGTATAAGGTTTTTGACAGTTTGACTCCCGCTCCGGACGGCTCCAGAGCGGGAGTTTTCTTTGTCTGTTCAGTTTTCAGACGACTGGGAGAGCGGCTCCCCCGAGGCCGGGGCCGGCTCATGGGTGTAGAGCAGCACCGCCAGCAGGACGGTCACCGGAACCGCCAGCACAATGCCGAAGCTGCCGGACAGCCCCTGCATGATGGCGATGCCGATATTGTTGGAGTTGATGATCTGCTGATAGGGCAGGTCATAGGCGTAGTCCAGCACCAGCATGCTCACGCTGCCGCCGGCAAAGGCCAGAATCAGGGTGTTGCTGTCGGTGCCCATCATATCCCGGCCCACGTGCATCCCCGCCTTAAACAGCTCCTTTCGGGAGATCGTGGGGTTCTGGGCGTGAATCTCTCCAATCGAGCTGCCGATGGACATGGCCACGTCCATCACAGCCCCCAGGCTGGAGATGAGCAGGCCGGAGAAAAGCAGGCCGCCCACCTGAATTCCGCTCACATTCCAGAGGGTGAGCAGGCTCTCAATATCCGACACATTCCATCCGGAAATCCCGGAGGCGATGCTGAAGATTGTAGCGGAAAACCCGGCGATCACCACTCCGGCAACAGTGCCCCCCGTGGCCACCACCGTCTTTTTAGTGGGACCGCCGATGAGGTACATGGTGACCAGCGTGGTGATGATGCACACAAATACCGCCACCCAGAAGGGGGAGTATCCCCGGTACACCAGCGGCAGATATACAAACAGGATGCACAAAAAGGTAAACACCAGTCCCAGGGCCCCCTTCAGCCCCTGCTTTCCGCCCACAAGGCAGAGCACCACCAGATAGAGGGCGGCAAAGATATAAATGGTCATCTCTCTGTCCTGGGTATAAACGGTGTTGATCACCGTATCCCCGGCAATGCTCTGCATCACCACCACGTGCATACCCACGGTGCATCCGGCGCCGAACAGGTACCCGGAGCTGCTGGTAGTCTCCAGCTCCTCCCCCTCCTTGGGGCCGGTGAGCATGCGGACCATGATCCGCTGCTCTCCCACCCGGCTTCCGTCCGGCATGAGGTTGTCCTGGATAATTTCGGTGACCACCGCCTTTTCAAAGGTCTGCCCCTCCCGGGATACCAGCGGTGTCTTGTCCACCTGATTGATCCAGATGACAAAGGCCAGAAAGGCCAGCAGCAGCAGAATGGGGGGACCCCACCGCTTCAACAAATACTTGGGGCCCAGATTGAGATTGCGCATCCGTATTTCCTCATTTCCTCACAGTCTGAAAGCGGGCACACCCCGGCGTCGGCCGGGGTGCGCCTCAGGCTGTCGAAAAAGTCCATGGACTTTTTCAACAGCCTGCAAAAATGCCATTACTTTCCCGCCGTTCAGCGGCGGAAAAGTCCTTGCTGCGCTCGCTGAACGCCTTGCCAAGCAAGGCATTCAGGGCATTTGATCCCACTCGAGGCGGGCTGCCGCCCCCTCGAG
>JABLTR010048437.1_pt1 | contig 11283 bp, 14 predicted proteins | sample 7160071 | NCBI WGS metagenome assembly JABLTR01 (sample SAMN14651230, study PRJNA627086) | human gut metagenome | isolation source: feces | host: Homo sapiens
GGGGATGGATGACGAATTTTATATCCCACATTCAAGAAATACAACTGTTCTGAAGGAAGAAATTGAAAGTACCGGGTCAATTGATATACTTGCCGAAAGTGACGAAGCTGGAGTATTTGCCCTCGAAGCCGGTGACGGAAAACAGATATTTTTGATGGGACATCCTGAATATGATACAGAGACACTGAATAATGAGTTTTTGAGGGATTTAAAAGCCGGATTAAATCCTGAAATACCGGCCAATTACTATCCCGATAATGATTATCACAAAAAGCCCATAAATAAATGGAGAAGCCAGGCAAGTCTTATATACATTAACTGGATAAACCATGTGTACCAGGTGACACCCTATGATCTGAATGAAATAGGAAAATGCTGATACTAAATGTCAGCATATTCATCAGCAATTATTATATTTTATATCTTCAGCCGGCTGATAATAAGCCGGCTGTTGTCTGTTTCATATGCTGTTTTGAAAGGATTTACGATAGGCAAGGGGAGTTGAGCCAGTTTTATTTTTGAATTTTTCTATATAATAGCTGGTGCTTCCAAATCCATATTCATAGGCTATCTGGCTTATGGACATATCAGGCCTATTGATGAGGGGCTGGGTGCTCTGCATCAGCCTGTAGTCATTTATATATTCAAATATGGTTCTGTTCATTTTCTTTTTGAAATATCTGCAGCATTCGCTTGGGCATAGATGTACTTCATTTGAAAGTTCAGCCAAGGATATTTTTTCACTGTAATGGTCATGGATATATTTTAATATCTGTTTCAAACGGATATATGCCTCATTTTCAACGGCCGGCTGTGAAGATATCCTGTTTTGGAGAAGTTCCTTCCAGCAGAGGATAAGAAGGGCAGAGGTCTCCATTTCATACCCGAAGGGCTTTTCCTTATTTATATCATAAATTTTATGCAGCCAGTCAAGCATCTGGCCGCCGTTTTCAAATACTTCATATAACATAGATGGATCATCTATAAAGGGCAGTATATATTTTTTCTCCATTATGCTTCCATTAAAACCGCCTATAAGTGAAGGTGAAGCATCAATACACACATACGCGGCATCTTCAGTCAGAGGCCTGGAAGTATGCATTATACCGCTGTTTATAAAAATAACACTATCTTTTTCAAGAATGGCCGAGAAGGAATTTACAGTAAACTGCACCCTGCCTGATGTTATGAAGCAGAACTGCAGCTCACTGTGCCAGTGCCAGTCAACAAAACCAAGGATATTTCTTTTAAGCACGGTCTCATATATAGCTATGGGAAATTCATCCGTTCCATGGGAGGTAGTCTCCATTTTGTTTTCATTTATGTTTATGTTATATACCTGCAAAGAAAACACCTCAAAATAATTATATTTTATGCTTATATTATTATATTTTTATGATAAAAAATCAATATAATCTTATATAAAGGAGGTTTTATTATGGATATGACTAATTATGAAGATAAATTGATAGCCTTTGCACAGGAGGCTGTGAGAACAAGAAGCTACTCAGATGAGGAAGGCGCTTTTGCTGAACTTATAAAGAAGACCATGGAAGAACTCAACTATGATGAAGTTTTGATAGATTCCGTTGGCAATGTTGTAGGCAGGATAGGAAATGGAAAAAAGATAATACACTTTGACAGTCATATGGATACTGTAAAGGTAAATGATGCTGATCTTTGGCAGGTACCGCCGTTCTCAGGTGAAATAAAGGATGGAGCACTCTGGGGAAGAGGTTCTGTTGATATGAAATCAGCCCTCTGTGCATCGGTTTACGCCGCTGCCCTGGCCAGGGATAAGGGGTATACTGAAGGAAAAACCATATATGTAACAGGCACCGTATGCGAGGAATACTGCGATGGAGAAAATCTTAAACATTTCTATAAGGAATTTAATATTAAGCCGGATTACTGCATCATATGTGAACCCTGCGACAATACCATTACCCTTGGACATAAGGGAAAAGCACAGATAAGGATAATAACAAACGGAATATCTGCCCACGGTTCAGCACCGGAAAAGGGTAAAAACGCAGTTTATGAGATGGCTGAGATCATACAGAGAGTTGATGAACTCAATAAAAAATTGTCAGCTGAAGGTGACGTTCACGGAACCATAGTATTATCAGATATAAGCTGTGTAAGCGCTTCTCTTAATGCTGTTCCCAGTGAGTGCAGCATATATCTGGACAGGAGGCTTGTCCTTGGTGAGACCCTTGATAAGGTAAAAAAAGAAATGGATGAACTTATTGAGGGAAAGGATGCCAGATGGGAAGTAGGAACCCTTTACCATACTACATGGAATGGAGGAAAGCTCGTATATGAGCCCATGCATGACCCTTGGAAGATAAATGAGGATGCTCCTCTTACACAGGCTCTTAAAGATGCCTATAAGACCATATATGGAAACTATCCTGATAAATATGATTTCTGGGATTTTGGAACAAATGCCATCACTCCCGTTGCTATGGGTGTACCGACCATAGGTTTTGGACCTGGTGAATATAAGCTTGCCCATATGAGGGACGAACACTGTGAGGTCAAAAAAATTAAGGAAGCAATGGCTGTTTATACCGAATTAATCAATAATTTGTGATATGTAATTTTAATTTTTTCTTGAACTCCGGCCCGAAAAATGATAAAATATTTTGTAATTTAAAATTTCTAGGGGGTAACTTTAATGTCCGGACATTCAAAGTTTGCTAATATTAAGCATAAAAAAGAAAAAAATGATGCGGCTAAAGGTAAAGTATTTACCATGATCGGCCGTGAGATCGCAGTTGCTGTTAAGGCAGGCGGTCCCGATCCTAATAACAACGGAAAACTCCGTGAGGTTATTGCTAAAGCAAAGGCAAATAATATGCCTAATGATACAATTGAAAGAAGTATTAAAAAAGCTGCCGGCGGCGGGGATGGAGTAACATATGAATCAATAACATATGAAGGATACGGCCCCAATGGTGTTGCTGTTATCGTTGAAGTACTTACAGATAACAGAAACAGAGCTGCTGCAAATGTAAGAAACGCATTTACAAAGGGCGGCGGAAATATGGGTACTTCAGGCTGTGTATCATTTATGTTCGATGAAAAAGGACTTATCGTTATTGATAAGGAAGAAGTTGAAATGGATGAGGACGAGCTTATGATGCTCGTTGTTGAAGCAGGAGCTGAAGATTTTGGAGTTGAAGAGGACAGCTATGAAATAACAACAGCACCTGATGATTTTGAGGCAGTCAGAGAGGCTGTTGAAAATGCTGGAATACCTATGGTAAGTGCTGAAATAACAATGATCCCTCAGACATATACAGTCCTTAATAATGAAGAGGATATCAAAAAGATGAATAAGCTTCTTGATATGCTTGATGATGACGATGACGTCAAGAACGTGTACAATAACTGGGATGAGTGATCAAAATAGATGACATAGCCGCAAAGCTAGTAAAATCAAGGCTTCCAGCGGTTTTTGAGGGCGATTTTCAAAGCCCCAAAAAATCCAATTTTATAGATGACATAGCGTTTTTGGAGTCAAAAAACGCTTTTCGGGCAGTGAGATGATAGAAAAAAATCTCACTGCCTTTTTTCAGTTTTCAGAACTTAACAAAAAAGCGATTTTCAAAATTACAACCCTTTTTTGAAAAAAATTTAAAAAATTTTTTAAGGAGGTGAGAAACAGGAAGGAAAGTGTCATAAAAGTATTAAAAGTAAAGCCACATGAACACCCTGAAGTCTATATGCTGAAAAATACATTGGAAGCAATGCATGAAGCAGTTGGAGGATATATTGACATCTTAGGATTAGATGACAATGTATGCATCCTATTAAACGATGAGGGAAATTTGATTGGATTGGAAGATAACAGGAGAATCAGCAGCGATATCATCGTTGGCGATTTTTTTGTTTGCGGCAGTGACGAGGAAGGTAACCTGACATCATTGAGTGAGGAGGAGTTGGATAAATACACAAATTTTTTTATGAGCCACAGGAGTTTACAAAAGAAGAAATTGAAGAAACAGCAGTGATCGAATTTTACACATTTGAATAAAAAGGAGGATTTTATTATGAAAAGAACAAACACCACATCCGAAATCAGAGAGTACACCACAAATGTAGATGAACCTATTGTAATCTCCAGAAGTCTTCTGGAAGAAGCAGGTATCAATACTTATGCGGACATCAATATTCATTTGCAGAACGGCTCCATCCTTATTCAGCCGAAAAGCATTCTTGGAAGACTTCCAGAGGAACTGCTTTTGTTCTATGAGGAAATGGGCTTTTCCAGACAAATGGTAGAAATTGTTTTGAACAAATATGCCGAAGAAGCTGGAGGCTTTGATGAATTGCAAAGAAAATTGCAGGAAGAAGTCAAACAGGAATGATAAAGGTGAGAAAATGCAAAAAATAACGGACTTAAGAGGAATCAAAGATATTGCCAAAGCATTCCTTAACTTGAATATAGAAGAAACAAAGTTTTCGCCGTTGGTCATCAAGCATCCGTTTACAGATTCAGCAATGGTTTGTCTGTCGCAGACTAACGGCGAAATTGCCTTTGCCAATATTATGGAAGACACAAAGGCATTTATCCTATGGAAAGAACAAGTGGAAAAGCAGATTGATACTGCGGAAGATGTGTTTGGGGTATACCACCTCATGACAAAATCTTATCTGCTTGCTTTTTTAAAATATACGGAACCACACTTGTCCAGAGAGGATTTCTCCAAAATGCTTGCAGACATCTGGATTCGGACAGAAGCACCTAATCTTGATCCCAACTTCAAGCAGAAAGAACTGCTGGATCTGTTTCGTAAATCAAAACAGGAGGAGATGATGACAGAAGATGAAATAGAAACACTGCGAAGCCTGCCGGAAACAGTATCGGTTTATCGAGGTGTGACCTCATATAATGCAGGTAAGGTCAAAGCCTTGTCCTGGACACTGGATCAAAAAGTTGCCCAATGGTTTGCCAATCGATTTGGAGAAAACGGTACTGTTTATGAGGCGGAAATTTCAAAGGAACATATTTTAGCGTTATTTAAAGGAAGAAATGAGTGGAAGGTGATTGTGGAACCAGATCACTTGCTTCAGTTATCAGAAGCTTTGGAAGAAAATATGGAAGAACCACAGTTATAAAAACGGGATGGCGGGAACATGAACATTCATGTTCTTTTTTTATGTCAGAAAGGAGAAGGAAATGAAAAGAAAGTATTCCCTGAAGAATAAACAGCGACCAGCGAAAAAACTTCCGCCGGAGAGCAGAGTCCAGCCTCATAAAAAAGTAAAGTATCACAGACGATCTGATCAGATTTACGGGAGGTAATCTATATGGAAAAAGCATCCCATAAAGCCAATACACAGTGTGCCGAAGACATCGGAAAAGCCATCAACAGTCATTTCGATGGTTTTCATTACCATACAGGCTTTGAGAAAGAACTTATCGAAACCTATGGCATGGAGCGAGTCAAATATGTTGTTGCTTATAACATCCAGCAAAAGCTTCAAGATGGAAGGATCAGCAGAGAGAATAAGACCTGGGCATTGCAGAGCCAAATGAACCAAGGCGAAGGCAACCCCAAACCGGAATATATGATCCATATCCACAGTGGCTTGTTGGATTTATTTGCCAACAGTATTCGAGAACAAGAGCTCAATAATGAAGCAGAAGAAAGCATGAAAGGAGGTGATGCCGATGAAATAGAAGAAACTGATCTGGATATGCAGTTATAAAATTAGAAGAAAAAATAACAGAGTATATCATTTGAAAGGAGAAAAAATATGATTCAAGTGACTTTTTGCAGTAAACAACTTTTTGAAAAGAAAAATGAGGTAGATGTTTCTCTCAGACTTCCCGCAGATGCAGAAACCATGAAACGATATCTGGAAGCAGCTGGCGTCAAGGATATGGCTGATCTTCTGATCGGTGATTTCAGAATCCATGAGCTCTACGCATGGAGCTGTGGAGAATATCAGGAATGGGACAAAGCTGATCTGAATGAGCTGAACTATCTGGCAGCAAGACTTGAGGAATTGTTTGAGGAAGACCAGGATGAGCTGTACTGTGATTTATTGGAAATGCATCAGCCTCAAAGTGCTGCTGACATGATCAATCTATCTTATGGTTTCGACAAAGTATCTTATGATCCTGCAATTCGAAGCAATCAGGAATTGGGAGAACACCTTGTAAAGAACAATCTTTTTGTGGTTCCAGAAGATATGAAATCATTTGTGGACTATAACAAGGTTGGACAGCTTTATCTTTATACCATGAAACATTCGAAAGACGCTGGCATGATGCAAGTCGATGAGAATGGTTGTATCTGTGATAGTCACAAGGAGCAGGAAAGATATGGTTATTATGACGGAGTGAATGTTCCAGAGGAATATATGATTCTGACAGAAGAAGTTTTTGAAGATCAAGCACAGCAGCATATTCAAAGCTGAGAACAGACAGATAGTCTGTTTTTTTTATTACTTATTATAAGGAGGAATTTTATATGATTCGTTTGTATGTGGCAAGTGAAAAGTTGGTAAAAGAGGAAAAAGACATCTGTGTCAGATTGGTGCTTCCGGTAGAAGAAAATGAAATCTGGATCGCCCTTCAGAAGGCAGAAATGGAATCATTAGATGACTGCGAGATTTCAGATGTAGAGTGTGATGTGGAAGAAGCACAGGTGTTCTTGCACTCTTTAGAAATCAGCAAAGCAAATATCTTTGAGCTGAATGTTTTTGCCGGTCTTCTTTCCGCATTGCCAGAAGATGAATTGATGTTTTACCGTAAAAAACCAAAAGATCAGCAGCCCAAAAGCCTTGAAGAAGCCATTTATGAGATTTGACGCAGGCAGAAAAAATTGCAAAGGAGGTGTAGCCGTTGAATGAAGTGATAAAGCAAATGCAGAAAAGAATTGTGGAAGGCATACAGCTTCCAGATAAGAAACAGCAAAATCAGTTAAGAAAAGATGTGGAACAAGCACTGCAGGAAAGCATCAAGGATTTAGCAGAGCATGGCGGCGGACCACAAGCAGAAGACAGGTTTTGGAAACGATTAGAGCATATTGCAGATAAAGAACCGAAAAATCGAATCATATATCAGCACTATCAGGATATTAGTTATTTCTGGCAGTATACGGAAAACTGGTACAGCTGCTATCCGCCGAACTTAAGTGAGGAAGAAAGAGATAAAGCTCTTGGTTATGCGGAATTTAAAAGAAAAAACGTGGAAGACAGAGAAAGGTATATGACCGTCTATTTCCCATGCGGCAGAATTGGTTTGAAAGGTTTTTTTGTAGACAATAAATTACCTGAAAGCTGTGGGCATACGGTTTATGGAGTTTATTGCGAAAATGAAAAAACATATACCATAGGAGAAATGCTTGAAAAACTGCCAAATGAAGAAATGGATGTATTTCAGCTCAACGAGCTATTCTGCAGGTTTGATAAGCTGCCGGAAGAAATGCAGCGAGTATATGATTTGACGCTTCAATTAAAAGAGCCAAGAAATGTAAAGGAAATGATTGATCTTATGGGACATCTTCCGGAAGTCTGTGTGGTAAACGGCATCCAAAATGAAAGGCAGTTAGGCGAGTTTTTGGTGGAAAATGAACTTTTTGATGTTTCATTTCCCGATGAAGCTTTGCCATATCTGGAGTATGCAAAAATCGGCAGGGAACATATGCAGACACATCAGGGGAAACTTATTCAAGGTGCTTATGTGGAAGATACTTCCGCTGATAACATGAATCAATCCAGCCAGGAATCAAACGAAGAAAATGACCAAAGCGATGATTATGAAATGAAGCTGTGAAAGGAAGGGATAAAAATGGATAAAGGCTCATAGAAACGAGGCGATGAAATATGGTAAACAGTATGATTCCATGGATTGGTGGAAAACGATTGATGCGTGAGTTCCTCATTGCACGTTTCCCACCACATTATGATAAATATGTAGAAGTATTCGGCGGTGCTGGCTGGGTGCTTTTCGCCAAAAAGCCGGAAAGGTTCGAGGTGTATAACGATGCCAATTCCAATCTGACCAATATGTTCCATGTGGTAAAACATAAGCCCATGAGCTTTGTAAAAGAGCTTGGCTTTTTGCCGCTGAACAGCAGAGCAGAGTTTGATTTGATGCTGGACTGGCATAGAAAGAAAGATTTTTCACTGCCATACCAGACAGAAGAAATGGAACTGGCAAAAATCTACCTTTCTCCCATAGATTTTCGGGAGTATAAGGAACTGATCACAACGCAGGCTGAACTGGGCGATGTGAGGAGAGCAGCCACATTTTATAAGCTGATCCGTTACAGCTATGCGGCAGGTGGAAACAGCTTCAATGGTCAGCCGGTAAATATCGCCCAGACGTACCGCACCATATGGCTTGCCAACCGCAGGCTGAATGAAAACGGCGTGAAGAGTGACAGTGAGATTTTGATGGCTGGCGGAAATCCTGGCAAAGGCGTGATCATACAGAATAAAAGTTTTGAGGTCATCATCGCTTTGTATGACAGTCCAACGACATTCTTTTATCTTGATCCACCATACTTTGGGACAGAAAAGCAGTATGAGGAATTGTTTACATTGGAACTGCATTATCTGCTCCGTGAAGTGCTGGGGAAGATAGAAGGATTTTTTATGCTTTCATACAATGACTGCGAGTTTATTCGTGAGCTGTATAAAGATTTTTATATCACGCCTTTTGAACGGCTCAACAGCATAGCACAGAAATATACACCAGGGGGTATGTTCAAAGAACTTGTGATTACAAACTACGATCCAAATCTGAGATTAAACAGTCAGCCAAAACAGCTGACACTGCTTTGAAAAAAGGATTCTATTTTGGAGTTTTTATTGAATGAAGGAGGTATGGATATGACAATCAATTGTTTTAAAACCGTCAGTGCGAAGGGGTTGATTTATCTGCCTGTGGCACTTAGAAGATTCGTTGGAATCCATGAGGATGATGTGGTGCAGATAACCGGAAGGGGCGGGATCATTTTAATCAATAAGGCTGAAGTGACTGCGGAGAATCCTGTGGAGGTGCTGCAGGCAGATTTCCAAAAAGAAAAGGAGGATGCGGAAAAAGAACGAGATCAGATCAAAAACAGAATCAAGCAGTTGTTAAGCGAAGGAAAGTCCTTGGATGAAGTATTGGACGAAGTCCTTCGCTTTTTGTTTTGAAAAGGGGTGACAAGCATGGACATTGAAAAAGCATTGAGGCAGTATCAGAAAACAAAGGATTTTTCTGATGACTGCCAGAGGAAAAAAACAGAACTTTTTGCTGATTTTCATGTTCTCCCCGATGACCTGACCATAGAACGCATGGTACTTGAGGAGAAAAGGAAAGAATTAGAAGAAAGGAGGGAATCCGTATGAAAAAAGCAATCTTATGTCTGATTGCGGCAGTATCATTGCTTCTGCCTGTATCGGCTGCGGCATCTCAGGTGAGTGTAGAAACGCCGATACAAGAGGAAAATGCAACTGAAAACACATTGCCTGTACCAATCTCCGTGGAAAGGAAGAACATAGACGGTGTGGAATATCTGGTCAAGGTTTATGATCTGCTGGCGAATACACCACAAGAGCAGCTGGTGGAAGAAGACTTTGTATTGGAAGATTTCTTGTTCAGCTATATCGCTGCGGATAAACAGCTCAATGAGAATAAGGACACAAAAGAAGTCACAGAAGACGCTAAGGCAGAAGGCGGTTCCAAAAATCTGGAAGATGTCATCAAACTCTTTCCAGCAACAAAAACATACGACAAAGATGGATATCAGGGTACATTGACACTGGATACCGGCAGCATCGTCACAGAGGTAGCAGGCTATACCACCAAGAATTATACGGTATCTGCCACAAAGGAATACCCAGGCTTGATGTATGCCGATCCTTCTTACGTTGCTCAGTCAACAATAAAAGATGGATATACATTGCCCTTGACCAATGTCAGCTGGACCGTTATGGGAACATCCCTTGCCGGAGATACTTTGGTACCCACAGAGTATAAGGCAGTAGCTACTTATTCAAAAACATTCAGCTCGCAGGTGCCTACGGGCTATGTATCCACAGCAAGGTACAAAGGCAATGTAACAAAGACAACGGCGGATACGGCAACCTTTACCATTACTTACGCAGGAAAGCTGATAGAAAATGGAATGCCGCCAATATTAAAAGCAGTAACAGGCATTATTGCCGTACTGCTTTTGGGCTGTGCCATTGCCATGCTTTTGCTTTATCTGAAAAACAGGCAAGGGGCTGATGTGTATAATCTCATTGACAAAGAGTATATCTGCATTGGAAGACAAAATGTCAATCCAAAACAGCCTGTGATTGATTTGAATGAGTTTGAGGACTTGATCCAAAGCAATGTATTCCAGTTTGTGCTGGACAAGAAAACAACAAAGGCGCTTTTCGGCAGGAACATCAGTGTGACCTATAAAGACATGACAGTAAAGCACAGAGTCAATGAGAAAAAAGGAGAATATCGATTTGAACTGGATTTGGGAGGTGTGTTGGATGCGGAATAAAATGAGAACGATGTTGCTTTTGTTTTTATTTTCTGCTGTTGGCTTCTGTGTTCCAGCTTATGCTCTTGACTCGGATTTGAGCTACAATTACAAAACAGAGAATCAAGAGGAGTTTGTTATCGTGGGAAAATCTAATATCAATATCCAAGGAGAAATACCGGATTATCTCAGGGATATTTATGATGTATCACCGCAGACAGTCTATGATTCAGAGTACGGTGCCAATGTAGTGGAGCCAAATGCACCATCCATTAATAACACGACATATGCACCAACCAATGCACCAATCAATCCTTACACCCAAAGTCCAAGCAGCCTGATTTCAGGTGCAGCCTATGGTGGTGGTACTAGTGGAAGCTATACAGCGAATATTTCCTCAGACGGCTATGTGACAAATGAGATTCCGGAACAGGTATATGACGAAGTTTTGCAGTATCCCTTAACAACCATTGAGCAGGTGCGAAACAGCGATGGAAGCATTGGCGTATTGAAGATTCCGGAGATTGGGCTGACTGTAACCGCCTATGATGGCGATACCTTCACAGCGATGAAAAAAGGTGTGGGACATTTGGCTTCCACTTCCTGCTGGAATGGAAATATCGGTTTGGTAGGACATAACAGAGGTACCAATGACTACTTTGGAAAACTGAAAAAACTGGATATTGGCGATGAAATGATCTATACCACAAAACTTGGCACAAGAACCTATGTGGTAAAATCCATTACAAAGATTTCCGATACGGACTGGTCAAAACTTTGCTGGGGTTAGATA
>JABLTR010011737.1_pt1 | contig 11271 bp, 10 predicted proteins | sample 7160071 | NCBI WGS metagenome assembly JABLTR01 (sample SAMN14651230, study PRJNA627086) | human gut metagenome | isolation source: feces | host: Homo sapiens
CCCAGCGAAAAGTGTTTCACTTTTCGCTCCCGCTCCCCCAGCCGCACGCCGCCCCCCCTCGATAGGGCTTCAGCCACAAAAATAGACCGATTTGCCACTTTGAGTTTGTGGGCAAATCGGTCTTGTTTTTTTCCTCTGGTTTCATCGAGGGAACACTCTGTGTTTTCAATCCGTGGCGCGGTAGGTGGGTTCCCCCCGAAGATGCTTGAGGGTTTAAGTTCCCGCAACCAATACCGCTAGGGCAGGGGGCGGGGGAATCCAAGGGGGTCCGCCCCCTTGTGCTGGAGGTTCAGGAACCAGGAGGTTCCTGGTGAGTCTTTGCCTACTTTCTTCTCACAAGAAAGTAGGCCGGGGCCGCGGGGCGGAGCGCCCGCTCAGGGGAGTGCAGAGGGGCGCCAGCCCCTCGCATCGGTCAGCAGCAGCCTGCAAGGCCTTTTTCCAGTTTTTTTGCGTTGTCAGAACCCCCTTCTCCTGCTATAATGGGAATACAAATCATGATATTTGTAAAACCAATTGCAGAAAGGAAGTATCATCCATGCCACAGGCAGAGAAAGCAGAAAAACCGGTTCGGGAACTTTTGCAGGAGCAGTCCGAGGAGCTCAAAAGCTACATCGACCGCAAGCACCGCGAGATGGAGGAGCTGCTCGCTGAAAGCGAGGGCCGTCTCTCCGAGCAGCTGCGCGAGCACAACCGCTAAACCGCCGACGGTTAAATTTTTTATGAACTTCCCTTCCCCATGCTTGTTTTTTTCTACATAACTGCTACAATGGAAGAAACAGTATCGAAGGGGGACAAGTTTCATGCCTGCAAAAGAAAACATCCAAACCCGGTGGTCCGACCGCTCCCGCATCTTCGGCCTGCCGATCACCTTCACCAAATATTCCATGTCCGACGATCGGATCTTCTGCGAAAAGGGGCTGCTCAACATGAAGTTTGAGGAGATCCTGCTTTACCGCGTGCGCGATATCAGCATGAAGATCACCCTGGGCCAACGCATCTTCGGCGTGGGCAGCATCCTGCTGCAAAGCTCCGACAAGACCGCGCCTGTCCTGGAAATCAAAAACGTCAAAAATCCCAGACAGGTCAAGGAGATGATCCACCAGCAGGTCGAACAGGTCAAGGAGCAGCGGCGGATGCGTTTTGGCGAGGTATTGGAGGACCCCACCGACGACATGCCGGACTTTTTGGAGTAGAAAAAAGCGTTTGCCTTTTTACAAAAAGGCAAACGCTTCTTTTTTATCCTCTGAGTATAAAAGTATAGACCATATCGGCCAACAGCAGCAGCGTCAGCGCTCCCGACACCGCCGCCAGCGCCCGCTTGCTCATCCTCGTGGTGAGCTTTTGGAAGAGCGGCTGCAGCAGGTACAGAAAGATCATCCCGCCGATGCCGAAGCGGATGCTGGGATTGAGCGCAACCCTGCCCTGGAAGTTAAAGGCAAAGCGGGTGTAATCCCACAGCCATTCCCCGTGGGTAAATTCCATGATGTAGCTGGCGGCCAGCTCGACCAAGGTAGTGATAACCACAATCCCGACAAAGACCAGCGCCGGCGTGACATTGACCCTGCCCAGACAGATCCGTCTTTCTTTCAGCCACCCCAGCGAGGCGATCAAAATCAGCGCGCCAAAGCCGTACACCACGCAGTAGGGCCCCAGCAGCACGCCCCGGTTGGAAAATCCCCACCGGTAAACCACCACCTCCAAAAACACCTCATAGCACCAGCCAATCACCGAATAGAGCACAAAGTAGATAACTGCTTTCTGAATTTTGGTCAGCAATGCTTCCTTCATCCAATTCTCCCTTCACAACAAAAAACACACGATTCCTTCCCTCCCATTCTACCATATCTTTCCCCCTTTTTCCACCCACCTTTTCTTTGCCAAAAAGAAAAGGTGGGCCAAAAGAAAGGGGTTTCGCTCAAACGGCGGTCTCTGCGAAAACCATCTTCCCACCTTTTCTTTGCCAAAAAGAAAAGGTGGGACCAAAAGAAAGGGGTTTGGCCTGACGGGCAGTTTCTGCAACATTCCTTTTCGTTTTTCACGAAAAAAAAGGGAGCTTCAGCGAAGCCCCCTCTTCTTATACAATCTGTAAAATCAGCACAAAATAATACGATTATTGCAGCAATTCCAGCACCTGCCCGACGCTGGCAAGGTCGGTGAAATCGACCTTCTGGTTATAGGTGCGGATGATTTCGCGGTCCTCCGCGCTCTGCTGCTCGGGCGGTCTCTTTTTGAGCATCTGGACCATCGCCCACATCATCGCCCGGTGTTTGAAATTTAAGCGGCTGTAGTCGATGCCGCCGCGCAGGTGGGCAAACTGCGCCTTCTGATAGAGGGCTCCTGGCAGCTGCTTTTGCAGCGACGCGCGGATGTGCGCCACATTTTCCGGCTCGGCCGGGTCCGCTACCCCCACTGTGACAACCACCAGCTTCTGCGCCGGGGCCTGTTCCAGTTGGGGCAGCACCGCTTTGAGCCCCACCACGCCGCCGGCATACAGCCCGCCCAGGTAGACCACCGCCTCATAGTCCGCCAGATTCTTCGCCTGCTGCCAGTCCACCGCCGGCCAGCCGGTGCGCCTTGCCAGCTCCTGCGCATAGGCGCGGGTGGTGCCGTAGTTGCTCCCATAAACGACAATTCCCTTCATCTTGCTTCCTCCTCTTTTGCTGTCCTCGCTGTATCTTTACGCCGCATCGGCGTCCTGCTGCACTGCATCTGCCGCCGCAAAGCTGCCGTCCCCCTCCAGGAAGGTCTGCAGCGTCTGGGCAGTCTGCTCCAACGTCTCCACCGCAAACGGGGAATCGAGCCCCACCGCCTCCAGCACCTCCAGAAAGCTCTCGTCTGCGCTCCGGGTCACCAGCGCCTCATAGGTCTTTAGCGACGCGCCGTAGTCCTGCAGCCCCATCTGCAAAAACTGCATCGCCACGCAGCCGGACAGGGCGTAATCGATGGCGTAAAACGGGCTGTCGAAGTACTGGTTGGTGGTGAACCACCCTTTGCTGAAGCTGTCCATATCGAAGTAGGGGGAATCAACCACCAGGCCGTACTCGGCCGCAAGCGAGGCGTACAGCTCGTTGAGCTGCTCCACCGTCAAATCGGGGTTGGCGTAGACCTCCTCCTGGAACTCGTCGTTGAGCGCCGCGGTCAGGATGCCCGCCACCACCGTGTAGACGTCGTACCGGCGGGCGGTGCCTGCCTCCTCCCCATAAAATTCCTCATAAAAGGGCATGGTGAGGATCTGCATCGCCTGAGAGTGGATTTCGCAGACGTCCATGCTGCGCCCCTCCTCGTGGCTGCCCTGCTGCAGCTGCCGCCACATGGCGTAGCAGTGGCCGAATTCGTGCGAGACGCTGAACACGTCCTCCGCGCTGCCATCCATATTGGCGAACAAAAACGGGGTGTTCAGCGAATAGATCAGCGTGCTGAAGGTGACGTTTGCCTTGACCGAGGAGGGCGCGGCGTCGATCATCTCGTGGGAGAGCAGATAGGAATAGCAGTCGCCGGTCTGCAGCGACAGTTCCCCCTGCGCCTGCTCCTGCATCCGGTTGTAGACCTCCTCCAAACTCTGCAAGGTCTGCTGCCAGCTTCCCTGCGGGCTGGGCGCCGGGTCCCCCAGCAGATAGACCACGCCCGGCTGCGTGCGGTTTTCGGCACGGCTGTAAAAGTCCTCGAGGTAGGCGCGGTAGACCGGCGTAAGCGTCTGCTTGAGCTCCTCCCGGAACTGCCGGATGTCCTCGCGGGTGTAGCCCACCCGCAACATATCGAGGTCGGCCACCTCGGTGTAGCTTTCATACCCCAAAAGCTGCGCCATCTGCTGCCGCAGCTCCACCAGCTGCCGGTAAAGCTCTCCCAACTGTTGATTATATTTCTCAATAAACTGGCTGTAATAGGCTTCCTGCCCTTCCGGCTCCAATTCCGAATAGAGCACCTCCCCCTCCGGGGTGGTGACGGTGGCGTTTGCGTACTCCTCATAGTACTGCGCTTCCAGCTGCTTCTCCTGCTCCTGCAGCGAGAGGATGTCGGCCGAGCTTGCGCTGGCGCTCATCTGCAAATCCTCGCTGGCGCTCTCCCCAAAGATGTCGCCGGTCAGCGAGCCGAAGCGGGACTGCTCGATCATGGTGAACAGCTCGCTGTAGCTGTTCTGGATGCGGGCGTCCCAGGTGTTGAGATAGTCCATCTCCTCGCTGTAAAAGCGGTCGCTCATGTCGGCGTAGTTGCGGATCTGGGCGATGGTCATCATGCTGTAAAAGTCCTGCGTGGCCTTACTGATCCGCCGCAGCGAGAAGATCAGCCCAAAGGGGAGCCAGTCGTTCTGCGCCTTTTCCTGCGCCTGCTCGATTAAGTCCAGCACCGCCTGCCCGTCCGGCCGCTCATATTCCACCTGCGAAAAGGAGAGCTCGGTCGGCTCCAAACGCTCTCCGCCTGCACAGCCGGACAAAAAGCTCATCAGCACACAGCCGGTGACCAGCAGCGAGAGCAGCCGCTTTGCAAAAAATCGATGTTTTAAAAATTGGCGCAATCATTCCCACTTCCTTCCTGCCTTTCAGTATATCACAGGGCGCGCGTCAAAATGCGAACTTTCCGAAAACAAAATGCCTTTTTCATGCATCCAGAATCTTCAAGGTTTATCCCGGCGCCGGCGGCGGCACAATAAAGTCGATGCTTCTGAGAAAAATTTTTAGAAGCAAATTTCAGACAGGAGTGATTGTTATGCCAATGAACCTTCCCACCATTCTCACCGGCGCGGCTGTCACCGCCGCCGTCGGCACCGCCGCTTATATGATGACCGGCAAGAAGAAAAACACCGCCAAGCAGCTCAAGAAAAAAGCTGGCAAAGCGGTGCAGGCTGTCGGGGACATTGTGGAAAGTATTTCCAGCATCATGGGCTAAATAGCGAGGGGCTGGCGCCCCTCTGCGCTCCCCAATGTGGGAGCACAGCTCCCACACCCTCAGAGAGTGGGCGCTCCGCCCCGCGCCCCGGCCTACTTTCTCGCGTAGAGGAAAGTAGCAGCATAAATGCTGCGAAAGATACGCCAGGAACCTCCTGGTTCCTGGACCTCCGGCGAAGGGGGCGGAAGTAAAACCGTTCCGCTTTAACTTCTGCCCCCTTTGATCCCCCGGCCCTGTGCCCTAGCGGTATTGTTCGCGATAGCTTAAACCCTCAAGCATCCTCGATGGCACCTCACCCACCGCGCCACGGATTGACAGCAGGGGGTGTGACCCCCGGTGCAGCTTGGGGAGAAAAAAGACCGATTTGCCTACAAACTTAAAGTGGCAAATCGGTCTTTTGTTGTGGCTGAAAGCAGCCCGGGTGCAAGCGCAGCGCAGCACCAATAAGGGCGGATTGTCCTCACTGGCGGGATTCCAAAGGGCTGCCGCCCTTGGCGCGCCTTTGGTGACTTTCCCCGCGTCGGGAAAGTCACCCGGGTGCAGGGCGGAGCGCCTGCTCTGGGGAGTGCAGAGGGGCGCCAGCCCCTCGCAAAGAAGCTGGGAGCCCCCAACCCTCGGTAGAGGAGAAAAAACTATTCATCAAAAAAATACGCCGCCCCCGCAACTTCGGCAAGCTGGCGGCGGCACTCCTTCCAGTCGGGGAAAAAACGCTCCACCTCCCGCCAGAAGGCGGCGCTGTGGTCGTGATGTAAAATGTGGCACAGCTCGTGCACCACCACATAGTTGACACAGTGCTCCGGCGCCAGCATCAGCCGCCAGCTGAAATTCAGACTGTTCCTCCCGGAGCAGGAGCCCCACCTTCCCTTGGCCCCGTTGATGTGCAGCCCCGTCGGCTGCACGCCGAGCTTTGGCGCGTAGAAAGCGACCCGTCGCGTCAGCTCCTCCCGGGCAATCTGCCGGTAAAGCAGCTGCGCCTGCTGACGCAGCTGCTCCTCCCCGCCCCGCGGCAGGCAGAACACCCCGTCCTGATAGGATGGCTTGGCGCTGTCGGTCTGCTCCAGCGGGAAAAACTTTCCCAGCAGCGGCAGTCTGCCATCCGACAGGGCAAACTGCTCCTTGCGCTGCTGCCTTTGGCGCATCCGCTGCTGCTGGGCCAGGATCCAGCTTTCCTTCTCCTGCAGAAAGCGCTCAATCTCTTTCTTTGGCAGGGGCATCGGCGCGCGCACCACCACCTGCCCGTCCTTTTGAATCTGGATCGCCGCCGTCCGGCGCCTGGCGCGGATCAGGGTGTAGTCTACCATCGAAGCTCCTCTCCTTTCATGCAAAACGGTCAAATTTTGAGGGTCAAATTATCTTGTCTGACGATTTTGGGCCCGTTCATAAAATAGACATTGTTAAACTATTGACAAAACAAATTTCCGGAATATAATTATGTGCAGAAGGTTGATAAAAAATTAACCAAGTCAAATTTCATCACTTTAAGAAGAAGAAACGGGAGGCATTTACTATGGCTAGATTTACATTACCAAGAGATCTTTATCATGGAAAAGGCGCTCTGGAGGCGCTGAAAACCCTGGAGGGCAAACGCGCCATCGTGGTTGTCGGCGGCGGCAGCATGAAGCGCTTTGGTTTCCTGGACAAAGTTTGCGACTACCTGAAAGAGGCCGGCATGGAAGTTTGCCTGTTCGAGGGCGTCGAGGCTGACCCGTCGGTTGAAACCGTCATGAAGGGCGCCGAGAAGATGCGCGAGTTCCAGCCGGACTGGATCGTCTCGGTCGGCGGCGGCTCCCCAATCGACGCTGCAAAAGCGATGTGGGCGTTCTATGAGTACCCGGATACCACCTTCGAGCAGCTGTGCATCCCGTTCAACTTCCCGAAACTGCGCACCAAAGCAAAATTCTGCGCGATTCCTTCCACCTCCGGCACCGCTACCGAAGTCACCGCCTTCTCGGTCATCACCGACTACCACAAAGGCGTCAAATACCCGCTGGCTGACTTCAACATCACCCCGGACGTCGCCATCGTCGACCCGGCTCTGGCTGAGACCATGCCGAAGAAGCTGACTGCCCACACCGGTATGGACGCGATGACCCACGCCATCGAGGCTTACGTCTCCACCCTGCACTGCGACTACACCGATCCGCTGGCGCTGCACGCCATCAAGATGATCAGCCGCGACCTGGTCAACAGCTACAACGGCGACATGGAAGCCCGCGACAACATGCACAACGCACAGTGCCTGGCCGGCATGGCCTTCTCCAACGCGCTGCTCGGCATCGTTCACTCGATGGCGCACAAGACCGGCGCTGCCTACAGCGGCGGACACATCGTACACGGCTGCGCCAACGCGATGTACCTGCCAAAGGTCATCAAGTTTAACGCCAAGAATCCGGAAGCGGAAAAACGCTACGGCGAGATCGCTGCCTTCCTGGGTCTGGAGCCAACCTCTGACGCGCTGATCGCCCGCATCAAAGAGATGAACAAACAGCTGGATATCCCAAGCTGCATCAAGGACTACGAGGGCGGCATCATCGACGAGAAGGAGTTCCTCGACAAGCTGCCGGAAGTTGCAGAGCTTGCCGTTGGCGACGCCTGCACCGGCTCCAACCCGCGCCCGATCACCCCGGCCGAGATGGAAAAGCTGCTCAAGTGCTGCTTCTACGACGAGGAAGTCGATTTCTAAACCAAGAGTATTTCCACAAATTTTGTGTTTCACCTTTTCTCTTCTTGCAAAAGGAGTTGCAGGGCATCTGCCCATGCAACTCCTTTTTTTATTCCCCGCGATACGGCCTTGTGCGGCGGCACCGTGGAAAATTGGGGCAGCCATAAAACTGCTCCCCCTGATGCGGCCCGCGGCTGGCGGTGCGCAGCACCATCGGCACCCCGCAGTCCGGGCAGAGCGGCAGGGCCGAACGAGTCGTCCCGGCCGAACGAGTCGTCCCGACCGAACGAGTCGTCCCGGCCGAACAAGTCGTCCCGGCCGAACGAGTCGTCCCGGCCGGCTTGTCCGGCCCTTCGTCATCCTCCAGCACCAGCAGGTCCTGGCAGAGGAAGGAGCACAGCTCGTTTAGTTCCTTTGCCCCATAGCTTTTGCGGCAGGGGATATGGAACAGCGGGAGCTTTGCCTTGCGGAACGCTTTGTCCATAAAGGCGTCGCGCTGCCTGCGGTCGGCGCGCTCGTGCGAGCTGTCGTCCAACTCCACCGCGCACAGAATCTGCATCGTCTCCCGGTCGCACAGCACAAAGTCGACGTGCTTCTGGGAGATCCAGTTAAAATATTTCTGCCGGTCCCGCCGGACGTTGCCGCGCACCCGCAGCACCTCCCGCACCGCGGGCTTGGGGCAGATGACGACATCCTCCCCCACCAGCTCGTCCAGCACGTCGTAGAAGGCCTTTTCGGCGGGGCTCAGGAAATATTCCTGCCGCTCATAGGGAGCGCGGCTCCAGGGGTTTGCGCGGCGCAGCAGCTTCCAGATTGCCGCCGCAAGCAGCAGAGCGGCTGCCGCCGCGAGGGCGATATAAAACCAGTTTTCCAAAAAGCCTTCCTCCTTTCCTTTCTGCGGAGCTTTGGCTCCTGCTGCCTCAATATGCGAGGGGCGTTGCCCCTCTGCGCTCCCCAAGTGGGGGCCTCCGGCCCCCACAGCCCCCATGGGTGGGCCTACCCGGCCCACACCCGGGGTTCCTTTCGTTTCACGACGAAAGGAACCAAAGGCGTGCCGGGGCTGCGCCCCTGGACCCTGCCAGTGCAAAACGTCCGCCCTCATTGGTGCTGCGCTGCCGCTTGCACCCGGGCTACTTTCTGCCACAAATCCAGACCGATTTGCCACTTTGAGCTGAGTGGGCAAATCGGTCTTTATTTCTCCCCAAGCTCTACCGGGGGTCACACCCTCAGCTGTCAATCCGTGGCGCGGCAGGGATGCCTCCGAGGATGCTTGAGGGTTTAAGTTCTCGCGACCAATACCGCTAGGGCACAAGGCCGGGGGATCAAAGGGGGCTACGCCCCCTTCGCCGGAGGTCAGGAGTTCTCCGAACTCCAAACCAGGAGGTTCCTGGCGTATCTTTCGCAGCATTTATGCTGCTACTTTCCTCTACGCGAGAAAGTAGGCCGGGGCGCCGAGCATGGCAAAGCCATGCTCATGCGGAGCGCCCGCATCAGGAGGAGCAGGAGCTACCAGCTCCGCAAAAGCCCCCCCCGGGGTCGGAGGGGCGGAGCGCAGAGGGGGCAAAGCCCCCTCGCATATCGGAGGGGGCCGCAGGGACTACCGTCCCGCAAAAGCCCCCTTGAGTTTGCGGAAAAACGATGCTATAATAAAGAAGTCTATACGCTACCCCGCCACTTTGCGGCATACCGATACAGGAGGGATTTCTTTGGAAAATCAGGAGAAGAAAACATTTTATATCACTACCCCCATCTACTACCCGTCCGACCGGCTGCATATCGGCCACACCTACTGCACCGTCGCGGCAGACACCATGGCGCGCTACAAGCGCCTGCAGGGGTACGAGGTCATGTTCCTGACCGGCACCGACGAGCACGGCCAGAAGATTGAGGACAAGGCCAAGGAGGCCGGCGTCACCCCCAAGGAGTTCGTCGACAACATCGTCGAAGGCCCGCGCGGCGTGCTCGACCTGTGGAAGCTGATGAACATCTCCAACGACCGCTTCATCCGCACCACCGACGACTACCACGAGCTTTCGGTGCAGAAAATTTTCAAGAAGCTGTACGAAAAAGGCGACATCTACAAGGGCAAATATGTCGGCAAATACTGCAAGCCCTGCGAGTCCTTCTGGACCGAGACCCAGCTGGTCGACGGCAAGTGCCCGGACTGCGGCCGTCCGGTCGTCGATGCCGAGGAGGAGGCCTACTTCTTCCGCCTCTCCAAATACGCCGGCCGCATCCAGGACCTTTTGGAAAACACCGACTTTCTGCAGCCGCGCAGCCGCGTGCATGAGATGGTCAACAACTTCATCAAGCCCGGTTTGGAGGACCTGTGCGTTTCCCGCACCTCCTTCAGCTGGGGCGTGCCGGTCGACTTTGACCCCAAGCATGTGGTCTATGTCTGGATCGACGCGCTGTCCAACTACATCAACGCCCTCGGCTATGAAAACGGCAAGTATCACGACTTCGACAAGTTCTGGCCGGCCGACGTCCACTTTGTCGGCAAGGAGATTGTCCGCTTCCACTCGATCATCTGGCCTGCCATCCTGATGGCGCTGGATCTGCCGCTGCCAAAGCACGTCTACGGCCACGGCTGGTTGCTGCTGGACGGCGGCAAGATGAGCAAGTCCAAGGGCAACGTCGTCGACCCGTACGTCCTGGCGGAGCGCTACGGCGTAGACGCCCTGCGCTACTTCTTGCTGCGGGAGTTCCCGTTCGGCTCGGACGGCAACTTCTCCAACGAAGCGCTGATCAACCGCATCAACATCGACCTGGCAAACGACCTGGGCAACCTGCTGTCCCGCTCGGTCTCGATGGTGGAGAAATACTTCGGCGGCACCCTGCCCGCTGAGCGCGAAGCCGACCCGATGGACGAGGAGCTGGTGGGCATGATCTCCTCGCTGCGCGCCAAATATGAGGAGCAGATGGAGCAGTACGCCTTCCAGAACGCGCTGACCGAGGTGTTCAAGGTCATCTCCCGCACCAACAAATACATCGACGAGACCGCTCCATGGGCGCTGGGCAAGGACGAGAGCAAGAAGGCCCGCCTGGCAAGCGTGCTGTATAACCTGCTCGAATCGCTGCGTGTCTGCGGCGCGCTGCTCTCCCCGTTCATGCCGCAGAGCGCGGAAAAAATTGCCGAGCAGATCGGCGCCTCCAAGGAGGAGATGTCCTACGAGAGCGCGGGCCGCTACGGCGTGCTCCCTGCCGGCGTCACCGTCCACAAGGGCGCAACCCTCTTCCCCCGCATCGACCTGCAGAAGGAGCTTGCAGAGCTGGAGGCCCAGCACGCCGCCAAGGAGCCGCAGCTGCCCAAATATGAGGGCGTTGCGACCCTGATCGACATCGAGCAGTTTGGCAAGGTCGACCTGCGCGTCGCCCAGATCAAGGAGTGCGTATCGGTCAAGCGCGCCAAAAAGCTGCTGAAGCTGCAGCTGGACGACGGCTTTGCGGGCGGACGGCAGGTGGTTTCCGGCATCGCGCCGTGGTACAAGCCGGAGGACCTTACCGGCAAGAAGGTCATCATCGCGGCGAACCTGCAGCCGGTCAAGCTGTGCGGCGAGGAATCTTCCGGCATGATTCTGGCCACCGACCTGCCGGACGGCAATGTTCAGGTGATTTTTGTGGACGACAGCGTCCCGAACGGTTCCAAATTAAGATAGTTTTTTTGCGAGGGGGCCTTTTGGGCCCCCTCGGCGCTCTCCCCCCCTTGCGAGGGGCGCTGCCCC
>JABLTR010072825.1_pt1 | contig 11261 bp, 8 predicted proteins | sample 7160071 | NCBI WGS metagenome assembly JABLTR01 (sample SAMN14651230, study PRJNA627086) | human gut metagenome | isolation source: feces | host: Homo sapiens
ATCCGAAAAGGAAGCCTGGCACTGGCTGAACAGGTTATGAGCATTTCTACGAAATGTATTATTGAGAAATGCGGAAGAGTGAACAAGTGGAGCCTAGATCGGGTACTGAAAGCAGTACGGATTCAGATGGGAATGGAAGAGAAGACTACATAACTGTTACGAATATTTATTTTCGATAATGGTAACTATAGGAAAAGGAGGCGATGTCCATGACAACAGTTGAAAGATTAGAAGAGTTGAAAACAGTTGATATCAAAGAGATTGAACGAGATAGTTTGCCCAAGTACAAGGATTTGATTTCAGAGCTGGATAGCAGGAAAAGCAATAAGATGGAAGTGCTGCTTAATCACTCTGATAACCCATATGTATATGAAGATATGGGCTATGTCGTAAAAAGTGTTTTTAATGCAGCAGCTTCCCTTTCCTATATAGACTGTACAAAACAGCTTGTAGCAAAGAAAGCTGGATTGGCATAAGGGAATAACTGGAACAACAAAATTTCATATTCACACAGAAGACGAAGTGTGCTATAATGCTAACAGGACTAAATTTGAATAGAGCACTTCTATTTAAGGGTTCTGTTTTGGCAGAATCTTTGGATAGGAGTGTTTTTTATGCAAAAAAATATCTGGATAGCAGCCAAGTACCTTCGTCTTAGTATTGAGGACGGAGATAAGGCTGAAAGTGAATCTATTGTAAATCAGTCAATTTTGATTGATAACTATATGAAATCGACATCTGATATTACTATTGTTGAGACATTTAAAGATGATGGTTTTTCAGGTACTGATTTTAAGCGTCCTGGTTTTCAGGCAATGCTCAAGGCAATCGAAAATAAGGAAATCAACTGTATCATTGTAAAAGACTTGTCTCGATTCGGTAGAGAGCATATAGATGTTGATCGGTATATTCAAAAAGTATTTCCACAACTGGGAGTACGATTTATAGCAATCAATGATAATTATGATTCTGAAACAGCAAACATTACCGATACGCATCTTGTATTACCGGTGAAATCCTTTGTTAATGACACGTATTGCAGACAGAATTCTCAAAAAGTAAGAAGCCACTTGAGTGCAAAAAGAAATATTGGAGAATATGTGGGAAATTACGTGTCATATGGATATAAAAAGTGTGATGCTGATAAAAGTCAGATAGAAATTGATCCGGTTGCTGCAAAGCATGTAAGAGATATTTTTAACTGGAAGATGGAGGGCATGAGCAATCAGCTGATTGCAGATAAACTGAATGAACTGGGAGTTCTTGCACCGGCTGATTACAAACGTGCGACCGGAGTAAACTTCAAATCGTCATTTCAGACACATCTGACATCCAGGTGGTCAGCAGTAGCAATTATCCGTATCTTAAAGAATCCAATCTACTATGGAGTGCTTCAACAGGGAAAATCCCAAAGAATTAACTATAAAGTTAAGGTGCAGAGGGCATTACCAAAGGAAGAATGGGTGATTTTTGAAAATCATCATGAAGGTATCGTTACAAAAGAAGAATATGAAACAGTTCAGATGTTGCTTGCGAAGGATACCAGGATAGCACCCGGAGAAAACAGACTTTATTTGTTTGGTGGGTTATTATCCTGTGGAGACTGTGGAAGTAATCTGATCCGGCGAACTAACAGTTATAAAGGAGAAAAGACAGTTTTTTATATCTGTTCTTCTTACAATAAAAAGAAGGATCAATGTTCCAGACATAGTATCAGAGAAGATGTGCTGATTCAGCTGGTAATGGATTCTTTGAAAATATACAGTAAGATGACGGATGCCATACGGAGTGCAATGGAGTATTTGAAAGAGAATTCTTTGGATACACAGACATTGATACAGCATGATGACCAGATACTTGAGTTACGAAACAAAGTCAATAAATATTATAAGTTGTTACATTCATTATCGGGAAATCTTGCGTCAGGAGTTATTTCTAGGGATGATTACGCTTTGCTTAGAGAACGGTATCAGACAGAAATTAAAAGTCTGGAAAGCAATATTGAAAAGCAGGAAGAGTATATGGAAAATCTCCTTGAAAATAAACTGCTGTGCGAAGAATGGGTAAACACATTTCTTGAGAAACCGTCGCTGGGAGATCTTGACAGAGATATGCTTCTTCAGTATGTGGAAAAAATAAATGTCTTTGAAGGAAAAAAAATAGAGATTGTTTACCGATTCCAAGATGAGTTGGTAACAGCTGCAAGACTGGCAGAACAGATTGGAAAAACAAAACAGGAGGTGGCTGTATAATGGCAAGAACAAGAAATCGCCAGATGAAACAAGCTGAAGCATTTGTGCAGGCATCACCGAAGAAGATCTGGAAAGCCGGTATTTATACCAGAATATCTGTAGATATCAATGGTGAGAAGAGAGAATCGCTGGAGACACAGAAACTGATCGCTCTTTCTTACGCAGAATCTCATCCGGATATTGAAGTTGTAAAGTTTTATAAGGATGACGGTATATCAGGTACGAAATTTGATCGAGATGACTTTGTGAGAATGCTTGGTGACATCAAAACAAAAGAAATAAATACGGTCATAGTAAAGGATTTATCACGATTTGGTCGAGATTTGGAAGAAGTATCAAAATATCTGGAAAAAATATTTCCATTTATGCAAGTGCGCTTTATATCAGTCAATGATAACTATGACAGTATCAGTCCAGAATGTGACAATCAGATGCTGGGAATCATGATATCGAATCTGGCAAATGATATGTATGCAAAAGATGCATCTGTAAAAATGACAAGTGCCATGAAAATTAAGATGGAGTCAGGTGAATATTGTGGTGGAGATGCTCCTTATGGGTATAAGAGAGCTAGAGATGAAAAAGGAAAATCTACTACTGTTCCCGATCCTTTAACTGCACCGTATGTAGTAGAAATATTTGAAAAACTTGCTGCAGGGCAGTCATATTTGAAAATTTCGAGAGAGTTTAATACCATGCTGCTGGCTTCGCCAAGGGTATACGCAAGAACTGGGAAGTTATTCTTGGATAGAATTGACGAAACGGATATGCATTGGCAATCATCTGTAATTAAACAGATTGCGGAAAATAGGCACTATTTGGGAAATACTTATTCACATAAAACAAGAACTTCACTTCTTACAAAAGAAAAAAATGTAATGTTGGATAAAGAAGAATGGATTGAACATGTGAATACCCATAAGGCTATAGTGAGTGCTGAATTATTTGAAAAAGTACAAAATGTAATCAAATTAAAGCAGGAGAAAGCATTGCCCAAAAAAGATTTATCGAATATGCAGACTCATGGAAAACAGGATAATAAGTATGTTGGATTGATATACTGTGGTGACTGTGGCGCTAATATGGTTCGGAGATACTATTACAGCGAAAAGAATGGTGTTTTGTATTACAATTACTATTTCATTTGTGGTAATTATGCAAAAATTTCCAAGGAAAAATATAACTGTAATCGCTGGAAAGAAGAAGTAATTGATGAACTGGTGTATCGGGCACTCATCATGCAGCTAAAAACAGTATGTGAATTAAAAACGCAACTGAAACGCTTTAATGGTGAATATTTTGAAACATTCCAAAAATATTTGAACAGGGAACAGAGTAAAATTGTTCAGCTCAATAAAAGGAACGAAGCAAGACGATTTGAATTATATGAGCAATATGTTTCGGGCGAGATTGATACGGATGCATATAATCGTATGACAGAAAGAATAACCGTGGTCGAAAAAGACCTGGTTACAAGACAGAAAGAAATTGAGAAGAGTAGAAAAATTACAGAAAAATTGTGTAAAAAGAACTTCTCGTGGCTTGCTGAATTCAGTAAAGGAAAGAATTTGGAATTCCTTACAAAAGATGTTGTCCGTTCTTATATAAAGAAAATCTCTTTATATGAAGACAAACGTATAGAGATCGAATTTAAATTTCAAGATGAAATACAGGCGTTATCAGAAATTTTAGAGGAGGGGGTGATCAGATGTCAGATGGTAAATGCATAGTAAAGTATTTAAGATTGTCGCTGGAAGATGAGGATATGCTGGATGAATCCAATAGTATTACCAATCAGAGAATTGTGATTGGGCAATACATAGCCAGTAAAAATGAGTTCAAAAATACGGAAGTGTTAGAATTCAAAGATGATGGCTATAGTGGAACGAATTTCGATCGCCCAGGATTCCAAAGTATGATGGAATTAGTAAGAGATGGAAAAGTCAGCACAATTATAGTGAAAGACCTTTCTCGATTCGGCAGGAATCATATAGAGGTTGACACATATCTGGAACAAATTTTTCCATTTATGAATGTGAGATTCATAGCGATCAATGATAATGTTGATAGTATGAAATATGAATCTGGTATGCCGGGAATAGATGTTGGTTTCAGAAATATTATTAACGAACATCATAGCATTGATACTTCCGTTAAAGTAAAAAGAACTTTGATACAGCGTCAGAAAGCTGGAAAATATATGGGAGCGAGAGCACCGTATGGATATTTGAAGCCTGATGAAGATGTGACCAGCCTCGTGATTAATCCGGAGACAGCGCCTGTTGTGAAGATGATATTTCAGAAATATCTTAATGGAATGAATATTACTCAGCTGGCACGTTACCTGAATGAGCAGAAAATTATGAGTCCAGGTCAATATAAAAGAGAAGTTCTGAAAACTGGTGTGAAGAAAACAACAGAAAAATATATCTGGTATCCAGTAACTGTAAGACTGATACTGATGACAGAAACGTATACGGGAACTACGATTGGCGGCAAGTGGAAAGTTGCTTCGGTAGGAAGTAATAAGCATTTGAAAACAAAAGAAGAAGACTGGATTGTGGTTGAGGGTACGCATGAAGCGATTGTTTCTAAAGAGGTGTTTGATGCTGTACAGGAAAAGTTGGAATTAAATTCCAGAAAGAGGAGCAAAACCCACAATAATAATTATCCGCTGAAAGGATTGGTAAAATGTGGGGGATGCGGTCAGAATCTACAGCATGTAACCAGATGCAATCCGCACTTTAAGTGCCCAAGGAAATTTAATGCGGCAAATCAAGATTGTGTAACAGACAATTTATATGATGACGAGTTCAATGAGATGATTTTCAGGGCAATAAAGCTGTTTGCAAAGATCAGTGATGATGCTGAACCGGTACTCGAATTACAGAAAGTAGAATTAAAATCAAAAGTGAATGGAGCTGCAAAAAAGATTCGGGATGCCAAAGACAGTATTAGCAGATACAAGCACCAGAAGACTGAACTATATATGCGATATGCAATGGAAGAAATCTCAGAAGAAGAGTTCACCAGAAAAAATGACAAGCTGGATAAACAAATTGAGAAAGAAACCTTAGCGATAGCGCAAATGGAGACAGAACAGAGTGAAGCGGCTGAACGTTTATTTGAACTTCCGCCCGATGGCAGACAGTGCCTGACAGACCTGATCGAAGGAAATAAGCAATTAACCAGAGAGATAGCAGTAACTTTTATTCGTGGTATCAAGGTATATAATGATAAGCGAATAGAAATTGAATGGAATTTTGCTGATGAGCTGGTGAAGTATGTAGAGCAGGTGCAGAAAATCTGCAGTTGAAGTGATGATGGACAAATTACAAAAATTTTGTGTCATTAGCTTGACACAAGGGGGACGTCACGCTGACAATACGGTGGATTTACAGGAATTCATGATCATGCCGACGGGAGCGGAAAATATGGAGCAGGCGATCCGAATGTGTGCGGAAGTATACCAGTTTCTCAGAATTATCCTGAAACAAAAAGGTCTGTCAACAGCAGTCGGGGATGAGGGAGGTTTCGCACCGGATCTTTCCGATTCAGAAAGCGTCCTGGAAGTGATTCTGGAAGCAGTAAAAAAGGCAGGGTATGAACCCGGAAAGGATATCAGCATTGCAATTGATGCTGCGGCAAGTGAACTGTACGATGAAGAAAGAGGCGTTTATGTTTTCCCCGGAGAAGGAAAAATGAAAGGGGAAGAAGTTCTCAGGGATTCCGGCGAGATGATAGAATATTATGAAAAACTTGCAGAGAAGTTCCCGATTGTTTCCATTGAAGATGGACTTGAGGAAGATGACTGGGAAGGCTGGAAACAGATGACAAAAAGACTGGGAGACAAAATACAGCTCGTAGGTGATGATCTGTTTGTCACGAATATCAAACGTCTTGCATGTGGTATCAAACTGGGAGCGGCAAATGCCATTCTGATAAAATTAAACCAGATAGGAACACTTTCAGAAGCATTGGATGCAGTGGAAATGGCACAGAAAGCGGGATACAGGGCAGTAATTTCTCACAGATCAGGAGAATCGGAAGATTCATTTATCGCAGATCTGGCAGTTGCCACAGGTGCCGGCCAGATTAAGACAGGTGCACCCTGCCGTTCGGACCGAAATGCCAAATATAATCAGCTTCTTCGTATCCATGAGGCATTGGGAGAACTGGCAGTGTATGAAAATCCTTTTAAAGAAAATGAAAAAAATTGTTAAGAAACCTGACAAAAACTCTGAATTGTGGTTGAAATCCCCATCCGGCTATGTTACAATGAAACTCAGTTGATTAGGAGGTGTAACGAAGTGCAGATTATTAAGATCATTCTGAGTGTCATTTTCATAATAGATTGCATCGCTCTTACAGTAGTAGTTCTTATGCAGGAAGGTAAGCAGCAGGGACTTGGTGCTATCGCCGGAGCAGCAGAAACATACTGGGGTAAGAACAAAGGTCGTTCCATGGAGGGCGGACTTGTTAAGGCAACCACTATTATGGGAACTTTATTTTTTGTAATTTCTGTAGCATTAAATATGCTTGGTTAATCAGAAAAGAAATTTGAAACACTCTTGTTATGTGCAAGAGTGTTTTTTGTGTCATAAAGAGCTGAATCAGATAAAAGTCCTCTGCGGAGGCTGTGAGGAGTAATATGAGTAAAAAAGATATGGACAGAAGAAAAAAGTTTATCCTGGAACTGATGGGAGATCCTATTTATCAGCCAATGAGACTCCGCGAGATTTCTTCTCTTCTGAGACTTTCAAAAGAAGAGAAAAGAGAGCTGTATGATGTTCTGGACGAACTTTGCGAGGAAGGAAAAGTATCTGTAGACTGCAAGGGCAGATATGAAAAGGTCAAAGGAAAATGGAAAAAGAAAAAAGATGACCGTTATTACGATGACCGAAGAGAAGAATACGGATCAGAGTATGGCAGAAAGAAGAAAGATAAAAATAAAAAAGATAAAAATAAAAAAGAGCAGCTGGAGGGAATCCAGGCTGAGGGAACATTCATCGGACATCCCAAAGGTTTCGGCTTCGTAGAAATTGAAGGGCAGGATGAGGATATCTTTATTCCTGAAAGTGATACAGGAACAGCTATGCATCAGGATAAAGTAAGGATCATCATCAGAAATGACAAAAAAGAGGGAAAACGCCAGGAAGGCGTAGTTGTGAAGGTTCTGGAGCGTGGTATGCCTGAAATTGTAGGAACTTATCAGTTAAATCGGGATTTCGGTTTTGTGATCAGTGATAATCCGAAATTTTCCAAAGATATCTTCATTCCGAGAAAAGAAGCGGCAGGAATAAAAAATGGTGATAAAGTAATCGTGGTGATTACAGATTATGGCTCCGGAAATAAGAATCCTGAAGGAAAAATTAAGGAGAATCTGGGAAATATCCGAACACCGGGTACAGATATCCTGGCAATCGTCAAGAGCTTCGGAATCCCAAGTGAATTTCCTGAGAAAGTAATGAAGCAGGCTCAGCGTGTTCCGGATCATGTGCTGGATGCAGACAGAGATGGAAGACTGGATCTGAGACATCTGCAGACAGTCACTATTGATGGCGAAGATGCCAAAGACCTGGATGATGCGATTTCCCTGACAAAAGAGGGGGACATTTACCATCTGGGAGTCCATATCGCAGATGTAAGCAACTATGTACAGTACAACAGTGCTCTGGACAGGGAAGCACTGAAACGTGGAACCAGTGTTTATCTGGCAGACCGCGTTGTGCCAATGTTGCCGGAACGTCTTTCCAATGGAATCTGTTCTCTGAATCAGGGAGAGGACAGACTGGCGTTGAGCTGCCTGATGGACATTAACGAAAAGGGTAAGGTAGTTTCCCATCAGATCGCGGAAACAGTGATTAACGTAAATGAGAGAATGTGCTATACTGATGTAAAGAATATTCTTGAGGACACAGACGAAGAAGCAAAGAAACGGTATGAGGCACTTATCCCGATGTTCTTTATGATGAAAGAACTGTCCGGAATCTTACGAAACAGCCGTCATCACAGGGGTTCCATTGACTTTGATTTTCCGGAGAGCAAGATTATTCTTAATGCAGCAGGAAAAGCAATCGATGTTAAGCCATATGAAGCAAATGTGGCAACCAAAATCATTGAAGATTTCATGCTGATGGCAAATGAGACTGTGGCACAGGAATACTGCACAGAAGAGATTCCGTTTGTATACAGAACCCATGATAATCCGGATCCGGAGAAAGTGGAGAGTCTTCTGACATTACTTCACAATCAGGGTGTGAAGATTCAGAAAGCAAAAGAAGAGATCACTCCAAAAGAAATTCAGCAAATCATCGAAAGTATCGAAGGGCTTCCGAATGAAGCAATGATCAGCCGTCTGGTGCTGCGTTCCATGAAACAGGCGAAATATACAACAGAATGCAGCGGTCACTTTGGACTGGCAGCAAAATATTACTGCCATTTTACATCTCCGATCAGAAGATACCCTGATCTGCAGATCCACAGGATCATTAAGGATAACTTACGAGGCAGACTGATGCGTGAAGGCAGAACCGAACACTATGCTGAAATCCTTGATGAAGTTGCGAGACAGTCCAGTGTATGTGAACGCCGTGCAGATGAGGCAGAACGTGAATCAGACAAGCTGAAGAAAGCAGAATATATGTCCTACCATCTGGGAGAGGAATTCGAGGGAATTATCTCAGGCGTTACCGGATGGGGGCTTTACGTAGAACTCCCAAATACAGTAGAAGGTCTGGTACATGTCAACACTCTGCGGGATGACTACTATATCTTCGACCAGGAAACCTACGAACTCCGCGGAGAGATGACAAAGAAAGTCTACAAATTGGGAGATAAAGTCTGTGTCCGTGTGGCAGATGCAGATAAAATGCTCAAAACAGTAGATTTTGAGCTGGTTGCTGATATCTGGAATGATGAAGAAGAGAATTAAATAAAAATGGCTTGGAGGATATTATGGCAAAGAAAAAAGGAATGAAGCTGATTGCCAATAATAAAAAGGCATTTCATGATTATTTTATAGAAGATACTTATGAAGCCGGTATTGCCCTTGCAGGAACAGAAGTAAAATCCCTGCGTATGGGCAAATGCAGCATCAAGGAATCCTTTATCCGTGTAGAGAACGGAGAGGTTTACATCTACGGAATGCATATCAGCCCTTATGAAAAAGGCAATATTTTCAACAAAGACCCGTTGAGAATCCGTAAGCTTCTGCTTCACAGATATGAGATCAATAAGATTGAAGCAAAGCTCAAAGAAAAAGGGTTAACTTTAGTACCTCTGAAAGTTTATTTCAAAGACAGTCTGGTAAAAGTGGAAATTGGAATGGCTCGAGGCAAGAAACTTTATGACAAGAGACAGGATATCGCAAAGAAAGACCAGAGAAGAGAAGCAGAGCGTGAATTTAAGGTTAAGAATCTATATTGATAATATTACTAAATCCTTTGGCTCAAAATTGTGAAATGTTATGAAAAAATTAATGGATATTGCAAAAATATTCGAAAATTCTTATAATCTATCATATAGATAAAAAAATAACAATTCATTTTCAGGCAGATGAGCTGAAAGGAGTGGTGCCCTATGAAAACAATCACGATCAGCAGACAGTATGGAAGCGGTGGAAGATATATTGCAGCTTTGCTTTCAGAAAAAATGGGAGTTCCCTGTTACGACAGTAAATTTTTGCCGAAGGAAGCAGAGAGGCATGGAATCAGTCAGGAAATCATCAATGAATTTAAAGGCAAGACCAGTCTTCTTTATGCAATCGGAGTAATGATGTCAGAAGAATCGCAGGATAAAAAACGCCTGACGATTCCGGAGAAGATGTTTCATGCGCAGAAAGAGACAGTGAAGCGCCTGGCACAGGAAGGTCCATGCATTTTTGTGGGAAGATGTGCAGACCAGATTCTGAAGGATGATAATCAGCTGCTTCGCGTGTATATTTATGCATCTGATATGGAAGACCGTATTAAACGGATTAAGAAAAATAAGCATATTTCTCAGGAGGAAGCACTTGACAGGATTGCATATAAAGACCGTCAGAGAAGAGATTATTATAACTTTTATACAGGACATGAATGGGGAAAAATGGAAAATTATGATATCTGCCTGAATACTTCGGTTTTATCAGAGGAAGAATGCGTGGAACTTCTGATGAAGCTGGCAGAATAGAAATATATTAAATATGACCACAAAGAGATGAGAAAGGACTGCCAGAGCAACATGGTAGTCCTTTCGTTACTGTTCACTGGTAATATTCCGCGAGGTGTTTTTTGCGAGTGAAAGTCACAGTAACATCCTTTCTGGTGAGTATCCGCTGATTACAGTGAGCGTTTCCTTTTGTGCAATAATATGAAGTAGGAAAAATGTGATTTTTTCATAAGAATGCGTCCGCAGGCAGAGATTTTAAAAATCTGAAAGTCTTAAAATTGTATGAAATCGGCAGAGGCTTAGTTGACAAGTTTTCGATACTCTGCAATAATAGGGAATTGAAAAAATGACATTGTTAAAAAGAAAAAAGATATTCCATATAGCAGGAGGGAATATATTATGAAGAAACGTTATTTAATACTGGCAGGTCTGTTAGTAATGACAGTGGCAGCTGCCGGATGTGGTAAGAAAAAGACAACAGAGACAGCACCTGTAGAGGTAACAGCTACCCCGACTCCTGAAGTAACCAAGGCAGTCGATATGGTGGATATGCAGCAGACAGCAGATGAAGACATAAAGAATGTAATGGGGGAGAAAACTTCCACAGCATCTAAGATTGTGTTTGTAAATAATACAGGGGATGACATCCAGTCACTCTATATCCGGACTCATGTGGATGAAGACAGTGAGGATTATGATGCAGACGAGGATGGAGGATGGGGAGATGATCTCATCAATGGAATGTTTACCCTGACAGATAAGGACAAGGCACTGTATTATATGCAGACTGCAAATACACAGACATCAGGTACACAGACATCAGGTACACAGACATCAGGTACACAGACATCAGGTACA
>JABLTR010014735.1_pt1 | contig 11258 bp, 16 predicted proteins | sample 7160071 | NCBI WGS metagenome assembly JABLTR01 (sample SAMN14651230, study PRJNA627086) | human gut metagenome | isolation source: feces | host: Homo sapiens
CATCAAGCAGCTGCAGGACGCCGTCAAGAAATTCGACGGTGTTGACGTTGAAAAGCTCAAAGGTGATCTTGCCGCCCTCCAGCAGAAGTACGACGACGATACCGCGAAGCTACGGCTAGACAATGCGCTGGAGGTGGCTCTACTCTCTAGCAAGGCACGGGATGCGAAAGTTGTGCGGGCCCTGCTGGACATTGATAAGATCAAGCTGGACGGCGATAAGCTGACGGGTCTGGAGGATCAGATCGAGGCCCTGAAAAAGTCCCACGACTACATGTTTGGGGAAAGGGACAACAATTCGCCTGTAAGCCGCGTGGACGGTGCAAAGGAACATAAGGACACACCTGCGGCAGTTCCCGCCACTCTTGCCGGAGCACTCCGCGAGAAATATGACTTGAAAGGATGATTTGATTTATGCCTATCACTTTAGCAGAAGCCAAGGTCGGCATGACTAACAAAGTAGACCAGCAGGTTATTGACACATTCCAGCGCAGTTCCTTGCTGCTGGATCGGCTAACATTCGACAATTCCATTTCCCCCGGTACCGGCGGCAGTACCCTGTCTTACGGATATGTACAGCTGCTTACCCCGTCGACTGCCGCTGTACGCACCATCAACAGCGAATATACGCCCGGAGAGGCGAAGCGTACGGAGAAAACTACGAAGGCCATTATCATGGGCGGCAGTTTCCAGCTGGATCGCGTGATCCAGAGCACTTCCGGTGCTGTGGATGAGCTGGCCTTCCAGGCGGAACAGAAGATCAAGGCAACCAGCAACTATTTCCACAACCTGGTAATCAACGGCACCTCCACGGCCAGCGGCGCGGGATATGTAACCAACACATTCGACGGATTGAAAAAGCTGCTCTCCGGCACATCCACAGAGATCACCAGCACGGTCAGCCTGACCTCCTCCGCGGAGCTGGATAGCAATGCGCAGGCTTTTCTCGATGAACTGGATGCCTTCCTCTCTGTGCTGGATGGCACGCCCTCCATGCTGCTCATGAATAAAAAAATGCTCAACCGCGTACGCTCCGCCGCCCGCCGGGCCGGTTATTACGATCGGACCAAGGATGATTTTGGCCGTGTCGTAGAGACCTACAACGGCATTGATTTGTTGGATGCAGGTAAGTATTACAATGGATCCGCAACAGTGGACGTAGTGGAAACTAGCGCCGCTTCGGCGAGTGCGGCCGGTAGCACGTCCATCTATGCCGTCGTGATGGGCCTGGATGGCTTCCACGGCATATCTCCGACCGGCAACAGTGTGATCAACAGCTACATGCCTGACCTAAACGCACCGGGCGCCGTTAAAAAGGGCGAAGTGGAGCTGATTGCAGGTGTGGCCCTGAAAAACACCCTGAAAGCGGCCGTCCTAAAAAAGATTGCAATTGAGCCGAAGACCGCCTGATCGGGGGAATCTGTCTATGGTGGATTATGATTACTACATCAACACCTATCTGGGCAGCTTTATCCCGCCAGATGATTTTCGCCGTTTGGCCGCTCGAGCGTGCGCGTATCTGCAAACCGTCAGCAGTGCGGCAGAGCATTTAGATGACGAGGCAGTCAAAATGGCGACCTGTGCCGTCGCCGAGGCCTGGCAGCGCAACGAGGAGGGCGGAGAGATCGTCAGCCAGTCTGTTGGCAGCTGGTCACGGACCTACGCCTCCAGCGGTAAATCGAAAGAAAGTGCCCTGCTGGAGGCAGCTCGCCTCTATCTCGGCCCCGCGGGGCTTATGAGGACGGTGGAATGGATATGAGCATGTTCCCGGATGCCGTGACTCTCTACAACAAATATGTGGAGGAAAACGCGGAAAAATGGAAACGCACTGTTCTGACTGGTGTGTATTGGAACGATATCGAAGGGGCCGTCCTGCGGAAAACCGGGGCGGTCTCTTCATCTAATGCAACCATTATCATCCCCATGTCCGTTAGGGGCTATCAAAAGCCGCAGGAATGGCGGAAATACCGCTCCGGCTGGACGCTTCAGCCCGGCGACTATATCTGCCGCGGCCAGATCAATATCCCGATTGCCCATAGCGCCGCAAAGGAGCTCTCCGGCTTCGACGACGTGCGGAGCATCGTGTCGGCGGACTGCAAGCTGTTTGGCAGTGGCATGGACCATCTGGAGGTGACGGCGAAGTGAAAATTATAGTGGTATCCAATATTAAGGCGAAAGCCTTCCTCCGGGAGCTTGGCCTTACACCGAGCGGTCCGGTACAGAAAATGCTGGTGAGCGAATGTTACCGGCACATGCAGAAATATACGCCGTTTCAAAACGGCATTCTGGCACACAGCCCGCAGAACGAGGTGCTGGAGGACGGTATCCTCTACAACACGCCCTATGCACAGTATCAGTATTTCGGCCAGCTCATGCTTGCCCCGAACGGCTCCTCCTGGGCACGGTTCGGGGAAACAAAGCATCTGGCCGGGAAGCCGCTGCATTACCACGGTGCGCCTATGCGCGGCTCCCACTGGGACGTCCGCATGTGGGCAGACGACCGGCAGAAAATCCTCGGCGAGATCGCCAAGAAGCTTGGAGGGAAAGCAGTATGAGCATCATCAAAACCTTGCAGGATTATCTTATGGAATTTAACGGTATGGAGATGATACTGACCGACCTGACGCCGAACGCGCCGTCAAGCTATGCACTGGCCCCTGCTGGCAGCGGCGTGGCGTCAAAGGATATTCTCGGAAACGTTACCTACCAGAACAGCTACGTTTTTTGGGCTCGGGAGCATAGCGGTGACGAGGCAGACCGGCGGGACAATTATGACTTTCTGGATTCCTTCTGCAACTGGTTGGAGGAGCGTAACCGAGATGAGATTTTTCCCGCATTGCCCGATCCATACAGGGTATCTGAGATTAGCGTCAGCAATGTGATGCTGATGGATATCGACGACAGCGGCCTCGGCACTTATCAAATTCAAATCCAGCTTATTTTTGAAAGGAGATATGATACATGAGCGAACCTACAATTACCGGCAAAGGTTATGTCAAGCGCGAAGAATTTAAGCTCTTTGCAAACGTAGCGACCGGTGAAAGTCCCGAATGGGAGCTACAGGGCGATAAGATTGAGGACATGTCCATCGAGCTCAACCCCAACGTTGAGACCACTGCGGACGTGACCGGCGTTACCACCACAACCCTTGACCGCTATGAGGAACAGACATCCGTCGAGCCCTACCGCTGCCGGAAGGACAGCAAGCTTTTCCCGATCCTTTACGATATCGTGAAATACCGCAAGACACTGACTGATGTTGAGCTGGAGTTCCTGTGCGTCAACATTTTCGCGGACGCGTCCGGCAAGTATGACGCCTGGACGCAGAAAGGCATTGTCGCCGTGCAGTCCTATGGCGGCGATACGGCGGGCCTCTCTATCCCCTACAACATCCATTGGACGGGTGAGCGCACCTACGGGACGGCGGCGATCGCGGGCGGCGTTGTAACCTTTACGGCCGCCGGCTCCGCGCTCGCTTGAAAGGAGCATGAAACATGAAGATTCAAACTGGATTAACCATCCCAATTGAGCGCGACGGCGCCCACGTCGGGGATTTGCACTTCAATCCCGACGACGTATGCTTCGTCGAGCGCGTTTACGACCTGATCGGCGAGCTGCAACAGGCGGAGAAGACATATGAGGCCAGGGCGCAGGAGCTGGAAGTCGACAACAGTGTGGATGAATACGGGATCCCGCAGAACATCCGCGCGCGCCTCCAATTTCTGCGCGAGGCCTGCGAAGATCTCTATACGAAGATCGATACAGTGTTCGGCACAGGCACAAGTGAAATGGTGTTCGGCGGGGCGCTGAGCCTGTCTGCGATCGAGCAGTTCTTCACCGGCCTTGCGCCGCATTTTGAAGAGTCTCGGGCGGGCAAGGTCGCCGCATACCTGAACGAATCAAAGAGGGCGTTGAAGAAATGAACATCCTGGCCGGACGGTTCCCGACCTCCGTCGAGATCGGCGGGCGGGAATATGCGCTGAACACTGACTACCGCATCGGCCTGAAATGTATCCTCGCCTGGGAGGACCAAGAGCTGACGGCCAGGGAAAAAACGCTGGTCATGCTCCGCCTGCTGTACAAAGAGATACCGCCGGACACGCAGAAAGCCTGCGAGCTGGCGGTATATTTTTTGAACTGCGGCGAAGAGAAGGAAGGGGAAGCCGGTTCTCCTGCCCGGCGGATCTACAGCTTTGCGAAGGATGCGAAGTACATTTACTCCGCCATCCGGCAGACGCATGGGATTGACCTTGAAACGGTGAAATACCTGCACTGGTGGAAGTTCTGCTACTTCTTCCTCGACCTTGACCCGGACTGCATGTTCCAGCAGATGCTGCACCTGCGCCAGCAGAAGCAGCAGGGCAAGCTCACCAAGGAGGAACGGGCGGTGTATTACCGCCTGCGGGATATCCTCGATTTGCCCGGCGAGAAGGACGCACAAACGCGCAGCGCGGAGGAAGAATTTATGGCAAAACTGAATCCCGATGATTAGGTCGCTCTCCGTGTAGGAGAGCGTGGGTTGAAATAAAGGAGGCGACACCGATGGTGAAAGGCTCGATTAAGCTGGTGATCCAATCGGATGCGCGGCAGGCTGAAAAAGACCTGCAAGCGCTGGAAAAGAGCGCGCAGCGGATCAAGGACCTGGAGAAGGAAAACGCCGCGCTAGGCAAATCCTATGACCAGATGCGGGCAAAGGCCGAGAAGGCCGCGCAGGCGACATTGGAGGCTGCGAGCAAAGCGGCGGCAGCCGGAGATAAGATGCATAATTTCCAGGAAAACGAGCGATACAAACACGACTTTGGCTTTGATGACGCTAAGGTAGACCAACTCACAAATGACGCACTCTCCTCAAACGCCGAATACCAAAAGCTTGTCAAGGCAGCAGAGGAAGCGGCCGACAAGCATCAGCAACTCGCCGCCGCGCAGAAGGAAGCCGAAAAGTCCGCCGCAGACCTAAAACGGCAAATAGCAGAAAACACGCAGCAGCTTGCCGACGAGCGCACTGCCCTGGCGGAACATCAGGAAAAGACGCAAAAAAGCGCGGCCAGCACGCAAAAGCTCAACGAAAAGCTAAAGCAAACCGCCAAGAGCGGCAAGAAAGCATCAGCGGGGCTGTTGGGGGTCGGGAAGTCGGCTAAATCAGCATCTAGGGGTGCGCTGAACCTTGGGCTTGCCTTGAAAAGTATGATGCTCTATATGGGCGTAAGCAAAGCCATAGAGGCCATGAAAGCCGGCTTCGCAGACTTGGCGCAAGCCAGCACGTCCTTCAATGGATCAATGTCCGGCCTGTCCTCGTCCTTTTTGCAGGTGCGCAATTCGATTGCTGCCGCCTGCGCGCCAGCGTTACAGGCCCTTACGCCAATCATCCAAACCGTGGCCAATGCGTTTGTCACGGCCATGAACGCGGTTGGGGCGTTTTCAGCCCGGCTGTTTGGGAATGCGACGACGTTCACACAGGCGAAATATGCCGCGGTGGACTACGCAAAAAGCGTGGCGGATACCGCAAAGACGGCGAAGGATGCCGACAAGGAGATGGGCTCGCTGGCATCATTCGATCAAGTAAACAACATCTCCGAGCAGAAGCAAACAGGCGCATCTGCGGACAATGGGAAGCCTGCACCGCAGGATATGTTTGAGACAGTCGGGATATCGGAGGAAACTGTTGGGCTGGCCGACCGGGTGCGGGAATCGTTTGAAAGGATGCTGGAGCCGCTTCGGCGGGTTGATTTTAGTAGTGTCACCAGTTCTTTCGATGGGCTGAAAGAAGCGTTCTCCCGGTTTTTCTCTGGACTTCTTGCCATTGACTTGAAGCCGTTGGGCGAATCGCTTGCCCGTGTCGTGGAAGCCGCCTCCCCAATCGTGGCAGGGCTATTTGATGGCTTGTCGTGGTTTCTTGATAACATCGCGGGCCCATTGGCAAAGTGGGCGATGGAATGCCTGTTTCCGGCCGTTCTCGACGTGATCGCGGGTGCGATTAAAGTGATCGGTAGTGTGTTGGAGGCTGTAAAGCCTTTGTTCCTCTGGCTTTGGGATAATTTTCTCGAGCCCGTCGCGAAGTGGACGGGCGGCGTGATCGTGTCTGTGCTGGGATGGATTGCCGAGAAGTTGACAGCGATTGGCGACTGGATCAGCAGCCATCAAGAGGTAGTGCAAGGCATGACCGTGACCATCGCGTCTTTTTTTGCAGCGTGGAAAGTGGCACAGCTATTATCTTTTATACAGCAGTCCGGCGGCGTAGTCGCCGCTCTAAAAAAAGTTACTGCCGCTGTAACGGCGGGCGCTGTTGCCAAAGCAAAGGATCGCCTGGAAACTGTCAAATTGACGCTCGTGAACGCCAAAGATTTTGTCGTGAGCATGGCTAAAAGCACCGCCGCCTTGGCAAAACAAGCGGCTCAGTGGACAATCGAGACTGCCAAGAAAGTTGCAAGTACCGCAGCAACATGGGCACATCAGGCGGCGACTGCCGCTGCCACCGCAGCTACATGGTTATTCAACGCAGCTATAACGGTGCTAACATCACCGATCACACTTGTCGTTGTTGCGATCGGGGCTCTTATCGCCATTGTCGTGCTGCTGGTTAAAAATTGGGATAAAGTTAAGGAAGCGGCCTCAACGTGCTGGAACAAAATCAAGGAAGTTTGGAACAAAGCCGGAGACTGGTTTCATGAGCACGTTACGGAGCCGATCACAGGCTTCTTTACGACCATGTGGGCCGGCGCCAAAAAAACTTTCCACATGGCTATTGATTGGATAAAAAAGAAGTTTACCGATGCGGTTAATGGAGGAATTGCTCTAGTGGAATCCTTTATAAACTTCATTATCCGCGGGATCAACGTTCTAGTCCGCGGCATCAACAAGCTGAGTTTTGATGTCCCTGACTGGGTACCCGAAATTGGCGGTAAATCGCTTGGATTCAATATCCCGCTAGTTCCGCAAGTCAAAATTCCACGTCTTGCCACCGGCGCAGTCATTCCTCCCAATCGCGAGTTTGCCGCCATCTTAGGAGATCAACGGCACGGCACAAACATCGAGGCCCCGGAAGGCCTGATCCGTCAGATCGTTCGGGAGGAGCTGGGAAACGTCTATAGCCCTGTTCTAAATGCTATCAACAACAGCAATCTCGGCAAGAAGGCCGTCATTATGGGCGACGTCTACATGGATTCTCAGAAGGTTGGGCGTGTGGTCGCAAGGCCCGTATTTAAAGAGGGTAACCGCGCCGGGTACATTAAAGTAAAGGTGTGATGCGTATGATTTATGCTGTGGATGGCGTACCGTTCCCGCGCCGGCCGGATGCCGCCATACAGGTAACGGACAGCCAGGTTGTCACGGACGCGCAGCGTACCGTTGGGCCGGGCGCATATATGACAAAAGAGCTCCTCGCGGAAAAGTTGTCCATCACGGCGAAGTGGTCACAGCTCACCAACGCGGAGTTTCGTAGGCTCAAGGCTATGCGAGCGGGCAAAAACTTCTTCCGCCTGCGCTATTACGACGAGGGTACGGGCACGATCCGGGAGGGGCAGTTTTACAGCGGCGATCTGACCTACACCGTCAAGCTCGCGGACCGTGTGACGCAAATCCCGATTCTGTATCAGGATATCTCCTGGCCGTTCGTCGAGCGATAAAAAGAGGCCCCCGGAGATGGGGGCCTTACATCTACATTTTCCATCGGTGGCCGCAGTTGAGACAGGTCACCCAAACTTTTTTAGCGCCAATGTTCCCGGCGACGAGGCCAATGCCTCCCGTCAGCGCAGCGCCGACCACAGCTTTTCCAACGCCAAAGCCCTTCTTGTTTGCTGAAAGAGACGTGGATCCGCACTTTGGACAGCACGCAACGCCGTTTTGCCTGTTTTCTTTAATTCGTTCACGTTTTGTCTGTGGTTTTGAAGATGGCCAAGGTGTGTTTTTTACAACAATTGGTTTAGGCTGTTGGTTGTGCGTTTCTACTGAGTTCGTGTAAGTTCCCAAAGTTATTTCCCGCATTCTTTGTGCTTCACGATATATTGTTTCTTTAGGGCCTGGATAAATAATTAGTTTTTTGGGGTTAAACCCAATATCATCTTCATCGACATTAAATTTTAAAGACGAAACACTATAAAAATCTTTTACCCTGGGATCATCATATTCGATTTTCGTGATCAGGTCTAAAGACTCGTCCGTATCATTTATTTTTGCAAAAATCAAATATTTAGTTGACACGATCAATAAATAAGAGTCTTGTCTGGGAAAGTAACTTCCTCCGCAAATAATAACATCTAACAAAGAGTCAACAACATGATGGTGCAACAATACTTCTTTAGTTTTTTCATTCAGTTTATAGTGCTTTTCAGGGCCAATGAGAGGAAGAGAACGTGGATCTATTACGGACTGTGACAAGGAAGCAGCGGAGGGCATTTGAGTCTTAATTTGTGCGCCACATTCCGCGCAGAACTTTGAATCATCATCGATTTGTTTACCGCAATGTTTACAATACATGACAAAACCTCCCTCTATATTACAGTTCTCACAATAACACAAGAGGGAGATTTTGTAAAGATTTAATCCACAGGCCCTCGCGGAGCCTGACTTCAATTGCCAACCTAATATAAACGACGCCAGCGCATTTCAATCCACGCTCCCCTCGCGGAGAGCGACAGCAAACACAGCCAATCGCTTACCTGTATCTGCTCCTTTATTACAGCATATTTTACAGGAATTTGCAAGCGTTCGGCTTATACAAAGCACGAAAAAGCCCCGGCACCCGGTACTATATAGAGGCCCGGGCACCCAGTGCTACATAGGCGTGGGTTACAGGATCAGCCGATAATATATGAGAATCCGATACCGACCGCCAAACGCTATATATGTACAAAAAGAATCGTCAAGAAGTGTAACAGTTATATATCCTTCTGCTCAGAACGCAATTCTTCAATAAGCTCAACAATAACTTCTTGCTGTTCCGGTTCAAGCTTATTAAGGGAATCCGCAAACTGGTTTATTGAAATTGTCGGAATTCCTACTGTCTCCCCTTTGCTATTTGCGATTTTTTCCGAAATAGCTAACCCTTTCACCATGCCACGCGCAAGAGTTTTTGTATCTGCGTTTAGAGCCCGATAATCACTAAGAAGTTGTATTTCGTCCTTCTCGCCTGCGAACAATTTTTTGTCAGATAGCTGTGTTGGTAAATCAACATTGTCATCGCTCGCCCAAAAGTCAAGAGATGTGCCGAAATAGTTCGATAATTTACGTAGCGTTGTTAGCTTTAAGCCTGCATAGCCTTTTTTATACCATCCATCTATTGTGGTATAGGGTATATCACAAGCTTTGGAAAGTGTACTTTTGTTTAAATTATTTTTCAGCATTAAATGGTTCAACTTTTCGAGAAAGTCCATAGGGTTTCACCTCCGATTGTTAATTCTAGCATGAGCAAAGATGAAATGCAAGAAAAATATTACCCTTAATCGTAAAAAAGTTCTTGACATATTACGTGTAGGGGTATATATTAATCTTGTAAATTACCCCTAGAAGTAAAAAGGAGATGATTAAATGTTCAATAATTTGCGGACAGCGTTATTTCATAAGGGGATATCTATGAAACAGTATGCTGAATTTTTAGGTGTCGGAGAAAAGACTGTGCAAAATAAAATGAAAGGCACAACCGATTTCACGTACCAAGAATTTAGAAAGACATGTACTTTACTTTTTCCGGAATACAACGCGGATTACTTATTCGCAGAATGCTCAGAAGAAAATCGTTCCGCTTAAAAAATAAAGGAGGGATCACACACGTGAACACATCGGAAGTCTACCGAAGAGAAATTGAAAAAATGTGCGCCGAAATGTCTGAATCTCAACTGCAAAGAGTGCTTGCGCGAGTACAGCACATATGGCTAACAAATTGCACACCCCAGAAAGTCGAAAAGAAAGACGTGGCATGACGGAGCAGGATCAATTTTTGCATTCGATTGCAAAGCTGCTCGCAAGAGCCGAAAACCCAAAAATAGCCGTACAGAAATTCGTGGAAGCCCTAAAAACTGAAAAAAATGAACTGAAAGTATTTGAAAAGGAGCAAATAGCATGAATGAATTAAAAGTATTTGAGAAAAACGGGCAGCTTTTGACTGACAGCCGTAACGTGGCGAAGATGATTGGGAAGCGGCATGACCATCTGATTCGAGATATTTCCGGCTATTTAAAAGTCATGAACGGCACTGACCCCAAAGTTGGGGTCAGTGATTCAAACGGGCTCAAAATTGAGCCGGTTGACTTCTTTATTGAAAGCACATACAAGGACGATACGGGCCGCACGCTTCCCTGCTATCTCCTCACCAAGAAAGGCTGCGACATGGTCGCAAACAAGCTCACCGGCCAGAAGGGCGTATTGTTCACCGCCGCCTATGTGACGGCCTTTGAGCAGATGCGTGAGTGTATCAAAACCGGCAAGGCTCTTCCCGACGACGAATCCCGCAAGCTCCGCGCCCGCGCAATGGCGCTCAACGCCGCGAACCGCTCCGCCCGGATGCTCGTTGACGCTTACGACAGCGCCGGCATCCAGCCAAGCTACAAGGTGCTGGCCCTGACCGATCTCTACCGCAACGAGGGCTTAAAGCTCCCCACGCCGCCGCTGGAGGTGGATGAGGTTACATACGACTTCACCGAGATGGCTGCGGCTCTCGGCATCCTGTCCGAGGCCTCTGGCAAGCCCCATGCACAGGCCGTCGGCGCGATCGTCTCCACCCTCGCGATCCCGGAGCAGATGATTATCCACGCACCCTATGACCGCAACGGCCACGCAGCCGATTATGACCGCTACAAGGCCCCGGTGCTCGATATGGTGCGCAACTGGCTGGTCGAGCACGGCAATCCCCGCCCGATCGCGGCGAAGGGCAAAAACTACCGCGTGAAGTATGCAAGCTGAGTTTGATTTTGAGCACAGCAAATGAATAGCGCAAGCGTCTATCTTAATAAAGGTAGGCGCTTTTGCTATATCCCGAAAGGAGGTCCCCCTATGCTCACCGTCCCCCAGGAATTCCACGATTATTCGCGCACCCCTGAGCGCCGAACAGACCTCATCGTCCGGCTCGATCCATTAAGCTGGCCGACGGACATCAACGCCCACGGCACCGCGCACAGCCTTTGTATGCCCATCCAATGGGACAAATCTCCTCCCCACCGTCTCTATGCCACAGGAGAGTACAACCGCACACCCCTCGACGGCCGGGCGCTCGTCAACGGCTGGGCCGGGCAGGTCTACGGCTATCTCTCCAACGCCCTGTCCGATCAGGA
>JABLTR010016077.1_pt1 | contig 11235 bp, 12 predicted proteins | sample 7160071 | NCBI WGS metagenome assembly JABLTR01 (sample SAMN14651230, study PRJNA627086) | human gut metagenome | isolation source: feces | host: Homo sapiens
TATCCTGAGTATCAGAAAAAAGGATACGGCAAAAAACTTATTGAGTTTATAGAAAATAAATATAAAAATGACTTTGATATAATAAGGGCAGGTACAGGGGATAGTAAACTTACGGTCCCATTTTATGAAAACTGCGGATTCAGAAGAATTTACTGCATAAAGGATTTTTTTGTCAACAATTATGATAAACCTATTTATGAAGACGGAATAAGGCTTAAGGACATGGTCTGTCTTGAAAAAAGTCTCATTGATATAAGAAATTAAAATATAAGGGTACAGTCAGTGATATGCTGATGCACCCTTGTTGTTTTATTATACATTATATATGTGGTTATAAGCTGCTTTTTATATCGTCTATTCCCGGAAGAACGACTTTAAACAGATTCTTTTTAACGAGATTTATGTATTTTACCCTAAGACCGTATTTTTCAAAGCTGTCATTAAGAGTCCTTATGCCTATGGGACTGTTTAAAAAACGGTCTTTTTTATCGGTCAAAAGAAGCCTTTGGTACAGCCAGCTGTTTCGTCTGGGCGGGTAAATATCATTTTCCATATTTATAATGCCGTCCGTGTTCCATATGGCTCCTGGATTGGTTATTTCTACGCTTTTGTGGCGTATTATTACCACAGTCTCCCTGGTATTGTCCCAGTAGTCCCTGTGGACAACGGCATTGTAAAGTGCCTCATAAATGGCATTGATGGGATAATCCTTTAACAGTGCCTTTTCGGATATAAATTTTTCTATACTGTCCAGCATTGTCGGTATATTGCCTTCAAATAAAGTTGTCTTTGAGTTGAACTCTACACGGATACCGGTTGACGGCAGAAATCTCTGGGGCATCTTTCCGAATATGAGCAGGCCTCCGGCTGTCGGGTTATATTCCTTTGCTTCATTATTATAGGATATGAACCCCATGCTTTCCAGTATAAGCAGATGGGCTTTCTCGTCTCCGGCGAACCGCTTCAGAAGATATTTATCCAGCATATCCTGGTCAAAATCAGACAGAGACGCGTTTCTTATGGCCGTTGTCTCATAGCATACAAGGCCGTTGTCCTGGAGCATGGATGCTATCTCATATCTTCTGGCAATATCAGTCGTTGAGCCGCGCCTTATGTAAAATGTGCCCGTCTGAAGTATCTGGTGGGGTCTCTGGCTGCTTTTAAATATGGTCAGCACTATGACAGTCTTTCCTTTATAATTGATCTCTTCATACCTTACCGGTACAGGGGGATCACATCTGGTGCTTATGACTTGGAATACGGTTTCTTCAGATGGATGCCTTTGGCCGATGCCTACAACTTTTCTTGTTTTGTCAGTTACGCCTAATATTAGATATCCTCTACCGCCCTTTGAGTTCGCGATGGCCGTGATGTCCTTTACAAATTCTTTTTTCTTAGTCTCTGTATCCAGCGAAAACTCCTGTTTGTAATCAAGTTTTTCGCTTTCACCGGCTTTTAATAGTTCCTCCAGCTTTTGTATGGTCATATCACTTTCCTCCAAAACAGTCCAATTGTTTGTTATAAAAATATACTTTTTTATTTATACCATATTATGCGGAATGTCAAAAAATTATTGAAAATGACAATTATTAACTTAATTATAAACACATTTTTAGTCGGAATACAATATAATTTACCGGCGAAAACAGGAATAAAAATGTTGACAAGGCTATGCAACCTTTGTATAATAAAAACGTAACATATTTGTAATAATTATTGGAGGACTAAAGATGAGTATAAAAAAACTGCTTGTAAGATCCGCGCTCCTTGGATGCGTGATGACTATAGGAGCTACGGTCTCAGCGTTTGCCTACACCAGAGGTCTGCTTAATGATAATGCTGTAAATGTAAGAGAATATAATTCAACATCTTCTAACGTGATCGGAAAGCTTAATGAAGGAAATTACGTTAACGTATTAGGCAAAGACGGTGATTGGTATAATGTTTCATATGATACATTAAACAGCGCGTACATACATAGTGATTATATTGACATAGTTGAGACAGATGCATACGTTACTGATGACAACATAAAACTCCGCGAGGAACCCGATGATTCATCAGAAGTAATTGAGATTCTCGGAGAGTTTGATGAGCTGACAGTATATTCAAGGACAGGAAACTGGTACTTTGTTGATTTTAACGGAAAGACAGGATATGTATACGGCGATTATATCGTAGGAGACTATCTTGAAGATCTTGAAAATATCGAGATAGAGGAAGATGATACTTCAAAATATGCCGTTATCATTGCAGAGACAGGCCTTAACCTCAGAGAAGAGCCTTCGCTTGATGGAAATGTTATAAATATTCTTCCCCTTGGAACAACAGCAGATGTGATCGAGGACGATGGAGAATGGGTGCTTGTTGAGGCTCCTGACGGAACAGAAGGATATGTAAGCTCAGAATTCGTAAATATAAAAACAGGCTCTAAGGATAAGGTAGAGGGCCTTGGCAAAGACATAATAGAATATGCTGAACAATTTCTTGGCACACCCTATGAGTGGGGTGGAACAGATCTTAACGGCGGTGTAGACTGCTCAGGATATGTTTACTCAGTATATGCGAAATTTGGTATCGCTCTCAACAGATCATCAGCTTCTATGGAAGCAGCAGATGGAGAGTTCATCGACAAGGAAGATCTTTCAGCAGGAGACCTTGTATTCTTTGATAACGATGGAAATGGAACCATCGACCATGTGGGAATTTATATGCATGACGGATACTATATCCATTCATCATCAGGAAAAACCACAGGTGTTATAATAAGCAGTCTTTATGACTCATACAGCATGCAGACATACGCAAGTGCAAAAAGAGTGCTGTAAAAAGAATATATATGTAAATATGACGGACTTCCGACAGGAAGTCCGTTTTTAGTATTATAGTATTGATAAATAGATGAAAACTGATGTATAATTGTATTGGGAAAAATTATAAATATAGTTTAAAAATGGTGATAATATGGATGATTTTAGTAAATATCTTAAAAAAAGAAGAAGCGAGATGTTTTTCTTTATAAAGGATCATACTTTGGCAGTACTAAGGTTTTCAGACAGAACTGAGATAGTGGATATGGCAACGGGAGAAGTACTGAAAATATTGGAAGTCAAATACATAAGTGAGGCTGTTTACTGTGGCAGATACGATAAGCTGTATCTTAAATCCATAGGCAATGGCTGTGTGTATGTCTATGACTTTGCTGCGGACTCATTAAAGAAGCTGTTTAAACTGGCGGAGTCTGACAGAGGCATATTTTTATCCCAGGATGAGGAAAAGCTCATTGCTTATACTTCTGGATATGTTTATGAAATAAAGACAAAAACTGACGAGTACCATCTTTTGTATGAGGCGGAGATCAAATGTTTATATGGAAATGGCTGGGATAATCCCAATAAAAAGTGTTATGAGTTTATATATGTCTCAGGCAAAATTCCATGCACGCTTTTGAGCCTTAGTTATGAAGGAAAAATAATATCGGAAAAGGTGGTCAAAGCAGATGATATACCTTTTTTCATCAACGATATAGTGTATTCCGTTGAATATGACTTATATATAATGCTTGGATTTAAGCATTATATTATGGCTAATATGAAGCCTAAAGGAAAAGAAGATTTTTGCATAATAAGTAAAGGTGATATTAATAACTTTGTTTATATATCTGAAGAAAAATGTGGCGGAGGATGCAATGACATATTGATCTATAAGAATTACTTGATCTACTGCTATGGTGATAAGATAATCAAAACTGTGGATATGAATACACTTAAATCAATAAAAGTTGATAAGCTGGGTAGAACAATAACTAAAATGCAGTACGACCCTTCAAGAAATACCCTTTATGCAAGTACAGGCAGAGGCAGCACGATGCTGGAGGATTTTCTATAACAAATAATATAAAAGGGGCAGCCTTAAAAGGCTGCCCCTTTTACTGCGCCTAAAGGCGCGCAGGAGTGTGCTTATCCTTTGTTACTTTATATATTTGTTTTCTATGAATGACACTATTTTATACATAACTGCTGCCATAAGTGACAGTATACATACACTCATCATAACATTATCCAGCTTGAATATCTGTGAAGAGTAAACGATAAGGTATCCAAGGCCGGCTTTTCCAACGAGGAATTCTCCAACTATTACTCCAACAAAAGAAAGCCCTACATTTATTTTAAGAGCGTTAAATATGACAGGTATATTTGACGGTATGACAACATTTGTAAGGATCTGGCGTTTTGTGCCGCCTAATATGGCCACCAGCTTGATTTTATCTTTGTCTGTTTCATTAAATCCGCCGAGCACTGTCATTATGGTTATTATAACTGATGTAAGCAGGGCTATGAGCATAATGGATTTTGTGTTGTTTCCAAGCCATACGATTATTATGGGAGCAAGGGCGGTTTTAGGCAGACTGTTGAGTATGACAAGATAGGGCTGAGCCACATCAGAAGCTGTCTTGTTCCACCATAGAAGTATGGCTGCGGCTGTACCGATCAGCGTTCCAAGCATAAATCCTGTTATGGTTTCGGCGGCTGTAATGCCCGTATGGTAAAACAGTGTGCCGTCCTTTATCATATAAACTGCGGCCTTTACCATGGATGACGGACAGCTGAATATGAATTCATCTATAAGTCCGCATTTTGCTGACACTTCCCATATTACCAGAAATGCTATTAGAATAAAGAGAGGCCGAAATGAGACCTTGGCTTTTCTTCGTTTGACTGTTTTTACGAAGTTTTCCTGGTTTGGCGATACTTTACACATGTATGTCAAGCTCCCTCCAGATTTTGTTGAAATATTCTCTGAACTCAGGGGCGCTTCTCCTGCCCATAGGAGTATTTTTATCGCAGGTAAGTACTATTTTGTGGATAGATTTTATGCTTGCGGGTCTGGAAGACATAACGATCACCCTCCCGCTCATGGACACTGCTTCTGATATGTCATGGGTGACCAGTATGGCGGTTATGCCCTCATTTTTTATTATGGAGCCTATTTCATCGGACACGAACAGTCTGGTCTGGTAGTCAAGGGCGGAAAAGGGCTCATCAAGCAGCAGCAGTTCCGGACGCACTGCCAGGGTGCGGATGAGGGCAGCCCTTTGTCTCATGCCGCCTGAAAGCTCTGAGGGGTGGCGCTTTTCAAATCCGGAAAGACCATATTTATTAAATAATGACCTTACATAATCCTGGGACTCCTCTGTGAGCTGCTTTTGTATTTTAAGCCCAAGACAAGCGTTCTCGAATATTGTCAGCCATTCAAAAAGATGGTCCTTCTGAGGCATATAACCGACTTTTCTCTTTGAATTTACGGTTATTTTTCCGCTTTCACAGGGAAGAAGTCCGCATATGATCGATAAAAGGGTCGATTTACCGCTTCCATATCAAATACAAAAAATAAAATTTAGATTGTGCATTTAAAATTTTGTGCTATACTATATATCATAGTAATATCATAGTAGATTAATTGTTAGGAGATGTTATAAAATGGGTTGTTCACATGATTGTTCATCATGCGGTTCAGACTGTTCAACAAAGAACAAGGAAAGCATGATTAAACCATTGAACGAAAAAAGCAGCGTTAAAAAGGTAATAGGTGTTGTCAGTGGCAAAGGAGGAGTAGGTAAATCCCTCGTTACTGCTATGCTTGCCGTAAATATGGCAAACAGAGGATACCATGCAGCCATACTTGACGCTGATATCACAGGCCCTTCAATACCTAAGGCATTTGGTATAGAAGGAAGAGTTGAAGCTGATGAAGACGGAGTTATCCCTGCAAGAACAGTTAAGGGTATAGATATAATGTCAACGAACCTTATACTTGAAAACGATTCAGATCCTGTCGTATGGAGAGGACCTGTTATCGCTGGAGCTGTTGAACAGTTCTGGACAGAGTGCCACTGGGATAATGTTGACTATATGTTCGTCGATATGCCTCCCGGAACAGGAGATGTTCCCCTTACGGTATTCCAGTCGCTTCCCGTTGATGGTATCGTTATCGTAACATCACCCCAGGATCTTGTTACAATGATCGTTGGAAAGGCTGTAAAGATGGCACAGCTTATGAATATCCCCATCCTTGCGCTGGTTGAGAATATGTCATACTTTAAGTGCCCTGATTGTGGAAAGGAATATGATATTTTTGGAAAGAGCCATGTCGAAAAGGCTGCCGCAGAATTTGAGATACCTAATTTCGTAAGACTTCCTATAGATCCCAATTTTGCTGCCTGTGTAGATAAGGGCGAGATAGAATTCCTTGATGTCACACCCCTTGACAAAATAGCAGACGTGATAGAAAAGATCTGATGCAGTAAAAAAGCCATGGTTTTATGACCATGGCTTTATTTTTTGTGATACTCCTCGTAAAGTTTGAGACATTTCTCCCTGTCTTCTTCTGATATTTCTCTGATTATCCTGCAGGGATTTCCAGCGGCTATGACGTTTGAAGGTATATCCTTTGTCACCACAGACCCAGAACCTATTATGGAACCGTTTCCAATGGATACACCAGGATTTATCACGGTATTTCCGCCGATCCATACATCATTGCCGATGGTGATGGGTTTTCCGTATTCAAGGAGTGTATTTCTTATGGCCGCATCGATTGGGTGGGTGGCCGTAAATATGGATACCCTGGGCGCTAAAAATACATTCTTTCCTATGGTCACATCGCATACATCAAGCATTATACAGTCAAAATTAGCGTAAAAGTTATCACCGATAGTTATATTTGAACCATAGTCACAGCGGAATGTGGGTTCTATGAAAACATTTCTGCCGCATTTTTTAAATAATTTTTTCAGAAGTTCTTCCCTTAATTCCTCGTCATCTGGTGAGGTCATGTTGTACTGTGCTGTAATAAGCCTGGCATTCCTTCTGCCTTCAGTAAGTTCTTTATCACCGGCATTATAATATCTGCCGGATAACATTTTTTCTTTTTCTGTCATATGATTATTCCTTTCAAAATAAAAGTTGTATTTAAGAAGGAAGCCCTTTACCGCATCCTGAAGGTCCGACGATGCTGATAAATTCACCCTTTTCAACACTGAATGAAACATCCTTCAAAGCTTCTGTCTCACCGTCAAGACTGTGATAATTAAAGCAGACATTTTCAGCTTCAACTATAGGCTTCAACTTTAATACCTCCCATTTTTAAGTTTCTATATTATATTTATCGGCGAGTCCGTTGGTTACAATCCATTTTAACCATTACGCTCCATTACAGTCCGCTCAGGTCAAAGAGGGGAGTGTACTTGGAGGAGGCCGATGATTTTTCCTGCATATATCCGTTTTTGAGCCCGATATCAAAGAAATGATCCAGCACCCTGGTATATTCTAAAGACATAAGCCTTCTGTTTATCTCCTTGAATTCAGAGGCTCTGTAAACGGGAACATATTGATTGAGAAGGGATACATATGCCCCTTCGCCTATTTCGCTCCTTATCCAGTCCAGTATTTTAAAGGAATCGCTTTTACAGGATGGCAGCACCAGATGACGGATTATTACGCCTTTTTTCAGCAGGCCGTTTTCATCAAATACATTTTCTCCTGTCTGGCGGTACATTTCCTTTACGGCTTCAGATGCCCTTTGAAAATAGTCCGGAGCATTGGAATATTTGGCTGAAAGTTCTGAAGAATAGTATTTTATATCGGGAAGATATATATCAACTATGCCTTCCAGCATTTTTATGGTCTCGACGCTCTCATATCCGCCGGAATTATATACGATTGGTATTTTTAGCCCGTTATCCCTGGTTGCCTGTACAGCTTCTATGATGGACGGAACAAAGTGGGCACCCGTCACAAGATTTATATTATGCACTCCGGCTGCCTGGCGTTCGAGCATTATTTCTGCGAGCCTTTTGGTGCTGACTGCTTTACCATAATTTTCTGAACTTATATCATGATTCTGGCAGAATACACACCTCAGGCTGCATCCGGAAAAAAATATGGTCCCTGAGCCATTTGTGCCGCTGATGGGAGGTTCTTCCCACATATGCACTGAGGCAAGGGCAGCCATTATGGTGGATGTCATTTTGCAGTATCCTGTTTTTCCGGAAGTCCTGTCCACATGACAGTTTCTCGGGCATAGCGTGCAGTTTTTATAAAGATCCATTAAAAACACCTCTCAGCTATTATATCAGAAATTGGATCAAAAACATATATTTAAGGACTGGTTATTTAGCTGCTGTCATAGCTGTAAACGCCCTGCCCATGGGGAATGTTTATTCTGTCTTTTGACGTAAAAAATACCTGTATACTATTGAAAAATTTTATTGTATAATTACGTCGTAAAATGTGAGAGGGGAGAGAGGTAAATGATAAAAACAAAAACAGAGACTGAAAAAGTCCTTAAAACCGATTGCATTATATGTGACGCCTGTGGAAAAGAAATAGAAAAAAATCGATTTAATGAATTTGATGATTATTATCATATAGAAAAGGAATGGGGCTACCATTCGGATAAAGACGGAAGGCATGACAGTTATGATATATGCAGTGAATGCTATGATAAAATGCTTAAGGCCATAGGACTTTGATAATTCAGATAAATGTTTCATGGATATAGTTAGCTGTGTATGACACAGTGTTTTTCCATAAAAAAGAGCCGCAGGGATCAATACCTGCGGCTCTTTTTAGTTTTAATGGAAATAATATTATTTAAGTTTAAAGTCAGAATTGCTTATAAAAACTGTGGTCGATGTTACTATGGTTTTTCCTGTGTTTTTTGATACTCCCTTTGCGCTCATGTTTATTATGCGTTTTCCCCAGGAAACGACCTTAGCCGTTACAAGGAGGGTATCTCCTTCAAATATGGCGTTTATGAAATTAGTCGTCATGGAAACGGTGGGAGGTATGACCCCTCCGCCTATAAGGGCAAAAACAAGAAGTCCGTAGCTCATATCCAGACATGTACATACGACACCGCCCATCATGGCACCGTTAGGATTAAGTTCCTTTTTTATAACGGGAAATGAAAAAGTTATACTTTTTTCTTCCTCTGAAAAATCGTATATATCGCTTTCAAGCTGAAGGGTAATGGGCTTATCTTCGCTCCTTGAGCCTTCATACTGTCTGAGTGCGTCAATCTTTTTTCTTAGTTCATCAAATACCTGTTTTGATCTTTCGTCCATTTTAATACCTCCGATAAGTGTCACTAATGAGATTTTAGCATTCTTTGCGTTTCACAACAAGTATATTTTTAAACGCCGTGGATATAATAGCCGTGAGGTGATTGTATGCTTATCGGAGAATATGAAAAGACCGAAAATATGATTGAGATTTATGAAGCTGTTAGACTTCACTGTATAAATGAAGAAAAATTCAATACGAATTTCATTTCGGTGGTTTGGACCATGCCATCTGAAAGAAGACGTGCCACAAAAACAGCGCTCATCGCCGAAGCGCTGAGACTTGGCCCTGGAGGAGACAGAAGAAGTCTTGACGAGAGACTGGCAGAGATGTATGGAGCGGTATTTGAAACAGCTGTTGTCCAAAAGGGCGGAAGGACTCTTCTGACATTGAATATGGAAGTAGTGAAGGATGAGAATGCGGGAGAAAAGGTGTTAAAAAATGCTGTCAGCCTATTAAGGGAAATAATTATGGGAAAAATAAGCGACTCAGCTTTCAGGCAGGCAGTGGGCAGGCTTAAGGCTTCACTGACTGAAAGAAACGACACCGCTGCTGTATATGCTGTAGAAAGCCTCATTGATATGGTATATCCAAACGATCCATTTTCCATACACTGCGGAGGATATTTAGATGATATCGACAGTATAACCCTTAAGGATGTAAATGATCTTTATGGATGGATAAAGAGTATGGGGCATACTGATATATTCATAAGCGGAAGTGTGGACAAGGACACCGCCGAGGAAATAGCAAGAAGTTTTATCCCGAGACGTACTGACATAAACAAGCTTCCCATAGATAAAGCTGAGCCCGCCGGAGGATGTGCTGAGAAAACCGAAAAGAGGAACATCGGTCAGAGCAGGGTGGCTGCCGCATATACCCTTGAGCTTGGTCCAAAGGGCAAAGGATATTATACTGCTCTTATTTTAAGGGATATACTCTGTGGTGCCGGTTCATCAATACTTTATGACAGCATAAGACAGGAAGAAGGCTTATGCTACTATATTGGAGCAAAATTTATGAGATTCAGGATGCTTTATGTAATAGATTCAGGAGTTGCCCCTGGAAATGAGGATAAAACGGTAAACCTCATTGATAAAGGAATAAACAGCTGCTGTATAGATGAGAAGCTTTTTGAATCGGCGAAAAGATCGGTTTTAAGGGAGATAAAGGCCGGAGAAGACAGAAGGAGCGGAGCTGTAAACAAGTGTATGAATGAAATGCTCCTTGGAATAACTGAGGATGAAAACGCTGAGGAAATTATCGATTCCATTACCCTGGCTGATGTGAAGAAAGCCGCTGCAGGCTTAAAGAAAAAGGGAGTATTTATAGTTGCGGCTGAAAAAAACGGAGGTGTTAAAGATGGACGTGAGGCTTAACTGCCCATCTGGGTGTGAAACCATCCACCACAAACTTAGATGCGGAGCCGATGTGTTCATACTGCCAAAGGACAGGAACATAAAGGCAGGAGCTGTGGCTGTGGGCTTTGGAGCGGCTGACCTGTCATTTTTCTTTGATGGAGAAAGTTATGATGTTCCAATGGGATCAGCTCACTTTCTGGAGCACAAGATGTTTGACCGTCCTGAGGGCGATATCAGTGAAAAGTTCGCTGAGCTTGGTGCCGAGGTAAACGCATTTACCGATATGGAAAAAACGGTATATTATTTCAAAACTGCTTCAAATTTTATGGAATGTTTCAGGCTGCTGCTAAATTTTGTGGAAACCATAGGATTTAGGGAAGTGGACAGTGAAAAGAGCATAATTGGCAGTGAGATAGATATGTATTCAGACTATCCGGACAGGAAGGCGTTTTTCGGAGCATTGGACAAGCTGTATCCATCAAGCCCTCTAGCCTGCGAAATAGCGGGAACAAGGGAAAGCATAGAAAAAATAGACGCAGACACTCTTTATTTATGTCATGATGCCTTTTATGTACCTAAAAATATGAAGGTCATATGTGCCGGCGATGTGGTGGCGGATGAAATAATGGCTGAGACAGAAAAAATATTTTACGGCACCGACAGGCAGAGCGCAAAAAAATATAAGATAAATACTGTATGTGCCGGTGTATTCGAGGGTGTTATATATTAATCGCGATTAACTTATTTAA
>JABLTR010019263.1_pt1 | contig 11227 bp, 15 predicted proteins | sample 7160071 | NCBI WGS metagenome assembly JABLTR01 (sample SAMN14651230, study PRJNA627086) | human gut metagenome | isolation source: feces | host: Homo sapiens
CTTTTTCCCTGTTATATTCCCTGCTTTCGCACCCCTCTTCAAGAGTGCCTTGTTATATTATCACATCTCTTCCCCTTTGTCAATATCTTTTTTCCCTTTTTTCCTATTTTTTATTTTTTCTATGCCAGTACAATCAATTTCGTTTAACGTCGCCTTTAAATCCAATCCAAATACATTATTTTCGCATAATATTTCATTCAAAGGAACTAAAACAAAAGCTCTTTCCATCATTCTTGGATGCGGTAATGTCAGTTCTTTACTATTTATATTTACATTTTCATATAAAATAAGATCAATATCAATAATTCTTTCTCTCCATCTTTGTTTACGTATTCTACCAATCGCTGCTTCTATTCCTAAACAAGCTCCTAATAACGTATGGGGAGATAAATATGTATCAATTAATAAACATTGATTAAAAAAATCCGGCTGATCGGTTACTCCCCAAGGCGGTGTTTTATAAATAGATGAACTATTTTTAATCTTAGTTTCAGGAAGTAATTCAACAGCCGAATTTACTGTTTCTATATTTTCTAATACATTTCCTATATTGCCGCCTATCCCTAATACCGCATATGGCATACAAATCACCTTCCTCGGAATATTTCTACTCCGGCATAGTCAAAGTCTGCTGCAATAGGTGCTCTTGGTTTCATTAATCTTAATTCAATTTGATCTATTTCATCAAATTCTTTAAATATATTATCTATTACATATTGTGCTGCAGCTTCAAGTAAATTAAAATTCTTTTCTGTAAGCGATTTACGTATTATTTTGACTATTTTTGCATAACTAATCGTATCTTTAATATCATCACTATAACATGCCATTAATAAATCTGCATAAATAGTTGCATCTACTATAAATATTTGTCCTTTTTCTTTTTCTTCTTCGTTTACTCCATGATATGCGAATATTCTCAGGCCCTTAATTAAAATTTTATCCATCCTTTTATTATACCCTCCCAAGTATTTTATCTATTAGTTTTGCCGCTTGTACCGCTTCAAATACATCATGCGCACGTAATATATCTGCGCCGCCTAGTTGTGCTATTGTATGCACAGCAATTGTGCCTGCAATTCTTTTATCAAATGGTACATCCGGGTCAGCTGTTATTCTTTTTCGTGACGCGCCTACTAAATATGCTATATTATCACGCTTTAATACATTGGTATTTTTTAATAATTCAAAATTTTCTTTTTCAGTTTTGCCAAAACCTATACCAGGATCAAGACAAATATGATTAATATCCATTCCAGCTTCCAATGCTTTACTAATTTCTATATCAAAAAATTCTTTTACATTGCCTGTAACTCCTAATTGATATTCATATTCGCCGTTACATTTAGCTGCATCGCCTGGATGCATTATAATAATTCCTGCATTATAAGCCGCTGCAATTTCAAGCATATGAATATTTTTACATCCTGTTATATCGTTGATAATTGATACGCCTAATTCCAACGCTCTTTCAGCTACATATGGATAAAATGTATCAATTGATACCGGTATTTCTATACCTTTTTCAAATATACATTTTAAAACATCTTCTAAACGAGCCCATTCTTCTGCTTCGCTTATTAAATTATAATTAGGCCGTGTTGATTGCGCTCCTATATCTATTATATCCGCTCCTGCATTAATCATTTCATAAACATGATTAATTGCATCATCTTTGGAAAAATATTTTCCTCCATCGGAAAACGAATCAGGCGTTATATTAAGGATCCCCATTATATATGTTTTTTTACCTAATTCAAGTTCAAAATTTCTGGCTTTAAAAATATTTTTCAATATAACCAACCCATCCTTTATTCTGTCAAAAGAGCCATAACTTCTGCTCTAGTTTTAGCTTCTGTACGCATTATTCCTCTTAAAGCAGATGTCTGCGTCCTTGCGCCAGCTGCTCTGACACCTCTCATTGTCATACATAAATGCTCAGCATTTATTATAACCGCAACTCCATGCGGTTTTAATTCTTTCATAATAAAATCTGCTACAGAGGCTGTTAAACGTTCCTGTATTTGAGGACGACGCGCAAAACTATCCACTATTCTCGCCAGTTTTGATAATCCTAATATTCTTCCGTTTTTTGGTATATATGCAATATGAGCAACTCCCACAAAAGGTAATAGATGATGTTCGCATATAGAATATAGCGGAATATCTTTTACTATTACCATTTCATCATTACTTACATCTGTAAATATTTTTATATGTCTTTTGGGATCATCATCTAATCCAGAAAAAATTTCTTCATACATTCTTGCAACTCTATCCGGCGTTTCTATGAGGCCTTCTCTATCCGGATCTTCGCCGATTGCATATAATAACTCTCTTACTGCGGCAGTAACTCTTTGTTTATCTATCATTTTATTTATAAATACCTTTCTTTATTTAACTTATAATATATTAATAACTATGATTTGGCATTACATAAACTGAAATTATACCTGAATTTTCATCAAGTCCATAATATACAAAATCTTCACGATAATATTTTTCTCCCAAAGCATCATTAGCCGACTTTAAACAATCATATATCATACCTTGATTCTCATTTACAAGATAATTTAAATATTTCTTTTGTTCATTTTTATTTAATCCAGCATATATTTCTATAAATCCATCATGCTTTTCAGACATTCTTATAAGTTCATTGGTAGTAGCCTCTTGAACAGCAGCGTTTGGATCTGTAAAATTCAGCTGTTTATATACAAAATAATTAGCCGTCGTACCATTTGCATATTGTGGTGTAAAACCCCAATGATCCTTTGATATTACTTCTTCAGATACGTTAAAATATTTATGTTCTGTTCTATTTCCGATAAGCTCATAATTACTTTCATCACCTGTCACTGGTACATATGCTCCACTTTTTATACCCCATAAATCCTTATCATTCCATGTAGCGTCAAGGTGATAAGGCGTACCGTTAAAAAACACTACATTCCAAGCATGAGCAACAGCAGATCCCACTGTCTCATCATTCCTTATTCCTGTTATAAACCGGCTTTCTATACCAGCTTCACCTAATAATAATTGCATAGCTCTCGCATATCCGGCACAAGTTGCATTTTTTTCTACAATCGCTCCATATGCTGTATGACAATTTATTCTATCCCCAACCGTACCTTCATTAATAAATTGTTGAAATGCTTCATCATCATATGTACATCTTTCCGTAAGCCAATCATGAAGATATAATTCCCTGTCAAATTCACTCATACCAGGTTCTAATCCTGCTAATGCTTCAGAAATAGCATTATAAAGCTCTTGCTGCGCTTTATCTTTTTCTTCTTTATTATCATATATATAACTCATTTTACAATATGCTGTTGTAAATTCAGTATAATCAGTCTTTTTTTCAACTCCTGGAAGCAAAGAAAATATTCCATTAAAAAATTTTGTAAATCCTATTCCTAAATTATCTGTTGCTGTCCAACAAAGTTCCATACTTTCCGCAATCCAGAAATGCTGCGGATTATCTGCAAAATATGCGGATGTAGCTTTAGTTAAATCGTCTGTTGTAACTCCTTTTGCAAGGCGTACATTCCCTGTATACATCTCTTCAACAGTATAATACATATTAAGATAAATTTCTTTTTGTTTATCAGTCAAAGTCGTATAATAATATTTTGTATTAACAGGTTTAAAACCTGCTTTAATTCCTGGACTATTTTCGTCCTGTTCTACTATAAATGTTTCTGGTATTTCATCAATACTAATATAACCTGATTTGTTACATCCTGTTATAGTAAATATAATGATAACCATTAACATGACTGAAATTATTTTTTTAGTATATTTGCTCCTATAGCCTTTCATATTTCCTCCAGAGCGATTATGTATATATGTTTATAAAAAATATTTTATTTTTTCCGTATTAAATATATAGGCCACAATAATATTATGTAAATTGCATGGGCAAAATCTTTTGATGTAATTTTATTATCGTTTTCTTCTCCATGCAAGCCTTGAAATTTCATAAAAATAGCAAAGCCTGCAATTAAATACCCAGCAAATATTAATTTTAATGCAAACCATAAATAATCCATTATTTCATCTCCAATTATATAATAGAGTCTGATTTTTTTAAATATGCTGCTATTTTAATTTAATTAAATTTTAAAATTATCTCTAATACATATAAAGGTTGCTCTATAGTGATATATTCAATTTCATCGTGTAAAGCCTTATTACTATTTCTAGCATAATCAATATAATCAAAAATACTATTTTCATTTATTAAACTATCAACAGCTTCATCAAAGGCTTCTTTATTTGAAAATGCAATTTCTATTTTCCCCGTTTGATTTACTGCACAGTCTGATATTATATTTTTAACAGTTAAACTTGTATTATTATCCCAATTATCAAATAATAAATTATTTTTCTTATAAAAATTTTCCTCCATAGAATAACAGTCTACCCATATAAATTCATCATGTGTTCTTGAGATGATATCGCTGCTTAAATTAAAATAAATATGTGAAACATCTTGTTTTTCATCTATATCATCCCATGTAGGATCAAGGTGGTATTTATTCCCGTTTATCGTAACTATATTCCACATATGAGGCTGTTTATCTTCACCAGCAACTCCCGAAATTAATGTTGTTTCTATTCCTATATTATTTAATAGCAGCTGCATAGCCCTGGCATAACCTTCACATACAGCTTTGCCTTCTACTAAAGCTCCATATGCACTATAAGCTGATTCATTACTATCATATCCTAAATTTGCTGCTTCATTATCATATTCACAATTTGATAAAAGCCAATCATGCAATATAAGCTCAGCTTCATATTCACTCTGCATATCATTAATCAATGTTTTAGCCTCAGCTAAAGAACTATTAAACAAATCCAGATTTTGATTTTTTTGATCAAGATCTTCACAGCAATATTCCAGCTGAATATATTTTTTATTATTTCTTGTTAATATATTAAAAGAGCGTCTTAACCAGAATGATTCTGGATAATCGTCTACATAAGCGTTAAACGCATCCTGAAGTTCATTATCTGTTATTGTATCCGGTACACGTATTTCATCCGTATTCATTTGCTGTATTTCTTCATGTATTATTGCATATACAGACTTTTGATCCTGTGTAAGATTAAGAAAATTTGTTCTTCCTATTTCCGGAGAAATATCCCTTGATATAAAATCATCACTGCTTGTATTTTCTAATAAATTTCGCTCTTTATCACTGCTTACTGCTATTGGATAACTATTATCATATGATGATAAAATATTTCCTAAATTATCAAAATTACATGAAGAAAATATTAAAATACATAGTATTAATATTGCTGTAATAATTTTCTTCATTAATCTTTATTCCTTTCAATATATTTCAAATCATCCATAAATAGCGTAACAGAATTATTATAAAACTTCTGAGCTAATCATTCAAGACATTTAATAATAAATATTCTTGTAGTATGCTGGTAATATTATCATTTGGTATAAATGTGCCATTTTGACCGGTAAATTCACCTTCAATATTAATATTAATGCATATATCTCCATTATTAATATCAGCTAAGCTTTTTAAACTACTATATTCACTGATAAAATCATACATTGATATATTTGTATTCATATTATTAATGATTTTTGCAAATAATTCTTCTCCTAATTCCAGATGTGCAGTATTAAAGCATTGATTAATTATTTCACATACTGTATATCCTAAAAATTCAGATGATTGTTTAGCTCCCTTAGACCAGTTTGTATTATAAATCAATTTAATAATAGTATCTCCATCTAAAATATGGATTCCTTTACTTATAATAAATGGGGTATCCTGATAACTGTAATTTACTGATTCAGGTATTTCCAATTCAATAGAACCTAACAATTTAATAACATTTGCAGCCTGTTCTGACGTTGTATATATCCATTTGTCTATTTTTAGATTAAATTCATCTCTTAGAAAATTTGCAGCCTTTATAGCTCCTCCCATTTCATATTGTTTATTTAAACTATATTGGCTGTCTGCACTGCTTTTTATTCCAACAGGTATCGGCATACTTACTATTCTATCCATATCAGGTTGAATACTAATCATGCAAGCAAAATCTAAATCATCTTCATCGCCTAACATAGCTAATATATTAACACTATTTTTTTGTATCAGCAATATATTATCATCATTAAGAATAGGTACTCCTGATGCTTCTCCTGCAACTTCTTCAGGTGTATCCTGTTTTTCCAGCATAAAAAATGAATAAGATATACCTAAAACAATTAATAAAAAACCAATAGTAGAACAAAAAAATATCAGAGCTTGTTTTAATATTAACTTGTTTTTATATTTTTTATAATAATTATCTTTCTTCAAGCTTTTCCATCCCTGACTTTTTATCTATTATAATAATATTATTAAAGCCTGAAGTAAAATTTATACAATTGTAATTCTTAATAACTCTTTATATTAGATTTAAAATAAACATAATAACGCTGTATCGTAATATATATTTTTTACGATACCGCGACCAATTTAAACTATAATAAATTTTAATTACATGCTCATACCAAGTTCAATTGCTTTAATATTTGCATCAATAAGATGAGCCTTTTTAGGTGGAACACATTTATTTACAGCAGCTATTAAAGCATCTTTTGAACAAAACTGCATTTCTTTATATAATTTACCAAGCATAACCATATTAGCAAGACCTTTTAAACCGTTGTCTTCAGCAGTCTGTGTAGCTGGAATAAGGAATTGCTTAATTCCATCGCGTTTTACTTCTTCTTTAATAAAAGCGCTTTCAGCTACCACTATACCGCCGTCTTCAACTGCATTGATAAACTTATTATATGAAGGCAGATTAAGAGCAACAAAAGCATTTGGAGTTACAACAAGAGGAGAACCTATAGGATCATCAGAAAGGCATACGCTGCAGTTAGCAGTACCGCCTCTCATTTCAGGGCCATATGATGGCAGCCATGATACTTCCATACCATCAATTAAGCCTGAATAAGCCATTACCTTACCAGCAAATAATACTCCCTGACCACCAAATCCAGCAAATAATACATTATAATTCTTATTCATTATTTTGATGCCTCCTGAGCTGTTATATCTTTATATACTCCCAGAGGATAATATGGAATCATATTTTCACGCAGCCAATTTAATGCTTCAACCGGAGTAAGTCCCCAGTTAGTCGGACATGTTGATAATATTTCTATAATAGAATAACCGCGCTTATTTATCTGATTTTCAAAACCCTTTTTAATTGCTTTTTTAGCTATTGTAATGTTTTTAACAGAATCAACTGATACACGCTGTGCTAATGCAACGCCATCAAGTGTAGATAACATTTCGCACATTCTAATTGGGTTACCTGCTACCTTTGTATCACGTCCATATGGAGTTGTCTGAGTAACTTGACCTGGTAAAGATGTTGGAGCCATCTGGCCACCTGTCATACCATAAATAGCATTGTTTACAAATATAACTGTAATATTTTCGCCTCTGGTAGCCGCATGTACTGTTTCAGCAGTACCTATAGCAGCTAAGTCGCCGTCGCCCTGATAAGAAAATACAACTGTATCAGGATTGCCTCTTTTTATACCTGTCGCAACAGCAGGAGCACGTCCATGAGGCGCTTCTATCATATCGCAATTAAAATAATTATATGCAAATACAGCGCAGCCAACCGGTGCAACACCGACAGTCTGGCCTTCTATACCTAATTCGTCTATAGCCTCCGCTACAAGCCTATGGATAATACCATGAGTACATCCCGGACAATAATGGAGAGGCACATCGGCTAAGGCATGTGGTCTATCAAATACAATTGCCATTATTCCAAACCTCCCGCTAATTTTTTGATTTGATCTAATACTTCATTTGGAGTTGGGATAACTCCGCCTGTACGTCCAAAGAATTCTACCGGACGTTTACAATTTATAGCAAGTTTTACATCGTCTACCATTTGGCCCATGCTCATTTCAACAGCAAGCATAACTTTTGCAGTTTCTGCTGCTTTATTAATTGCATCCGTTGGGAAAGGCCATAATGTAATAGGACGTACAAGACCTGCTTTAATACCCATTGCTCTTGCAGCTCTTACAGCATTTTTAGCAACTCTGGCACATGCGCCATATGCAACAACAACTATATCAGCATCCTCTGTCATAAAGCTTTCAGCGCGCTGTTCATTTGCTTTGATTGTTTCATATTTTGCAAAACGTTCTAATACAGTTTTTTCAAGAGCATCCGGCTCAATATAAAGTGAATTTATAATATTATGCGGCCTTTTATTCTGGTGTCCGCATACAGCCCAATCTTTTTCTTTTTGCTGTGCATCTTTTCTTTCTCTGATTTCTACAGGTTCCATCATTTGGCCTAACATACCATCAGCGAGTATCATAGCCGGCATACGGTATTCTTCAGCTTTATCAAATGCATCCATAACAAGATCAACCATTTCCTGAACTGTAGATGGGGCAAATACTAATATTTGAAAATCGCCATGGCCTGTAGCCTTTGTAGCTTGCCAATAATCAGATTGTGACGGTTGAATACCACCAAGGCCAGGTCCGCCGCGCTGTACATTTATAATAACAGCAGGAACATCTGAACCAGCCATATAAGAAATGCCTTCTGTTTTTAGGCTTATTCCAGGTGATGATGAAGACGTAAGTGCTCTTTTACCGGATGCACCGCAACCTAATACCATATTAATTGCGGAAACTTCTGATTCAGCTTGAAGATATGTACCGCCAACTTTAGGTAATCTTTTTGCCATATATGCGGCAACTTCAGTCTGAGGTGTTATAGGGTATCCAAAAAAGTTTCGGCAACCTGCCTGAATAGCAGCTTCTGCCAAAGCTTCATTCCCTTTCATCAAAACTCTTTCTGACATTGATGTTTTCTCCTACCTTTCAACAATAATAGCGCAATCGGGACACATCATAGCGCACATAGCGCATCCAATGCATTTTTCCTCATCGGTTAATTCGGCCGGATGATATCCCTTATTGTTAAGTATCTCTTTAGATAGCTTAATCAAATTTCTGGGACAGGCTGTTACACATAGGCCACAGCCTTTGCAAACATCCTTTCTTACTGTGATTCTTGCCATATATATTTAACCTCCTAAAAGTTAATAGATTAGTCTTGCCACGGACATGTTACCAGCATATCTACAGGATATATTGGCATATCCATATTATCAATCTGATCTGCAACACTTCGGACAGCTGTACTGCATATAATAGGCAAACCTGTTATATTGCTGACTTCATGTGCATAATCAAAAGAATTTAATACAGTTTCAGGCTCAGTCATAACAGATAAATGAGAATTATTTATTATTCCTGTTGCCTTTAATCTTGAAGCTAATTCAATTTCATTAAGTATTTCCACTGTGCTTTTTGCATCAGGAGTTAAAGAACGATATTTATTTATCAAATAAAACATTTGATAATCTCCGCTGTCTTTAATCATTGAAGAAAACCTGCCTAATGCCGCAGCGCCAGCATCATCTCCGCCAGCGTCGATAATAACTTTACCTGGTAAAGAAAACATAGAATACATCTCAGCCGGCAATGATGGAATATCAAGATTTGAATGGGCATATTGCGGTGCTATAAGATTTATATTATTTTTCTTTAAAATTTCCGGATAATCAGATGACCGGAAATATGGATTTACTATATCCAAATCAACTAAAGTCACCTGTTCGCCTGCTTTAACTAAATCAATAGCTAAATTTATAGCAAAATTTGTTTTTCCACAACCATAATGTCCGCAGATTACCGTAATATGTCCTAAATTAAAAATCATGTCGAATATAATCCTTTTTTACAAAAAATAAATTGATTTTGCTTTAAAAAGTATTATATCACTAATTTAAAGCAAAATCAATTGAAATTACTGTCATAAGCTTTTGATATATCCTAATGTATTTTAAACAACTTTTTCAAAAATGGATGTATTTTTTGCATATACATTCCAATTAATCCTGTCAAAGCGATATCATAAATTATAAACGTTACATTACCTAAGGCAAGTAATATATATGGTCCATATTGTCCTAACATGCCCATAGAATCATCCGGTATCTGTAATACATACATAACTATACACCATGCAGCTATTACTGTTATATTAAATAAAGCTAATTTAAGTATCCATTCAATTACAAGCTTATTTAATTTTTCAATATATCTTTTTACAACCGGATAATATCCTAAAATAAGTATATACATAACCGCCGCTTCTTTATCAGGCGCTATAAATATTGATAACAGCGATACGGCCGCATATATCATAAAAGCATATCCTGAACCTATTTCAATAACAGCACAAATAAGTAATACGCCAGCTATTGCAGGTAATGCATATGTAGCCATTGGAAACAGACCGGTTAAAAACATTAATAGAACAGAAAGGGCGGTAATTATACCGCCCAGAGCAATTTTATAAGTATTTTTCATTATAAAACACCTCAAATACCCAGGATATATTAAAAAATATATTTAACAGCAGCGTATAAAGTCTCCGCCCATACATTCACAGCAGCAGTCTGTACACATAAGTCCCGTACATACGTCGCATGCCGAGCATCCACCGCCTGAATATGCCGGACCGGTTCTATAACCGCCTTGATTATTATATCCAGACATCATATTAACTGCATTTTGATATTCTAAATTTCCTGGATCCATTCTTGCAGCTGTTGCATAATGAGTTCTTGCGTCCTCTATCCATCCTTTTCTTTGTAAAAGCGTACCTTTTAAATAATACCATTCAGCATCCCTATTTTGCCTTGGTATGCCATCTAAAAGCTGTTCTGCTTCTGATATACGTCCGGATTGAATCATTGAACGAATATCGCTGTAATTGCCGGAATTATATGAATAATTAGATCCAGATGACCTTCGTTCATTTATTATGGCATCATATGCATCATTTAACTGCTGCATTTGCTCGGACATATTCTCTCCGCCATGTTCCTGTATATATCTTGCACGCTCACGATATGCTTTTTTTATTTCATCTTCTGAAGCATTTCTTGCAACGCCAAGTATTTTATAAGCATCATTCATTTTAACGCTCCATTCCCGCCGCTATAAAAAGCTGACGTCTTTATAATGCAATTTTATATTTAAAATTTTAAGCTATAATCATTAAAAATGATTAAGCAGTATCTTTATATTTCTTTTCTTTTTTTATATGATTTAGAATTTCCTTTAAATTTA
>JABLTR010016605.1_pt1 | contig 11224 bp, 7 predicted proteins | sample 7160071 | NCBI WGS metagenome assembly JABLTR01 (sample SAMN14651230, study PRJNA627086) | human gut metagenome | isolation source: feces | host: Homo sapiens
ACCAGATTTTGAAATGCAGCGATCCAAAGCAGATCAAGGCCTTGGGCCGCAGGGTACGGGGCTTTGACCAGAAGGTGTGGGACAAGTTCAAATACGCCATTGTGTTGCTTGGTAACTGGCACAAATTCAGCCAAAACCGCTATCTGCGGGAGTTTCTCCTCTCCACCGGGGACAGCGTGCTGGTGGAGGCCAGCCCCTACGACAGCATCTGGGGCATCCGCCTCGCGGCCAGTTCCCCGGAGGCTCAGGCCCCCATGAAGTGGCGGGGACAGAACCTGCTGGGCTTTGCCCTGATGGAGGTGCGGGACGAGCTGCGCCGGGTGACACAGAATGAAATGCTTTGCGATTGGAGTACAGTATGGCAGAAATGAAACTCTATGAACTGGTCAACCACTACCACATCGGCACGGAACTGACCTGTGCTGAGGCCATGTTCATGGCCTGCAATGAATATTACCACCTGAATCTGTCCGAGGAGACCCGGAAAATGTTCTCCGTCATGGGCCTGGGGATGCAGACCGAGCAGTCCTGCTGCGGCGCCTTCACCGTGGCCGTGGGGATCATCGGTCTGATGACCGCCAAGGAGGGCCAGACGGATGTGGACAACATGGAGGGCTACCAGATGATTGCTGAATTGACGGACTTCATGCTGAGTTTCTACGGCACGCTCCACTGTGTCGAGCTGCAGAAGCTGGAGATCGTGGGCTACGAAAACCCCTGCCACGCCATTGTGGAGGCGCTGGCCAAAAAGCTGGAGGAGCTGTTGGCGAACCGCAGGATCTTTTGCCCGGCAAACGGAGGACAACTGAGCTGCTGATGTGCCGGAAAGCGAGGGATTACATGAAAGACTTTTCCCAATACGGAAACAGACCGGACGACCAGTGGGAGATGCTGCCCTGGATACCCGATCCGCGCCCGCCCTTCAAAATTTGGGTCAAGCCTGAGCAGATCGCGCCATTCTTTCTCATTCCCCACCACCCCTATGCGATCTCCCTTCTGCTGAAAATCAGCGATAGGTTCCGGACAGAGGAGTTCTGCCGGCTGGGACTGACCGGCAGCAGCGAGGACTGGGAGCGGCTGGTCCAGGGCGTGATCCGGGAGTTTGAGGAAAACAACAGCGGTGTGGGTCTGTTTCACTTCGACTCTGACGAAGATGTGTTCTGCGTGTATTCCCAATACATCGACGATTTGATGATGCTGGCCAAAATGATCCGAGTAGCCTGTGCCGATGAAAAAGCGATGCGGACTTATCTTGGCAAGATCGAGTACATCAAGCTCGTTTGGGAGGGCGCACCGGAGGGTGAACCATCGGTCATCCTCTATGAAGTGGATACCGAAAATGAGCGGCTGGCCCTCCGCTCCATCGACATCTTTGCGGATGGCAGCACCCGCAACATCCCTGACCTTTACGACGGTGTCATCGAGATCACGCCGATCCCCACCGTGGAGGAATTGAACGCCCATGTTTGGGGAGAGGAGTTCCGCGCCTGTATCATAGAGCAGGCGGAATTTGAGGCCATCTGGGAAACTCACATCTATAATGGAGCGTTAAAGTAGCTATAGGAGAACCTGCTATGAACGAAAAACTATCCCGATCCCAATTCAATCAAATGGAAATCACCGGGAAGCAGGCGCTGATGGAGCGCCTGGCTGCCCGTTATGATATGGCCTTTCTCGGTCTGCAACCCTTTGACCGCTGGGGGCAGAGCTGCACCACTGGCGTGTTTGAGAAGGACGGCCGGGAGTTCGTCTTTGTTCCCGGCGATACCGTCACCCTGGGCTGGGACCACTTTGCCGTGGGGCTCAATCAGGACAGCCGGGAAGAGCTGGACTACCTGTTCCAGGAATGGGAGCTGGAACAGGACCCGGAGGGGCTGATCCGGGAAAGCATGGCTCCCGTTCGGCAGGCAGCCATTGGCCCCATGCTGGTGGGCCGGGAGCTGGAGGAGCTCTGCTGGGAGCCAGTCAAGATGAGCGATCCCAGAGTGACCGCCCACCCCGACTGGCTGAAGAAGTTCCGGGAGTTTGCCTGGAGCGACCTTGATAGCCTTACCATACATCAGTCAGCCCGCATTAAGCGGACGAAAAAGGGCTTTCAGATCTGCATCTATAACCGCACAGACTACGATGCGCTTCTTGCCGGGCTGGAAAAGCAGGGGCTTTCGCTGCCTACGGCGGACGAGTGGGCCTACCTGTGCGGCGGCGGGTGCCGCACCCTGTTCCCCTGGGGAGATGGAATGGACTACTCCATGCGCCTGCACCATTTTGAGGATATGGAGGAGGCCGAGGCCAGGCCCTACGACATGGAGGAGCCCAACTTCTTCGGCCTGTCCATCGCCTATGACCCCTATATGAGGGAGATCGTGAAGGCCGAGCAGTTTACCACCTGCGGCGGCGACGGTGGGTGCAACATCTGCGGCGGACTTGGAATTTTCCTCGGTTTCCTGCCCTGTTCGCCGCACTGCAAGCCGGAAGTGCAGGAGGACAAGGAATTGAACGGTGACTATGACTTCTATCGGCCCATTATCCGGGTGGAGATGGACAGATAGACTGGAGGGATACCATTGGAAAAAAAGAATCTCAGTTGCCCCTCCTGCGGCCCGCTGGCGGCACAGATAGAGGAGGCCAGCGGCGGCTCCTACCGCCAGTATGACCAAATCCTCCAGAAGCTCATGGAACTGGAGCAGCGGGGCGATATGGAACTGTTCGCCGGGGACTGCCCCCTGGATGAGACCGACGCGGCGCTGGCGTCCGAGCGGCACTACACTGTCTGCCACTATATGCGGTGCCGCCGCTGCGGGGCCCTCTATTTTGCGGGGGCCTGCATCCGGGGCAGGCCGGTCTTTCGTCAGGTGGACGACATCAAGAAGGAAAACCTGAACACCCGGCTGTGGGGCCGGTGTGGAACCTATTATTCAAAGAACAAGGACTAAGGGGGCGTGACAGATGTATATCAAAAAATACTGGGGCAACTTTATCGGAGGCTCGGATGACAGCCTGACCCTGGTGGAGTTTCTGGTGGACCAGAAGAAAGAGGAGATTCCCCTGGGCGAAATCTTCGCCAAGATCGGACTGGACAAGCAGAACTGGGACTTCCGCCAGACCGTGGAGTATCTGGAGTTCACCCACTCCGATGGCGTGGAAATGGACTTCCACTTTGCCATTGATGTGGTCACCGACTTGGCCGCCATCCTGCTGGAGTGCAGCGTCAGCGGCAGTGTGAACCTTCAGGATCTGGACGAGTATAACACCCCCGCCCGTCACATCCGCATCACCGCCACGGCGGAGGAGCACGACGCCATGGACAGAGCCTTGGCGGACTTTGCCCAGAACCCACTGGAATATGACCTCAGTGAGATGATGGACGACGAGGAGATCCAGGAGATGGCTCGGGATGTAGAGGCGCTTCGTAAGGAGCTGTATGAGGCCGCCGGACGCAACCGGGACTACTATGTAAAGGCAGAGGACATGAAGAATCTACTCCCCGACTGGGAGGACGCCACCGGCTGTATCGCCACCAACCGCATCACGGTGGAGGGCTGCAAGGTTGGCTACTGCTACCGGGAGAAGCCGGACGGCGACTGGGACAGCGGCTGGCGCTTCACCGCCGGGGACGAGAGCGACACCTACATGGACGACCCTAACAACGCCGGGATCTATGCCCTGAACACCATCTGCAACGATGACCCCGACATCATCCCCCTGCTGAACACCCCTGCCCCCTGCGCCTTTGAGCGGGACGGGAATGGCATGTTCCAGCAAATCAAAGACTGGAAACCAGAAAACGAGGAGGAACACGCTATGGACATTTTGGAGCAGTGCCAGAAGTGGCATGAACAAGGCAAACACCAGAAGATCATCGACGCGCTGGAGGCCATTCCTGCCCAGGAGCGGACCCCGGAAATGGATATGGAGCTGGCGCGAGCCTACAACAATTTGGGGAATCTCGGAAGTCAGGAGGGCAGAAAGCTGCTGCGAAAAGCACTGGAGCTGATGCAGCCACACGAGGAGGAACTGGGAGATACTTATTCTTGGAATTTCCGCATGGGCTATTCCTATTTCTATCTGGATCAGGAGGGCCGCGCTCTGCGATATTTTGAAAAAGCTCTGGAACTGCACCCCGGTGATGATCCTAAGCTCAACACCAAACAGGATATTGAGGAACTGATCGACTCGTGCAAAAAGGGGATTTCTCTGCCGCAGTTCTCGGAGTGCTTCCGGGAGCGGACAGAGAACTGGTGGGAAACCTTTGCCGAGATGGAAGCAGAATTGCGCCAGATGATGGATGAGGACAAAGACCACACCCGTGGCGCAGAACTCGTGGCCCAAATGGAGGAAACCCTGAATCTGGTTTTTGATGAAATCTCCTTCGAGATGGGCTTCAATGGCGAAAAGCATGATTTGATTCTTACTCCGGAGGGCGACAAGGTCAAGCTGTTTGAGCTGATTTATTTCCAGAAACACGCCCCCAAAGAGGTGCTGGAGCACTGGAACATCCTGGTGGGCCGTCAGCCCTCTCAGAATATCGGCCTGCGCACCGAGGACGGCTGGGACATCTCCGGGGAGGATGTGCAGATCTGGCTGGAGGAGCAGAGTGAAAACAGTTTCGCTATCTCTGCCTACTGCGAAAAGCTGCTGCCCATGCTCCGGGAGGAGGAAGGCCGAGTCTGGTGGATGCTCACCACCCTCACCGACCAGGTGCTGGGCGAGATCTCCCACATGTGGTACATTGACGATTTCGATGTGCTGGAGGAGCCCAAGGCGGAGCCGTCCTTCCCCCTGTCCCAGCTGCCTGACAAGCTGAAAGAAAAGGGAGCGAACCTTACCACCGATCCGGAAGCCTATCTGGACAACTACCTTGGCTACGAAATGGAACCAAACCAGGACCCGGACACCGATTGGCGGCTGGATGTGATGGCCGGTTCCACCTGCTGTGTGCCGCTCATCAACGGCTACCTGAATGGGGACAACGACTTTATGGACGATCTCCATGCCGACGGCGCAGTGGCGGGCTTCTTCTGCTATCCCCTGGATACCCTACGGGAGGAAGAAGGATCGGAGAAGATCTTCGATTTCCGGGACCGGCTGGAGGAGGCCCTCGCCGCCGGGGACAGCCCGGAGACCCTCACCCTCACCGGCGGGGCCACCGGCCTTTTCTGCGGCTATGTGGACTTCATCGCCTGGGACATCCGGGCTGTCCTGCAGAAGGCCAAGGAGTTCTTTGAGGGCACGGACATCCCCTGGGCCAGCTTCCACACCTTCCGCCGGGAGGCGGGCACGGTTGCCCTGAAAAATCCGCCCGAGGAGGAACCGGACAATGAGGATCAGGTCCCCGAGCTGGACGAGACGCTGACGAGCATGGACCACATCCCCTACACCCCACAGAATGAGGAGGAATTCTTCGCACAGATTGAGCAGTGGAACGACGAGGACGAGTACACCCGCTGCATCCAGGCGCTGAACGCCATCCCGGAGAATTGGCGGAACTACCGCACCGCCTACGCCATGGCACGGGCGCTGGAGAACTACGCTATCCTGGGAGACCACAATGAGGAGCCCCCCTACTACAAGGCAGAAAAAGCCCTGCGGCGCGCCATTAAGGTGCTGGAGTCCGTCCGGGAGGAGGGCCAGGACAAGGCCCAGTGGAACATGCGGATGGCCTACGGCTATCAGTATCTCAACGGGCAGGAGGAGCAAGCCATCCCCTACGCCCAGCGGTGGGCCGAACTGGACCCCGAGGACGAGGACGCCACGGCGGTGATTCAAGAGTGCCAGAAGGAGATCGCAAAGCGCCGGCGCCGGGCCGGACGGAAAAAGAAGGCCAAGTTTGTCCCCGGCGCTGCTCCCTTTGAGGGCTTCGACTTTACAAACTTCTGGGACGATAATGAGTACGCCCTAAAGGAATATGTCAGCGGCCTGCCCTCCGACGAGCTGATCGCCAGTGTGGAGGAAGAATTGGGCTACAAGCTGCCCGCCGCCTATATCTGGCTCATGAAGCAACACAACGGCGGCATCCCGGTGAACGACTGCTACCCCACCGACGAACCCACCAGCTGGGCAGAGGATCATGTGGCCATCACCGGCATCCTCGGCATCGGGCGGGAAAAGGGTTGCTCCCTCTGCGGAGAACTGGGGAGCCAGTTTATGATCGATGAGTGGGGATATCCGGCCATCGGCGTGGCCATCTGCGACTGCCCCAGCGCCGGGCACGACATGATCTTCCTGGACTACCGGGCCTGCGGCCCCCAGGGGGAGCCGGCGGTGGTCCATGTGGATCAGGAAAACGACTACAAGATCACCCATCTGGCGGACAGCTTTGAGGAGTTTATCCGTGGGCTGGAGCCGGAATCCGCCTTCGACGAAGATGCGGACGAGGAAACGGAACCTTCCGAGGAAACGGACGCCGACCACACCGGCGTCTTTACCGGCTTCGTGCTGCTGTCCAAGGGAGAATGGGACAAGGAGCAGTTCACCCGGGACATGCAGGAAAAGTGGGACATCCCCGTGGATGAATACGACGCCAGCGAGGAGAAGGCCGATGACGCCCTGGTGTTTGAGGTGGGCGATATGCTGGCCGCCGTCAGTCTGGCTGAATACCCTATCCCCGGCGGCGAGGCCGAGGCCAACGCAGAAAACAACTATATGTGGGAGGACGCGGTCAAGGTTGCCAGGGAGCACCGCGCCCATCTGATGGTGGCGGTGCTGGGCAAGGAGGAAGACCTGCTGGAAAAGGGCAGGCTGTTCACCAAGGTGGTGGCCGCCTGCTGCCGGCAGAAATATGCCGCCGGCATCTATACCAGCGGCGTGGTGTTCGAGCCCCGGTTCTATGAGGGCTTTGCCGACATGATAAAGAACGACGAGCTGCCCATCTTCAACTGGATCTGGTTCGGCCTCTGGCAAAATGAGAAGGGTCTGAACGGCTACACTTACAGCATGGAGGCGTTCGGAAAAGACGAGATGGAGGTGCTGGGCACCAATGCCGACCCCAATGACCTGCGGGATTTCCTGGCCAGCCTTGCCTCCTATGTGCTGGAGAACGATGTAGAACTGCACGATGGAGAAACCATCGGCTTTGCGGAGGATGATAAGCATACCATCACCCGCAGCCCCGGCGTCGGTCTGCCGGAGGAGCAGATGACCCTGAAAATCTCCTGGGCGTCATCGGACGGTGACCCTGACGATGATGACGATGACCCGGACGGCGAAGCGTCCGAGGATGAAGAAGCCGGTGTTCCCGAGGTCTACACCGAGGAGGAAATGGAGGCCATCGAGGGACACATCCAGCAGTATTTTGGTGATTTCGAGCATGTATTCCATGAGCTGGCCTCCCCGGACATCCATGTGGATATCTGCGTGGTGCAGCCCTCTGCGGAGCGGGACTACTATACCCTGGTCACCATGGGTATGGGCGCTCACCGGATGAATGTGCCGGAGGAGCTGGCGGAGTACAAGCTGGAGCGGGCGGAGCTGGCCATCGCCCTGCCCAAGGACTGGAAGCTGAAGCAGGAGGACATGAGAGACGAGCGGTGGTACTGGCCCATCCGCCTGCTGAAAACCCTGGCCCGCCTGCCCATTGCAAGCGACACCTGGCTGGGCTTCGGCCATACCATGGACCATGAGGAGGACTTTGCAAAGGATACAAAGCTGTGCGCCGCTATTCTCACCGGCCCCCAGGGGACGGAGGAGGGCAGCGAGGTCTGCACCTTGCCCGGCGGCGAGGAGGTCAACTTCTATCAGGTGATCCCCCTCTACCGGGACGAGCTGGAGTATAAGCTGGCCCACGACGCGGACGCCCTGCTGGACAAGATGGAGGGCATCAGCTTTGTGGTGGAGCCTGACCGCCAGGATGCCATCACTCGTGGCACCCTTTCCAATGATGATTTTGACGGTGAGATGGACGATGCCTCCTATCATATCGAGAGTATTGAGGAGAAGGGGCTGCCCATTGACCCCATCAATGCCTACAACCACATGGCCATCTACCTGCGCTGGTGCATGGAGCATGATCTGATGGGCGACGAATTTTTAGAGGAATACGGCGATGTGGTGCAGAAGGTCAAGGCTGACCCCGCCGGCGTGGATCTGCGGGCGTTTATCCGGGATGAGCTGGACGGTCAGCTGGTCGGCCCGATGTTCAACAAGATCGGCCGAGCCTTCGCCTCCTACTACTATGGAGCGCCGGACAGCCCCTATTTCCCCAGCGACATCGACAACTACGCCATCGGCGTCATTGGACAGGAGCGCAACTACTCCGACGAGATCCAGGACGAAGCCTACCTGTTCATCCCCTTTGACGAGGACTACTATCAGGCCATGGCAAAAGTGATCGAAGAACGCTTCGAGAACTGGCAGGGGCAGGACTTCGACGAGGACACGCTGGTGCCGTCGGAGCTGGCCGAGGCTTTGATGGAGTATCTGGACTGCGAATGCACCTATTTCCCCGCCATGAAGGACGACGACCCCATCATGTCGGCCTACAGCTATGCCAAGCTGGACGCCGCCCACGAGGGCTTTGTGCCGGTGCTGATCCGGGCAGATGACGAGACCCTGTGGGAGTGCCTGATCCTGAATTCCAACCCGGACAGCGACGGCGGGGACGACTATACCTTTGACCCGGACAAAGTGGCCAAGTACCGGAAGAAGATGCTCTCTGCCCCTGTCAAAGACGGAAAGGCCGTCCTGGAGGAGCTGATCGGCCAGCGCAAGGAAGAAGCCGACGACGATGATATGGACTGGGAGGAGGATATCCTGGGCGAGATGGAGGGCGGAGACGAGAATGACCGCTTCTCCAGCTACTGGAACGACGACACCGAGATGACCTATCCCCTCATCCTGGCCAAGATCCCAGTGAAGAACCCCTGGGAGATCTTTGCCTACCTGCCCTTCGGAAACTGGAACGACTGCCCTGACACACCCCAGCTGATGGCAGCGGCCAAATACTGGTTCGAGCAGTACGGCGCGGTACCCGCCGCCATGAGCCACGACGAATTGGAATTCCTGCTCCCGGCCCCCGTCCCCAAGGAGAAGGCCATGGATGCGGCGGTGGAGCTGTACGGCTTTTGCCCCGATGTGATCGACCAGGGGCCGGAGGACGCCACCGTGGGCGCACTGGCCGATGTGCTGCGGCAGTCCACCGTCTGGTACTTCTGGTGGGATTGATGTGGAAGGTGCTTTGGCAATCAACGATGATGGCGAAGTCATGGAATCACAAATATCGTGATGTCTGGGAAAGAGAGCGGACACCTATGAACAAAGAATCATTGACAGTAAAACTCTTGGACTTGGCCGAGGGACGGGAAACTCCCGAAACCTGGTGGAGCTGGTGGGACAAACATGAGACAGAGTTGAAAACTCTGCTGGGTAGGGAGGAATTTCTGAAACTGAAGCCCCGCCGACACGGTTTTCAGTGGGTCCCGGTGTTTGGCAGCCAAAAGGGAGCCATCGCCATTCTGGAAAAGAGCGGCACAGCATTTGAAGCCAGCAATCTCTACCAGGAGCGGTATCTGGCCGAGCTGGACGCTTTCTGCAAGGAGCAGGAGCGAGTGCAGCGGGAAAAGCAAAAGGAATTCAAGACCAACAACCCAGAGTTGTTTGGCCGATACCCCAAGTTCTCCAAGGCGCTGGCAAAGGTGCTGGACCTCTCTGACGAGATCCAGCCCGCCGCCACGGAGGAGCAGATTGCAGGACGAGAAAGCGTGCTGGATTTTACGCTTCCGTCCCAGGTGCGGGAGTTTTTCCGGCTGACCGCGGGCATCCAGGCATCCACAGGCGTGGACCTTTCCCTTTCTGGGATGTTTGATCTGACCATTCATGGCGAGCGGTATTGTGTACTGGGCGAGTTTTGGAAAGAAGCGGACGGCGACCAGCTCCTGCTCCGCCCCGGAGAGGAAACCATCTGGTACTACGCCCATGATCAGGACAAGGTAAAGCGCCTCTGTAATGATATGACAGAACTGCTGGAGAAGAAATTGGCGAGGTATCTCAATGAGCACTAAAAATACCCTGGAACGGCTTTGACAGAACAGAAAAGGAGGCAATACTATGGGCCTTGACATCTACGCCGGGACGCTGACCCGGTACTACTCCCACAACTGGAAGACCGCTGTCCAGCAGTGGGCGGAGGAAAACGGATATACCTTCAACCGGATCACCCCGGATGGAGATCCCGCCGACGACGGGGAGGCACTGTCCCCGGTGGAGGTCCAGGCGGTGGTGGAGAACTGGCGAGATCAGATCCTGGCCGCCATCGCTCAGCCGGGCCAGGTCCCCTACGCCCCCTGGCCGGAGGACAACGAGAGGCCCTACTACACCGACAAGCCGGACTGGGACGCCTTCGGCGCCATGCTGCTGGTGGCCGCCTGCCATACCTATGGCGAGCCGGTGCCCCCTACTGTGGAGAAAAACTGGGACTTTGGGGAGCATCCTCTGATTGCCCGCCTTGCATCCGATGAGGAGCGGGTCTGGTCCCTATTCCGTGGGGCTACTTGGTGGCTGCCTCTGTCGGATGCCTTCTTCTTTCAGGCCCCTCTGCCCACCGATGATCAGGCTATGATCGCCACCTTGGGCGGGCTGCGGAAGGAACTGGAGAAGCTGAATCAGCTGGCATGGCAGGCGGATGAGGATACCATCCTCGGATGGGCCGACACCGAGGGCTATCCGATGGACGGCACCATAGGCCCGGACGGGCAGGTCAGCAAGGCGGACATCCCGGAGCACACCGAATATAATACGGAATCCCTTGCCAAGTTCGCCTTCTCCATGTTCTGGCGGGCCATGCGGTTCGCGGAGGAACAACAGGTGCCCATCCTGCTTGATTACTAAGAAGGATTCGTCAAGAGGTGGAGACCATGGAACAAAAACACCCGGCATACATCTTAGCGGAGGCCCTGGACTTATTATAAGGACGCCATAATCCAGCCGCTCAGAGAGGTGCTGAAACTCATCACTGGCGGGGCTGCTCCCCAACTGGCCAAGGCCCGCCGGGGCCCCCGCTCTTTTTCATGCTCGGGCGAAATAAAAATCCGCCCTGCGAAAATTGCCGCGCTGCGGCAATTCTCTGGTCATCCCCACCAATAAAGAAAGCCCTCCCGGCGCATTGCGCCGGGAGGGCTGAGACTGTCGAAAAAGTAGCAGAGCCACTTTTTCGAGTGGAGCTGCACGAAATTTTGGCCTCGATTTCTTGCGAAATTGTCGGCCAAAATTTCGCGAGAGGTATCATTTCCGA
>JABLTR010091465.1_pt1 | contig 11220 bp, 10 predicted proteins | sample 7160071 | NCBI WGS metagenome assembly JABLTR01 (sample SAMN14651230, study PRJNA627086) | human gut metagenome | isolation source: feces | host: Homo sapiens
CATTGGACGTATCTATGACGTTGCCGGTTCCGCAAAAGCGCAGGGAGGCGAAGGCCTTTTTCCCCTCCTCCACGGTGGTGGGCAGCTTCTCTCCCTCGGGAAAATTCCCTTCCTTTGCCAGCCGATCAGCCGCGATGGCCACCTGGGGCGGAAAGATATCGCTCTCCTCCAGCTCCTCCACCCGCCGCAGCGCCTCGTCTGCGGGGAGCATCCAGCGGACTTCCCCGTCCTTTAAGAGCGCCACATGATGACAGTAATCGGCAATATACTCCGTATGATGCTCAATGACAATGATGGTCTTGCCATAATTCTCGTTCAGATCTTTGAGAATCTCGTAAATCCGGTCCGCATGCCCCGGATCCAGCTGCGCGATGGGCTCGTCCAGAATCAGTACATCCGGCTGCAGCGCCACAGCTCCGGCCAGCGCCAGCAGATGGGTCTGGCCGCCGGAGAGCTGCCAGATATACTCGTCCTCTCTGCCCTCCAACCCGCACTGACGGAGAGCTTCCCTGCCCTTTTCCAGATAGTCCGGCATCGCGTAATTCATACAGGCATAGGAAGCGTCGTCCAGCACTGTGGGGCGAACAATCTGATTCTCAAAATCCTGGTAGACGTAACCCACCTTTTTCGCGATGCTTCCCACGTCCATCTCACAGGTATCCACGCCGTCGATGAACACTTTCCCCTCCATCTCTCCGCTGATGAAATGGGGAATCAGACCGTTCATGGTCTTGCAGAGGGTAGATTTTCCGCATCCGTTGTTTCCGATGATGGCCAGAAAATCCCCCCGTTCAACAGTCAGGTTCATATGACGCAAAGTGGGGACCGAAGCCCCCGGATATGTATAGGTCAGATCTTTGATTTCTATCAGTTCCATGTCCCAATATCCTCTTTGCCCTTACGCCCGTTCCCGCTGCGCGGATTTCTTCATCACACCGAGAACCACAATCGCCACCACTGCGGCCACCGCGATGCCGATGGCGAGAGATGTGGAATTTCCGGCCCAGTCTGCCTCCCAGTCGATCAGAGACATACCGCTGGTGGCGAGCATTTCCGCTCCCACGGCTAACGCGAAGGCAGCCAGGCAGCCGATAACCGCCTTTCCGCTGATAGCGCCCAGCCAGGTCTTCTCCGTGCGGGGCTGCATACCGATCAACGGCTCAATCTTACCATAAAGCTTCGGCACCAGATACAGGGTGGGCAGCAGGCAGAAGAGAATGCCGGAGAACAGCAGATCGTTCAGGAACGCGAAGCCCTCGGTGGCAAACACGCTCTCCGGAAGACCGGGAACCGCCTCGAAATCTTCCACCGCGAACTGCACCTTCAGGATATCCACCACCATGCCCAGGAACAGCTGAACTGCGGTTCCGGTAATAGCCGCAATGCCTGCCATTTTCCGGTTGGAAGGATCCTTGACCATTCTTCCGGCGATATACACACCGATGGTCACTGTGATGAACTTCTCCAGCTCGCCAAGACCTCCGAACTGTCCCAGCATGATCTCGCTGAATACCAGCTCTCCCGTGGCCGCTCCCAGCGCCGCGGACATGGGGTCAAACAGCATCGCCAGCGTCAGCGGAATAAACAGGAAAAACTCCACCGAGAATTCCACAACGCCCACCTGGAAACTGGGGATCAGCTCCGTGAACAGCGTGGCCATTCCGTAGAGCGCCATCGTAAGTACAAAAATCATCAACTTCTGGGACTGCGTGGCAGCCTGTGTCCTTGTCGTATTCATGTTACATTCCTCCATACTTTTTCTTCGTCTTCTTTGGTCCGCCCTCCCTTTTCCGGGGAGGGCATTTCCCTTTCGATATCCAATATAGCAGGGGAATGTAAAGTTTTATTTCATTTTTCTGTAAAATGTAATTAAATTTTCATTTTTGGGGATTTTGAAAAGAATCTTGCTTTCTGGAAGAGCTGGTGTCGGTGTACGAGGCAGCTGAACGAGGTATACTGGATGTACACCGACACTAAATTTATTTACAGCCGGCGGGGACTGAGCTATAATTTTCCTCAGAAATTCCTGTACCTCCTGTGTCGGGGATACAGGCAGTCTTTCACAAATGCAATTTTAACGGTACAAAACACAGGCTTTCGCAATATCCAACGAGAGAGGAAATAGCATGGACTCAAATTTCGAATACTATAAAGCATTTTACTATGTGGCAAAATACGAGAACCTGACCAAAGCGGCCAGCGTCTTAAAGACCAGCCAGCCGGCGGTTACCCGCACGATTCACAATCTGGAAAACAACCTGGGATGCAGGCTGTTTATCCGCAGCAAATCCGGCATGAAACTGACTCCCGAGGGTCGGACTTTTTACGAGTATGTGGCTGCGGGCTGCGCGCAGTTTTTCAAGGGGGAGGAGGCCCTGGGCAGCCTGATCGGCCTGGAAAATGGAACCATTTACATCAGCGCCACAGAGACCGCCCTTCATTGCTATCTCTTTCAGGCTATGGAAGACTTCAATACCCGGTATCCCGACGTCCGCTTTAAGGTCCTAAACAACAGTACCAGGGAATCGGTCAACGCCGTCAAAGAGGGAAAAGTGGATCTGGCTATCGTCTCCGCCAGCTTTAAGATCTGGCCGCCCCTGAAGATGAAGGTGCTCCGCAAATATCGGGATATCTTAATCGGCGGCAGCCGCTTCGCCGCCCTGAAGGGAAAACCGGTGTCTCTGGAGACTCTGTCTGCCTATCCCTGGATCAGCCTGCCCTCGGAGACTATTACCGGCAACTTCCTCAACGCTTACTTCTCCTCCCATGGCCTGGCCTTCTCCCCGGAGATGGAGCTAGCCACCACTGACATGATCCTTCCGGCTGTGCGGCACAATCTGGGCATCGGATTTCTCCCCCAGGAGTTTGCTGCCGAGGATCTGAAAAGCGGCGCTGTGTTTGAGATTGATGTGGAGGAGGCGCTGCCGGAGCGGAGTATTCTCCTGATTTACGACACAGACTATCCCCAGAGCATCGCCGCCAGGGAGTTTCAGAAATTTTTGAACGAACGGTCGGAAGAAGCCTGATAAGGCGCTGTGAGATGCCTTGGCTTCTGCCGGGGCGTCTTTGACTTTTCTTCTGAGGGTCTTTGCTCTTCTCCTGGTGATCTTCGTTGCTCCCGCCTGATCTTCCGCCTCTGGCAGGCTTTTCCCTCCCACAGGCTCACTTTTTCCTTCTGCAGGCTCACTTTTCCGGCGAAGTTTTCTCCTCCCCTCTCAATTTCTTCCGCCCCTGACAGACTTTTCCCCCCTATAGGCTCACTTTTCCGGCGTAGCCCTTACTTCCTTTCTCTTTCCCTTAGAGTCAGACACAGATTTAGGTATAGATTTCGATACACATGTAGATCTCAGGCTCCCCGCTCCCTTCGTTCGGACCAAAAACAAGACAAAAAATGCCCCTTCCAGCAGACAGGGCACTTACGGACTCCTGTCTGTCGGAAAGAGGCATCTCTTCCTATCATAACTATTCACATAGCCATCATATAAGTATAAATCAACCGGCTCTCTGACGCAGAGCGATTCAATCAAATCAGCCCGTTCAGAACAACCTGTTCAAATCTGATCAGAATCTGATCAGAATCTGATCAGTGCCACTCCCAGTTGCGGATCTCCTCCAGATCCTGACCGTACTCGGCAATGTACTGCTTGTGCTCTACCAGCTTGTCGTTCATCTTCTGAATCAGGTAAGAGCCCTTGTTTCCAAGCTGCGGCAGATGCATGATGGCATCCTTTACCAGATGGAAACGGTCGATCTCATTCTGCACACGCATATCAAAGGGTGTGGTAATGGTTCCCTCTTCCTGATATCCATGAACGGAGACATTGCGGTTGTGACGCTCGTACATCAACTCGTGGATCAGCGTGGGATAGCCGTGGAACGCGAAGATAACCGGCTTATCCGCGGTAAAGATCGCGTCGTACTCTCTGTCGCTGAGTCCGTGGGGATGCTTGTGATCCGGCTCCAGCTTGAACAGATCCACCACATTTACCACGCGGATCTTCAGATCCGGCATCTCATCCCGCAGAATCGTAACGGCAGCCATCGTCTCCAGCGTCGGCGTATCGCCACAGCAGGCCATAACGATATCCGGCTCCTCGCCTCCATCGTTGCTTGCCCACTCCCAGATACCGATTCCCTGGGTGCAGTGCTTCACAGCCTGCTCCATGGACAGCCACTGGCAGCTGGGATGCTTGGAAGCCACAATCGCATTCACATAGTTCTTGCTCTTGATGCAGTGATCAAAGCAGGACAGCAGGCAGTTGGTGTCGGGCGGCAGATACATGCGTACCACGTCTGCCTTCTTATTTGCGATGTGATCCAGGAATCCGGGATCCTGATGGGTAAATCCGTTGTGATCCTGCTGCCATACATTGGAAGTCAAGATGAAGTTCAGGGACGCGATTGGCTGTCTCCAGGAAAGCTGATTGCAGACCTTCAGCCATTTCGCGTGCTGTGCCGCCATGGAATCCACGATACGGATAAACGCCTCGTAGCTCGCGAAGAAACCGTGACGTCCGGTCAGAAGATATCCTTCCAGCCATCCCTCGCACATATGCTCGGAGAGCATGGAATCCATGATACGTCCGTTTCTGGCCAGGCAGTCGTCGCTGTCCAGAAGCTCAGCGTTCCAGTCGCGGTTCTGCGCCTCGAATACCTTGTAGAGGCGGTTGGACATACTCTCATCCGGTCCGAAAATACGGAAGTTCCTGTTCTCTTCGTTAAGCTTAAAAATGTCGCGGATGTATCCGCCCAGTTCGATCATATCCTGTGCCTTGGTCTTGCCCGGCGTTACCTCGATGCCGTACTCCCGGAAATCCGGCAGCCGCAGATCCTTTAAAAGCATTCCGCCGTTGGCGTGAGGGTTCGCTCCCATACGGGCCTCTCCCTTGGGCGCCAGCTCAGCCAGCTCGGGGATCAGGCGGCCATTTTCATCGAACAGCTCCTGGGCGTGATAGCTCTCCAGCCACTCCTTCAGAAGATCCAGATGCTCCGGAGACTCCATAGTCAGCGGTACCTGATGGGCGCGGAAGGATCCCTCGATCTGCTGGCCGTCCACTACCTTGGGACCGGTCCATCCCTTCGGTGTGCGCAGAACGATCATGGGCCACATCGGGCGCTCGGGATCATTGTTCTCACGGGCGTTCTTCTGGATCGCCTTGATCTCCTCGATGACGGTATCCATGGTCTCAGCCATCTTCCTGTGCATGGTCATGGGATCGTCGCCCTCTACGAAATAGGGTTTCCATCCGCAGCCCTTGAAGAAGTTCTCAATCTCCTCACGGGAAATACGGGAGAAGATCGTCGGGTTGCTGATCTTGTAGCCATTCAGGTGCAGGATCGGAAGAACCGCGCCGTCCGTGATGGGGTTCAGGAACTTGTTGGACTGCCAGGAAGTAGCCAGCGGGCCGGTCTCCGCCTCGCCGTCGCCGACAACCACCGTCGCGATCAGATCCGGATTGTCAAAGACTGCTCCGAAACCGTGCGCGATGGAGTATCCCAGCTCGCCGCCCTCATTGATGGAACCCGGCGTCTCCGGCGCGCAGTGGCTGGGTACGCCACAGGGGAAGGAGAACTGCTTGAACAGCTTCTTCATGCCTTCCTCATCCTGACTGATGTTCGGGTAAACCTCGCTGTAGGTTCCCTCCAGATAGGTATTCGCGATCAGGAAGTTTCCGCCATGTCCCGGGCCGGACAGAAGGATCATATCCAAATCATAGCGCTTGATGGCGCGGTTGCAGTGTACATATACAAAGTTCTGCCCCGGAACGGTTCCCCAGTGACCGACGATCTTTTTCTTGATGTGATCCATGGTCAGCGGCTCCTTCAGCAGGGGGTTGTCCAGAAGATAGAGCTGGCCAGCGGACAGATAGTTGGCTGCCCGCCAGTAAGCGTTCATCTTTTCCAGCATCTCCTGGGATAAGGGCTGTTTCTCGAGACATACATTCTTGTCTTCCATGTTGATACCTCTTTCTCCTTTGATTTTGCTTTGTTAATTTTTTAACTAAGTTGCGTAACTTTATCATAGCATGTGGAAAAGAAGGCGTAAAATAATTTTTTTCTATCGCAATCATCAGTTTTTGATATGGCAACCAATAGTTGCCCCGGCAGATGGTAGACAAGATTCTCCCAAGAGGATATGATGAACATACATTATCCCAAAAGGAAGGATATTTCAAAGAATGACACAAAAGGAACATACGCAAATCACACAGAAAACCTCCTCTGAAATTTTTTTATCACTGCCGGAAAAGATCCGCTTTCATCGCACAAAAAAAGGCCTGTCACAAGAAACTTTGGCAGAACTTCTCGGCATTTCCCGGCAGGCGGTAGCCAAATGGGAATCCGGCGCGGCCCGCCCCAGCACAGATCGGCTGATCGCGCTGTGCAAAATCTTTGAAATCTCCCCCGGGGAGCTGACCGGGCAGACCGGCTCAGGCGAACAGGCGAAAGTTTCAGCGACCTTTTGCGAGGCAGCACCCGGCATATTCCGCAAAAAAAGACCTTTTTTTCTCCTGCTTCTCTCGGGTGGTATCCTGATACTCACTTTCTCTGCCGTCGCAATCGTCCGCGATCTTCTGGAAACACAGAATATGCAGCACTATATCGGATATGCCGACACCGCCACAGAAATTTTCGTGACAGGGCTACCCCTGCCCCTGCTTCTGCTGTTTTCGGGCGGCCTGCTGCTGACCATCATTTCTCTGGCGCTGTTGCTCAAAGAAATTCGAAAGTTTTCCAAAAAACCCAAAAAGAAAGACAGCAATCCCCGCCGTCATTTTTCGATCTTCCTCGGTCTTTCCCTTTGTCTGCTCGCTCTGGGCGGCTGCGGTATTCTTCCAGCGAAAGAAACTGCCTCGCCAGAAGAACACTCCCCCTCTCAGGAAGATCTCTTTGAACCAAAGACTTCTTCTGCCGACACGGCATCAGATATTATTATGGAAGAAATCCATACATGGCCTGAAAACTCCTACACCTCCCTCGTACCAAAGCCCTCCTAAGTGTTTGGTAAGCGAACACCTCATGGAAGCAGGGACAGGCAGATTTGAGTACAAATCGGATCTGGTACGGAAACGAATTGAACAGGAGTTGAACATGAAAAAGGTGTTCGCTTCACTGTCAAAGAAACAGAAAAAATTGTTGGTTACCAGTCATAAAAAATGGCTGTTACCATAGAATCGGTTATCTGACCGAGAGGCTGAAAACCCAGTGTTTAAGCCAAAAATCAGAGAATGTCTTCGTAGCTCAGCTGGATAGAGCACTCGCCTCCTAAGCGAGGGGTCAGAGGTTCAAATCCTCCCGGAGACGGCAAATATAAGCGGGAATTATTAGCTGGAACGGCTGAATAATTACCCGCTTATTTCATTTTCTGGAGAGAAAAAAGGGTCTGTCAGGAATGAAATCTCAGCTAATACACGGACAAAAATCGGCGGCTCCAGCTAATAAATATGCTCTGTGGCTAATACTTTTTTTCAGGGCGTTTAGCTAATATGAGTGCTCAGTTAGATGTCAGCCTGTGTTTTAGATAGTAAAAAAGAGAAAATGCTGGATAAACAGGCGGTACGTCATTACGGATTATCTGAAAAAAAGCTGATACAATATCAATTACATGGATATGTCAAACGAGAAGCTCGTTTGGATCGGATTTATAAAAATCTGATCTGAACGGGCTTTTTACGTTTCAGAAGAAAGAAGGAGGAAGAATTGGAAGAAAAAGAGAAAGTCATTGAAATTGAGATTGAGAGGCTTCGTGATTTTAAGAAGCATCCATTTCAGGTCAGGGACGATAAAGAGATGTCGCTTCTAAAAGAAAGTATTCAAAATTACGGGATACTCAGTCCACTGATCGTTAGACCTGTCCTGGACGGTGTGTATGAGATTGTGGCAGGGCATAGAAGAAAATATGCGGCACAGCAGTTGGGATATCGTAAGCTGCCCGTAATCATCCGGGTGATGTCTGATGACGAGGCGATTATTTCCATGGTGGATTCTAATTTGCAGCGGGAGCGGATCAGCTACAGCGAAAAGGCATTTGCCTACATGATGAAAAATGAGGCAATGAAAAGAAAAGGCGGTCGAAAGCGTAGCCAAATTGACCACAAATTCAAAGGGAAAAAGACAGTCGAGATTATTGGAGAGGAAGGCGGTGACAGCCCTAAGCAGGTTCAACGCTATATCAAGATTACAGAATTGATCCCGGAACTGCTCCAACAGTTGGATGATGAAATGATCGGATTTAATCCTGCAGTAGAGATCGCCTCTCTGAAGAAGGAAGAGCAAAAACAGCTTCTCGACGCTATGGATTATGCACAGTCTACGCCTTCATTGTCACAGGCGCAGCGGATGAAAAGGTTAAGCAAAGAAGGAAAGCTCACAAAAGAAAAGATGGAAGATATTATGAGTGAGATTAAGAAGGGAGAAATCTCCAGAGTGATTTTTACAAATGAACAGCTTCACCGATATTTCCCATCCAGTTATACACCGGAGAAAATGAAACGGGAAATCCTGGCGATATTAAAACTCTGGTCAGAACAATACTGGGAACAGTAATTGAGGAGGATAAAAAAATGTGTAAGGTTATTTCAATAGCAAATCAGAAAGGCGGAGTCGCAAAGACTACTACTGCTGTAAATCTTGGTATTGGATTAGCAAGAAAAGGGAATAAAGTATTGCTTGTCGATACAGATCCGCAGGGAAGTCTGACTGCAAGCCTTGGATATGTCGAACCGGATGAAATTCCGGTTACTCTGGCAAACATCCTGACGGCTGTTATTAATGAGGAAGAAATCGATATGGCAGATGGGATTCTTCATCATGAGGAAAATATAGATATCATGCCCGGCAATATTGAACTTTCTGCGTTGGAAGTGACAATGGGAAATGTTATGAGCAGGGAATTAATACTGAAGGATTATATCGATATGATGAGAGAACGATACGATTATATTTTGATCGATTGTATGCCAAGTCTTGGAATGATGACAATTAATGCTCTGGTGGCATCAGATTCAGTGCTTATCCCGGTTCAGGCTGCTTACCTTCCTGTAAAAGGACTTCAGCAGTTAATTAAAACAATCATGATGGTAAAGAAGAGGTTGAACCGTAAATTGAAAATCCAGGGAATTCTTCTTACTATGGTCGATTACAGAACAAATTATGCGAAAGATATTTCTTCTAAAGTACATGAAACATACGGATCAAGGATTGTTGTCTTTCAAAATACGATTCCTATGTCTGTAAAGGCTGCCGAAACAAGCGCAGAAGGAATAAGTATTTATGCACACTGTCCCAGGAGTAAAGTTGCAGAGGCATACAGAAATCTGACAGAGGAGGTTTTGGAAAATGAAAAATAGAAGCGGGGAAAAAGTTAAACTGACAAGTATTGACGAAATGCTTGGAGTTCTGAATGAAGAGTCGGCTATGGAGATAGAAATCAGCAGAATCCATAGTTTCAAGGATCATCCTTTTAAAGTTCTTGATGATGGAAAAATGCAGGATCTGGTAGATAGTGTAAAGGAAAATGGAGTGCTTACTCCTGTATTGATCCGTCCAACGGGGAATGATCAATATGAAATGATATCCGGTCATCGTAGAATGCATGCAGCTGCTATCGCAGGTCTTACTACAATTCCGGCAATCATCAGAGAACTGTCAGATGATGAAGCGGTAATCGCAATGGTAGATGCCAATATTCAGAGGGAAGAGCTGCTTCCGAGTGAAAAGGCATTTGCTTTTAAAATGAAATTAGAGGCAATTAAGCATCAAGGATTACGAAATGACTTAACCTGTGCCCAAAATGGGCACAAGTACGATGGATTAAAATCTCGAGATATCATAGCTGAAAGTGCAGGCGTGAGTAAAAATCAAGTTTCGAGGTATATTCGTCTCACGGAACTTATACCGGAACTGCTCGAACTCGTTGATAAAAAGAAACTGCAATTTACTGTAGCTGTTGATATTTCATATCTCGACAGGGAAATCCAGAAATGGATTTATGAATATATCCGGGACAATGGTTTCATCAAGCCTGGCCAGATTTCAGCATTGCGGAAACATCTTGAAACGGAAACAATCACTCAGAATTTTATGATCTCGATATTTAATAATTGTATTGCTCCTAAAACCCAAAATAGAAAGGTGACAATTTCAGAGAAAAGGCTCACGAAATATTTTCCGCTGGAATATTCAGAAGAGCAAATGGAACGGATAATCGTCAGTTTATTGGAAAAATGGAAGACGGAACAGGAGGGATGAAAACATGGTGTTTCGGTATTTTTATGGAAAAGAAGCGGATCAATACTCTTTTATCCGCATCCCCAAACTGTTATTAACAGACAAGGATTTCTCATCTCTGTCAATTATGGCTAAGATGTTATATGGTCTTCTGTTGGATCGAATGGGAATGGCATCAAAGAATAAATGGCTTGACAGAGAGAACAGAGTATATGTGATCTATCCTATTGCAGAAATCCAGCAGGATATGTGTATTTCAAGAAAAAAGGCGATGGAGATCCTTTCTGAATTAGAGGAAAAGGGACTTGTTGAGAAACAGATCCGGGAATCTGGATTGCCAAACCTTTTATATATTAAACAATTTACAGAGGCCTGATCAGAGGTGCCGGAAATAGCACCTCTGAAATCCAGAAGAAAGGAGGAACATATGGAACAAAAAGTATCATTTAATTATTTTTATGGATCCCAGGCGGATCAGTATAGTTTTTATCGGATTCCAAAAGCGTTATTTAAGAATGATTACTTCCGCGGACTGTCCAGTGATGCGAAGATATTGTATGGGCTGATGTTGGACAGGATGTCTTTATCTATCAAGAACCAGTGGTTTGATCATGAAAACAGGGCTTACATATACTTTTCTATTGAAGATATTATGGAATTGCTGAATTGTGGCAGAAATAAAGCTGTAAAATCGCTGCAGGAGCTGGACAGTGAAAACGGGATTGGTCTGATCGAAAAGAAACGCCAGGGATTTGGCAAGACCAATATTATCTATGTAAAATCATTTATGATGGCAGACGAGGAAAAAACTGCGGAAGATATTCCATCAGATCAGGAGACAGAGCCACAGAAGTTTACAATTCAAACTTATGAGGAGGACGATGATGAGAACTGATCAGTATGCATTGTATCGTGTAGATTTCAATACTGCCGGGAAAGATCTGTGGAAAAAACCGTATGATCAGTTAAAGAGTGAAAACCGACAGATAC
>JABLTR010103819.1_pt1 | contig 11202 bp, 9 predicted proteins | sample 7160071 | NCBI WGS metagenome assembly JABLTR01 (sample SAMN14651230, study PRJNA627086) | human gut metagenome | isolation source: feces | host: Homo sapiens
CGCCACCTCCTCGGCAATCTGCTGAATCCGTTTGTCCAGCGTCAGCACCACCCCGGATTTTCCCAGGTAAGAGGTGTCCGTCACCCGGCCCTCATCGCCGCCCAACGGCCGGTTCAATGCATCCACCACATATTGAATGGAAACCTTTCCCTGATTTTCGGTGAGGACATCGTTAAAGGCTTTTTCAATACCGGCAACCCCCTCGCCGGAGCCATCTAAATAGCCGATGGTATGGCACGCCAGTGACTGATCGGAATATCGATAAGGCGCGGGAAAAAGCAGTATGCCCTGTGCCTCGATCCGCTCATCCAGCCGTATAGCAAAGGGAACCCCCTTTTGCAGGGACGGATAGATGGCGGAAAAGCGTTCCGCGGGTAGATTTTCACTCAACGCAGCGGCAGCCTCCACTGATGGCGATATTGCCGCGACATAGGATTCCGCCTCCCCGGTAATGGGAAGCATACGGCAGTCATAAATAGTGCCCCGGGTAGCGGCTACCTTCAGCCGGTAGCTGCTCTGCCGTTCTGCCGCTTCAGCAAGCTGTGTGCCGTTCGAAATACCAAAAACACTGAAAACACATATAAATAGCCCGGTGATCAATAACATAAAGACCGAGACGGTACGTCTATCCGCCATGGGACTCCTCCTTTTCCTTTTAAAAAGCTTCGTGGATAAACTGGAAGTGTAGCTGCCGGTGAGCTCCCCGAGCCGGAGAACGATTTCGTTGCGAAATGAAGCCGTTAACAAGCACAGTTATTTGAGACGGCAATTCTTTTCCTGCTTTGTTTCTTTAGAATATGTTTCAATGGACTCTGAAATAAAAAACCGGCAATGCCTCTTTGTAAAGCATTGCCGGTTTTATTATTTTTCATTCATCCAATTACGGCGCTAACATTAAACCCGCCTACGGCGAAGATAAGCCCCCTCCTTCAGTTCCGCATCCGTATGAAGCAGCACCGTCATAGCCGCGTGGCACACCGACTCCAGCGGATTTCCGTCTATATCGGTCATATGCTCCGCCACCAATGAGAAAGGAGGCCGGCCAGGCTCCAGCACCTCCAGTGTTTCCCCCTTGAAGAAACGGTTTCTCTGTAACAGCACCGCTGAATCCGCACAGTGGCCGACACAGACTGCCGCAACCTCCCAGTCGCGGATATAGCCGCCGGTCTCCGTTTCCTGGCCCGGCTCATCCCCCATATAAAAACCGGTATGATAAGCACGGTGGCTGACTTTTTCCACTTCGTCTTCCACCCAGCACGGAAGCGCCTCACCACAGAGTGCAGCGTCCAGCGCCGCACGGTAAGCGTTGGTAACCACTGCCGTATAATAAGCAGCCTTTGCCCTGCCTTCAATTTTCAGACTGGTAACGCCTGCCTGAAGCAGCTCCGGGATATGTCCGACCATGCAAAGGTCGCGGGAATTTAAAATATAGCTTCCCCGTTCGTCTTCAAGGATGGGAAAATACTGCCCCGGGCGCTTCTCTTCCATCAGGGCGTATCTCCAACGGCACGGCTGTGCGCAGTCCCCGTGATTGGCATCCCGCCCCACCATATAATTGGAGAGCAGGCATCGGCCAGAAAAGCTCATGCACATAGCGCCATGGACAAAGGCTTCAATTTCCAGAGCCGGCGGCGTCTTAGCCCGAAGCTGTGAAATCTCCTCGAGAGCCAGTTCCCTGGCCAGTACGACCCTGGAGGCCCCCAGCTCATAAAACATGCGGGCGGCGGCGTAATTGGCCACACCGGCCTGCGTGGATATATGCACATCCACCTGAGGGGCGTATTTTTTTGCAAGCCGCAGCACGCCGACATCCGCAATGATAAATGCGTCCACACCGGCTACCGCCGCTTCTTTGATAAACGCCGACAAGGGCTCCAGTTCATGGCTATGCGGAATAATATTGCAGGTTACATAGACCCGCACCCCCCGCGCGTGTGCCTGTTGTACAGCCTGCTGTAGCTCTTCTGTGCCAAAATTAGCGGGAGAACTGCGCATGCCAAAATTTTTACCGGAAAGATAGACGGCATCCGCGCCGTAACGCAGCGCTGCCTGCAAGCATTCCATATCCCCAGCAGGGGCCAACAGCTCCGGCCTCATCAACGCAGCCCCGCCTTCTGCATATTAACACTGTGTTGTGCTGCCGTCGTTGCATAATAGGCCTCTTGTGTCTCCGGGTTATGGCAGAAATAATAATAGTTTGTTTTTGCCGGGTCCAGCAAAGCCTCAATGGCAGCCATACTCGGCGTACAGATTGGGCCAGGCGGCAACCCCCTGTTTCTGTAGGTATTATACGCCTCCAGCGGCTCGAAGGAATCCTTTAAATCATCCGGTATCGCAGCCGGTGAACGGTAAGGATAATACTGCGTTGAGTCGCAGTCCAGCGTATAGATATTCTGGTAGCCAACATTGTTTAGACGATTCAGCAGAACAGAGGCGACCAGGTACATGTCCTCATCGTCAGCGGACTCACGCTGCACGATGGAGGCGAGGGTCAGAAAGTCATCCAGGGACATGCCCGTCTCGGCAATCTGATCGCGCAGTGCCTTTGTCAGCTTATCGTTTGTATTGCGAAGCAGCTTTTTAACAACGCTGGTTACATCCTGGTCCTTATAGAAATAATAGGAGTCCGTGAACAGGTAGCCCTCCAGGTTGTAAGGCCGTTCACTCTCCGCAGGTATCTGTGCCAGCAGTTCGAAATCGCCGTCAAAATCCCGGCTTTTACAAAGCTCCAGCACATCCGCGGCCTTGCAGACGCCCTTCTCCTCCAGTAAACCGGCCAGTTCCAGAACCCCCATCCCCTCCGGAATGGTGACAAACACTTGCTCTCGCGTGGATCTGGGCGTTTGAAGCTCGCTGATAATCGCCTGGTAATCCATAGAAGTATTCAGTTCAAACGTTCCCGCCGTATAAGTGTCGCCCGCCTTCGTCAGTGTGGCATAGAGCTTAAAAAAGCTCTCATTATTAATCAGGCCGCCGTCCTTCAGCTTTTGGGCTATTTTAGCGGTTGTATCGTCTTCCTCCACCGTGAAAGACACATCAACAGAAGAACGTCCTACCGCCAGCATATCATTGACGCCGTCTACCATATAGCGCCCGGCAATGATGGACACCAGCACTACCATAACCAGCCAGACCAATCTGAAAAAGCGCCGGTTTCCCCGGCTCTTTTCCTTATTACGCCGTTTCGCCGCCTTTTTAAGCCTCTTTTGGGTTTCCTTGCTTTGCGCCGGGGCCTGTCTTTCCCCCAACTCCTTTTCCCGCGGGTCGCTGTAGCTGTTGAGGGCGGAGTCATCTGCCTCCGCGGGCGGTTCCTCCATGGAATTGCCCGTTAGGTTTAAGGAAAAATTTTTGACCCTCTTTTCATAGAGTTTGCGCTGAAGCTCTTCGTCTGAAATGGACCCCTTATTATGTTCATCCATATTCCGGCCTCCTGTCGTCCTTAACTTTAATTGATGTCCAGCCCCTAATTGGCCGGTTAAAACAATATCCGCTACTTTTCCGGGCGGCAAAACCACAAGGCTATCACTTACAGGCATGCGCCCCGGGCTTACGAACGGCAATCCGGCGCAGGTAGCGTTCCGTCACCAGTATATCGACGGGCCTGTCAAAATAGCCATGCGGCAATTCCCATTGTACACAGCTATTATAACAGATTCCGGCGGTAACGCCATGAAATCCGGACAAAAAGCGGTCGTAATACCCCTTGCCATAGCCAAGCCGGAACCCGTTGGAATCAAATGCGAGCCCGGGAACCACGCACAGGCCGCCGGTCTCTTTCTCCACTTTCCGCGAGGACTCGGGAATGGGCTCCAGCACACCAAACGCCCCTTTCTCCAACTCCTGCGGGGAACGGATATAATAAAACTCCATTTCAAAGGTACCGGGAACGCATCTAGGCACTGCGACCGCTTTGCCATCTGCCAACGCCCTGCGAATGATACCGAAGGTGTCTACCTCAATCGCTTTGCTCACATAGGTAAAAAGGATATCTGCCCTTCGGTACTCCGGCAGTGCAAAAAGCCGGTTCTCTATCGCGGCATCCCACTGGAGCTTTTTCTTAGGGTCCATTCGCTCCCTTGTCTGCCGATGCCGGGCCCTCAGATTTTTTTTCCACTCTTTAATATTTCGTTTTCCGTTCATAGTTCCCTTTGGCTCATTTCTATTTTAATAAACACATTGCCGCTGCCAGTTCCTCGGCTTTTTCCTGGTTCACGAGAATTTTTACAAGCGTCAATGCAAACGCCATTGCCGCGCCCGGGCCGCGCCCGGTGATAATGCTACCGTCCACCTCTGTCTGGGCCCCTGTTACCCGAGCCCCTTTCAGTTCCTTTTCAAAGCCAGGGTAGCAGGTCGCCTTCTTCCCCGACAGAACCCCCTTATGTCCGAGGATAAAGGGCGCCGCGCAGATTGCCGCCAGATATTTTCCATGCGTCAGGCACTGCTCCAATGCCCGCTGTACTACAGGAGACCGCTCCAGGTTCTGCGCGCCGGGCATCCCGCCGGGCAGAACCGCCATTTCGATATCGTCGAGCCGTGCCTCATCATCCGTTATGTCCGCTTGTACGGCAATGCCGTGTGAACCGCGGACGACCCGGCCGCCGATGCCGACCGTTTGCACGGCACAGCCAGCGCGGCGCAGTACATCCACCGGTGTCAAGGCTTCTACCTCTTCAAAGCCCTCTGCCAAAAATACATAAATCAATGCGCGTTCTCCTTTCTGAATAACCAGGCTAAAATCATTTTCTCCTTACATTGCCGAGATTATGATAGCGCCAGCCCCAAATAAGGGGCCGGACCGGTAAGCGGGGCCTGAAGCGGCGGCTGATTTCCAAGCGGGCGGAGCATGCCGGCGTTTTCGGGTATACCGTTCTTGCCTAAAAAATCCCCGCCTGCCGGTAAGCGAAAATGGTAGGCGGCCGCCGGTGCCCGCCTCAGCAGCTCCGCCCCGAAACGGAGGTACCCATCCCCCTCCGACATCAACTCTGTCACCATGCAATCCTCCCCAGCCATCTCATACAGCGCATAGTCCATGCGCCCATGATTTTGCAGGGTCAAAATATTCCCACCGAAAACGCGGGAATAACCGGCGGCATAAGCCAAAGCGTCTCCATCCCATTGTAAGGAACCCTCCCGGTTCGTAAGCCGGGCATTTCTTGTTGCCGCTAAACGTTTGAAATCTGGCAACAGCCATTCTCTGTTTCCCAGATGAACGGCTACCGTCAGGTCCGATAACTCCTGCTTTGTAAAGGCAACCTGAACAACCTTATAATAAGGGACATAACCCGCTTTCGCATAGAAGCGATAAAGCGGCTCCGTTGCTGGCAGAACCGCTGAGTAGGCCTCTCCTCTCGCCCAGCCCTTTTGTCCCGCAGCTTCCAGCAGGGCAGCCATATACCCTCTGCCCCGGTATTCCGGCAGCGTTGCCGCCGCATAAATATAATGGGCCCGATAGGCTATCCCGGCAATTTTCAGCGAGGCCGGAAGCAAGTAGAGCGCAGCGGCAATTTTCCCATCCCTTCTGTACACCAGGCAGTCCTCCGGGCGGAACCTATTCTGAAAGAAAAAGCGCACCGCCCGCGGTTGGTCGTCAAAGGCGAGCTGCCATAACCGGGACAATTCAGCCCGTTCGCTCCAGCTTGGAAATTCTATCATGTAAACCTTCCTCCGCCGGCCTATGCGCAAATTAAAATAGGCCGGATGTCCTTTCCAGCACTTCTCCGTGAATAGAAGCAATCGTTTTAGGATGGTCATTTTCTACACAATTTATAACCGCCCAGCCTAAACGCTCCGCCGTATAGAGCGCGCATTCACGGCACTTCTTCAGATATTCCCTGTCTTTTTCATGGAGATCCTTTTTTTCCTCATGCCCCTCATAACGTTTTGTCAACAGCTCTTGGGACACTTCGATCGGCATGTCGAAAAAAAGAACTCTATCAGGCCGCGGCAGGCCTAGCTTTTCATATTCATAATCCTGTAACCAGCAGATATAGCTTTCCCACTCGGCACGGGGAAGCTTCGGCATTTGATAAATAAAATTAGATGTAACATAGCGGTCCGTCACCATGTGTGTCCCTTGAAGATAATCCGACTGCCAATAGCGCACAAAGCTGGCAAAGCGGTCCACCGCATAGAAAGACGACGCCGCATAGGCGTTGACAGCATCTGCCTGCCCGCCCAGTTCGCCCGCTAAATACATCTTTACCAATGTGGAGGAAGGGTCGCTATAATCCGGAAATTTTATACGCCGGTACGGCAGGCCCCGTTCCGTGAGCACACGGCAAAGCGCATCGGCCTGGGTCGTCTTTCCACTGCCGTCAAGCCCCTCCAGGGAAAGGATTCTCCCGCTCATTTTTTCTCCACATCCTTTAAAAAGCTTTTGCGGACCTCCTCCGCCCGCCCGCATGACATCTTTCCTTCCGGGCACGCGCCGCGCAGGCAGGGCGGGCCCGCATGGGCAAAGATGTGAGGCGCAACCTCGCGCACTAAAAGCAGCATCTGTGTCGCAACCTCACGGATCTCCCATTGTGCGCGGTTGCAGCAGCGGTGGGAGAAAAAGTTAAGCAGGGAACGCGCGTTAAACGTGCACACCATTTTTGTTTCACAGGCATTGGGCAGGACAAAGCGCGCATCTTCAATGGCCTTTTTCTCAGCGGCACGTTCCGCCTGCTTCTCACTTTTTCCCTGGTGCAAAAACGCCCGCTTATACTTCTGTTTGAGAATCTCTGTTATTTTCTCATAATGACGGCAGTCCTCTTCCATCGCCTGTAAGAAAACCGCTTTGGCCTCAGGCTCTGCCTCAATCTCCGGCGGCAGGATGAAATCAAAATTTTTTTCAGCAACATAGCGCTGGCTCTGAACACTAAAGGAGGCGATGCGATGCCGTGTGATCTGCGCCAAAAAAGAACGCGAAACATTTTCGATGCCGAAGGTAAAGCTGGCGTGTTCAATTGGGCTTTCATGCCCGATTTCCGCCAACATATCGACAAAAGAAGCCGCCTTATCCTCTGAGAGCCCCTCCGCTATTGTCTCAATCCCGGAAGCCGAATAGCAGAGCTTAGCCGCCATTGCTACTGTTTTCTCCGGCGCCGGCGTATAAGCCAGCAATGTTACCTTCGCCATCTTAAAACTCCTTTTCCCGACAATATTTAATTCTATTATAACAAAGTATGGCACGCTCTTCAAGTCAAATAACACAAGCCTTCATTTCATGCAGGCCTAGGCCCAAAAGGCACAATGGCCGTTTTTTCTTTTTATGAAAGGACCTCGCGAAAAGCTTCGCGATAAAATTCCATATTTCGCATGATATTGCAAGCAACAATCCACTAAAATCTATATAATAAATAATATTTGTTAAAAAGGAGCATCTTACTCATGAAGATCGGATTAGGCGTTGATACAGGCGGTACTTGCACGGATGCCGTCCTCTATGATATGGAGCGCAAAAAGATTATTGCCAGCGCTAAAGCGCTTACCACCAAACAGGATCTTTCCATTGGAATATCGGCTGCCTTAGAACAGCTGCCGCCGGAGCAGCTTAGCGAGGCCGCCCTGGTCTCTCTTTCCACAACCCTGGCTACAAACGCCTGCGTTGAGGATAAGGGCGGACGGGCTAAACTCATTTTTATTGGCGGGGATCGCAATATCGTCGCGCAGACCGGGGGCCGCTATGGCCTTCCGTCCGCTGACGAGCTCTATTTTCTGGACGGCAGCATCAACGCACGCGGCGAGGTAGAGCAGGAGCCCGATTGGGACTTGTTCCGCCGGGACTGCGCTTCCTTTCTCAGCGGTTGTGACTGTGCCGCCGTTGTCTGCTGCCAGGGCATCCGGAACCCTTCTCTTGAGCTGAAGGCCAAGGAAATTATTTCTGAGCTGACCGGGCTGCACACCGTGTGCGGCCATGACCTGTTTTGGGATTTAAATTACATCAAGCGTGGCTCCAGCACCCTTTTGAACGCGCGGCTCATGCCTGTGATTCAGGATTTTCTGGCTGCCATGCAAAAGGTAACTGGCCGCAAAAACATACACGCCCCTGTAGTGACTGTACGCAGCGACGGCAGCCTGATGTCCGAATCCTTTGCAAAGGAGCATCCCGTTGAGACTATTCTCAGCGGTCCTGCAGCCAGTGTCATCGGCGGTATGCGGCTTGCGGAAAAAAATGACTGCGTACTGGTGGATATGGGAGGTACCACCAGCGACATCGCCATTGTCAGAGGTGGTGTCCCCGTTAAGGTTTCAGAGGGGGTCCAAATCGGGAAATGGAGCACATTTGTCAAATCCGTTTCCATCCATACCTTTGGCCTAGGTGGAGACAGCCTCATCCATATCGATGCGATGGGCCGGCCGCAGGTTGGCCCCCAACGCGCCATTCCGCTGTGCGTCGCCGCCTCCCGCTGGGATAATATCCGGGATGAATTGGCGGAGCTATTACAGACGGAGCGCAACCCCTCCCATTATCTCAACGAATTTATTGTCTGCTTGCGCGAATTACCGGCAGACAACAGCTACAGCGAACGCGAGCAGAAAATCTGTAAAATTGTAGGAACGCGGGCGATACGGGTCGATCAGCTGGCTGAAGCTGTCGGTATAGATTTGTACCAGCTGGACACACAGCGGCTGGAAGCGGATTTTGTTCTCATGCGCTGTGCCTTTACGCCAACCGACGTTATGCATATCCGCGGCGATTACAGCGCCTTCGATATCAAAACAGCCCAACTGTCTGCTGAATATCTAACCCGCCGTACGGGCGGCTCTGTAGAAGAGCTCTGTGAATCCATATACGAATGTATTCGCAAAAATCTCTTTTTCCATATCTCCCAAATGCTGTTGGAAAATGAACTGCCAAATCTTTCTGAGCATGAGCTTCACGGAATTCATAGGCTGCTTGAAAAATGCTGGACGGAAAGAAACGGCGGAAACGCGCTTTTAAACTGCCTCTTTAAAACCTCCGCCGTACTCGTCGGCATTGGCGCCCCCACGCATATATTTCTTGGGGAGGTCGCCCGCGCATTGGGTACCGACTGTATTATTCCTGAGAGCGCCCCGGTTGCCAACGCGCTGGGAGCTATTGTCGCCGAGATATCTGCCACGGCGGCCGTTGAAATTCACCAGGAAGGAAACCTGGAAAGCCCAGACGTATATTTTGCTCAAGGCCCCGGCATAAACTTCAGCTCCGAGGATTACCAGGAAACCGTTGCGGCGGCTCAGGAAGCGGCCTGCCGTGCCGCTCGGGAAGAAGCTGTCCGGCGCGGCGCCAGTGGGGAATTAACCGTTACCTGCCAAGTCCTAACCGGCGCAACGATTCCCGGAGCCGCTGACGCCGCTCCGTTTGGCGCTCAGGTCATTGCCACCGCTACCGGCAGTTCCTCGTTTTAGGCTGCTGACGGCATAAAATCCAATAGGCTGCCACATAGAGAAGGCCTCACCCTTTTGGGGCCTTCTTTTCTTTTACCATATTTCCCCTGAAGCCTCTGTACCCTCACATATAAAATAAAGGAGGCACAAGGGAAATTGTATCGTCAAATCCAATGTACAAGGTCCGCTTTATCTTCACCGCTGTTCCTTGATCGATAGGAGCGCCGCCTATATGTCACAAATATTATTAAAGCAATACTCCAAGCCTTGCCTTAAAATTTACAATGCTTAACAGCGTAATGTTGTTTTACTATTAATTTGAGCTAGTGCGGCATAATTAAATTTGCTCTCCGGGATTATGCGCCGGAGAGGGTAAATTGGCAACGAAATAAGCCGGTTGTTTTTATATGGAACCATCTATACCTGTTGAATTTGAATTGCTTGGATAGCCAACCAGCTTTGCTCTTCTTTCATCGTCACGATTTCGTGAAATTTGTTTGTCTTTTTAATTGGGTTGTATTATACTGGGATTAGGAAAATTCAGGAGGCAGACAATGGCAATCAGTTACAATCTCCTTTGGAAAAAGCTCATTGATCTCGGAATGAGTAAAACCGATATGATGCGCCGCGCAAACATCAGCACCAATGTTTTGGCGCGTCTGAGCAAAGGCGAACCGGTTTCTATGGATAGCATGGAAAAAATCTGCAAAGTATTGAACTGTAATATTGGCGACGTGATGGAGTTTGTTACAGATGAAGCAAATGGAGGAAAAAACGCATGATTACAGGCTCGATTAAAAATAAAGTGGAAAAAATCTGGACGGACATCTGGGCGGGCGGCATTACCAATCCTTTGACGGTAATTGAGCAGCTGACCTATCTGATGTTCATCCGTTCGTTAGATGAAAAAGAACTGGAAACAGAAGAATTTGAGAACATGACCGGCGAGAAAATGGACAAGATCTTTCCCCAGTCTCGTATGGGGCAGGCCATGCGCTGGAGCAAATTCAAAAATAACGACCCCCGCGATATTTTTGACGTGATTTCCCAGCGGGTATTTCCTGCTGTTAAAAATATGAAGCACGGACATCTGCCGGACTTCACCGAGCAGGGCGAGCTGATCGAAGCCGCCGGCGATTCGGGCAGCGGCATGCAGAACGAAACGGCCTTTGCACGCTACATGAGCGACGCCATGTTTCTGATCCCCACGCCCCAGGTGCTGCAAAAGATCATCACCGGGCTGGACGATTTGTATGAGCATGACATTGCCGGCCTGGATATGCAGGGCGATTTGTATGAGTATATGCTGGACAAGCTAGCCACTGCCGGGCGGAACGGCCAGTTCCGCACCCCCAAGCACATCCGGGAAATGATGGTGGAGCTGCTGCAGCCCACCCCGGACGATACCATCTGCGACCCGGCCTGCGGCACGGCGGGATTTCTGGTGTCTGCTTCAGAATATATCCGGAGGCACTACGAGGGTACCATGGCCAGCGAACAGTGGGAACATTTCGCCGGGGACGCTTTCACCGGCTTTGACACCGACCGCACCATGCTGCGCATCTCTGCCATGAACCTGATGCTGCACTCCATCAGCCACCCGGACATCGACTACAAGGACAGCGTTTCCAAGCAGAACCCGATCAGCGACAAGTTTACCATCTGTCTGGCGAACCCTCCCTTTAAGGGTACTGTGGACGCCGAAAGCATCAACGACAACCTGAAAGCTGTCACCAACACAAAAAAGACCGAGCTGCTGTTTCTGGCCTTGTTTTTGCGGATGCTGAAAAAGGGCGGCCAATGTGCCTGCATCGTACCGGACGGCGTGCTGTTTGGCTCATCCAAAGCGCA
>JABLTR010007793.1_pt1 | contig 11191 bp, 9 predicted proteins | sample 7160071 | NCBI WGS metagenome assembly JABLTR01 (sample SAMN14651230, study PRJNA627086) | human gut metagenome | isolation source: feces | host: Homo sapiens
CGCGATGCGCAATCGCGTGGATGGCCCCAGATCTGTGGCTGATATGCGGCAGCACTGAAGGAAAACAATGGTTAACGCTGTTGAGGCTTTTGACGCCAAGCACATGAAGCCGGCCGAGGAAATCCCGGCCTTCCGTCCCGGCGACACCGTCGACGTGAACGTGAAGATCCAGGAAGGCAACAACTCCCGTATCCAGACCTTCACCGGCGTGGTGATCGCTCGTAAGGGCGCTGGCGTGCGTGAGACCTTCGTGGTCCGCAAGATCAGCTTCGGCACTGGTGTGGAGCGTCGCTTCCCGGTGCACTCCCCGTCCATCGACTCCATCAAGCTCGTGCGTAAGGGCCGTGTGCGCCGCGCCAAGCTGTACTACCTGCGCGCTCTGCGCGGTAAGGCCGCTCGTATTGCCGAGCGCCGCGACAACTCCGCTAAGTGAGTCGATTCGCGGGTGCAATCGTGGGCCTGATGATGCAGGTGCGCGAATAAACCGTGAAATTCAGCCCGGAACCGTTTCGGTTTCGGGCTGTTTCCGTATTTTCCACGTATGATGGACGGGCGCCGGCACCCCTCATATCCGGCAGCATGAATCGCGAGGAGATGGTATGCAGGACGATCAGGATAACGGCGAATTCCCGATTTCCGACAATCCGGAGAGCAACCAGACCTCGTATGATGACGAGGCCGATGCCCGCGATTCCCGTACGTTCCAAGTCGCCGACCACGGCATCGCCCCGTCCCCGGTTCCCCCGGCACCGGCGCGCCCGGCGTACGCCGCTTCTTCCGCTGGTGCGAATGCCGCGGCAGCATCATCGATGGATGATGACCACTTCACCCTACGCGACTTTTTCCTGTGGTGCGGCGTTCCCGTGCTTATCGTGCTGCTGATTCGCATTTTCGCCGTCGGCTTTTACGAGATTCCTTCGCGCTCGATGATGGACACCACGGTGCCCGGCGATCGCGTGGTGACCAGCAAGCTCACCCCCAAGATCTTCGATCTGCAGCGCGGCGACGTCGTGGTATTCAAAGATCCCAACAACTGGTTGAACGAGGAGCAGAGCAGTGCTCCCGGTGGCGGGTATCTCATCAAGCGACTGATCGGCCTGCCCGGTGACGTGGTCGAATGCAAGGGCGCGGGCCAGCCGGTGACCATCAACGGCGTGGCCATCAATGAGACCTCCTACATTCGCCCCGGCGTGGACCCGAGCGCCTTCCCGTTCTCGGTAACCGTGACCGAGGGCCGCGTGTTCGTCATGGGCGACAATCGCGCCAATTCCGCCGACTCCCGCTATCATCAGGATGACGGCGATCGCGGCTTGGTTCCCATCTCCGATGTGGTCGGAGTCGGAATCGCGAAATACTGGCCGCTTGACCGGCTTGGTGCGATTGATGACCACCACGAAGTCTTCAAGGACGTGCCTGACGCTTCCGGCTCGAATTCCTGAGTCTTTTTTTGAACCGTGTGAGTCTTTGAACTGATTGAGTTCCGGGCCGTCTGAATCCTGAACCATATGAATCCTGAACCGTCTGAATCCTAACCATTGTGAGACGATGGGAGCCGCGCATGATTACCCCGACACTTGACTTGGAACGCATCCTTGCGGCCCAGGGCTATGACCTTATCGCTGGATTCGATGAAGTCGGCCGCGGCGCGCTCGCCGGTCCGGTGATGGTCGGGTGCGCCGCCATTTGGGCCCGTGATTTGGAGCCGTTGGATGGCGATGATGCCGTCGAACTGTCCGGGCGGACCTACCTCGGCGTACCGGACGGCGTGGCCGACTCCAAAATGCTCACCGAACATAGGCGCGAGGCGATTTTCGACGAACTGCGCGACTGGTGCGCGGCCTACGCCGTAGGCCAGGCCAGCAACGCCGAGATCGACGAATGGGGCATCACCTACGCGCTTGGCGTGGCCGCCCTGCGCGCGCTCAGCCAAGTCGAACGCGAACTTGGCTTACGGCTTGGAGGGGAATCGACGATAAAAAAGGCTTCGGGGGAGTCTGCGGGGGAGATTGTGGAAGGTCGTCCGGGAGGCTCCGTAGGGGAATCCATTGGAAATTGCGGGGGAAGCGTTCGCGCTCTGCCCAAAGTCGCCGGAATTCTCGACGGGCCGAGCGATTACATCACCAAGGCGCTCAACACGTTCGACGCGCCGGACGTGCCGATTCCAGCCGACATAACGACCAAAGTCAAAGGCGACCAGCATTGCGCCACCGTCGCCACCGCGGCGGTCATCGCCAAAGTGACCCGAGACCGGCTGATGGTCGACCTCGCGCAAAGCAACCCACGTTACGCCGCCTACGAATGGGCTCATAACAAGGGCTATGGTTCCGCCGCACACCGTACCGCCATCGCCGAGCACGGGCCGACTCCGCTCCATCGTGTCTCATGGCACCTGACCTGAGCCGCGTGCGACACGACAGTGTGAGCGCTAACGCAAAACTGTTGTGGACGCGCTAAAGTCAGTATTGATTAAGGTACAAGACTGGCCGTGCATGGATGCCGGCCGCCAGCGGGGAGGTTAGGCAATATGGTGACCGGCCGCAAGCCAAGCAAACGTCCGTCCATGTTCGAAGTGGCCAAGCTCGCCGGAGTCAGCCACCAAACCGTCTCCCGTGTGATCAATGACTCGCCGGACGTTTCCGACGCCACCCGTGCGCGAGTCCAGGCCGCCATTGACCAACTCGGCTACCGCCCCTCCAACTCCGCGCGCGCACTGGCTTCCCGCCGTTCGCGCACCATAGGGCTGATCGCCGGAGGCCTCAAATTCTTCGGCCCGATTTCCTCCATCTCCTCCATCGAATCCATGGCCCGCGAGCACGGTCTGTTCATGAGCGTGATGATGGTCCACGAGGCCTTGTGCGCGCAGGCCGACTTCGACAACCTGTGCGACACCTTCAACGAGCAGAACGTCGACGCCTTCATCTTCCTGACCCCGACCGACGTGATGTTCGCCGCCGCCTGCCGTGCACGAGTCACTCAGCCGCGCGTCATCGTCACCGCCACCCACGGCCAAATGACCGTGCGTGAGGGATTGGGCCTTATCTCCACCGAAAACAAGCGTCGCACTGCGCTGGTCGGTATCGACCAGTGGGGTGCAATGGCCAAAGTGGTGGCCTTGCTGGGCGAATACGGGCACAAATCGGCTCTGTATTTTGCCGGTCCCAACGAATGGCGCGACGCCCACACCCGACTGGATGCGTGGCGCAAGCTCGCCGCCTCCCGATCCATCGATTCACAGATCGTGCGCTGCCATACGTGGGATGCCTCTGAGGCATATGCGCACATGAATCATCTCATTGATGAGTATGGGCGTCGAGGCGCGGCGTTGCCCACCGCGGTCGTCGCCGCGAACGACAATCAGGCCGTCGGCATCATGCGCGCGTTGCATGAGCATGGGCTTCGGATTCCGCAAGACATCAGCGTGGTCGGATTCGACGACATGTCTGGCGTGGATAACATGTACCCACCGCTGACCACCGTGCATCCCGATTTCGAGGGGCTCGGCGTGGCCGCCATGCGAGAGACGCTGCGCTTGCTGGGGGAGGGCGGCGAGCCGACCTTCCTGACCACCCAGCACGGCATGGGGCTGATTCCCGCCGAGGTGCGTGCTCGGCGGTCCTTGGGGCCGGCTCCTCGGCGGTAAATTGGCCCTGTTGTCAAACCGTTATGATGCGTGACACGGTATAAGTTGTGTCGAATGCAGGTTATCGGTACAATGTTTTTTTGGAAATTGTGAGCGCTAACACCCTCCCCAAGGAAGGGGATAACAACGCCGGCGCTCCAAGGCAAAGGAAAGATATGGCAGCAACCGACAACGCGGCCGAGCAGGTCGCCCACATCGCCGAGAAGATTCGCGCTGGCAAGACCACGCTGGGCATCGAATTCGGCTCCACCCGCATCAAGGCCGTCCTCATCGACGACAACTTCCAGACCATCGCCTCCGGCGACTACAGCTGGGCCTCTCACTTGGAGGATGGTCTGTGGAGCTACACCACCGAGGAGATCTGGGGCGGTTTGCAGTCCGCTTACGCCTCCATGGCCAACGACGTCGAGACCGCCTATGGCGAGAAGCTCACGCACGTCGGCCACATCGGCTTCTCCGCCATGATGCACGGTTACCTCGCATTCGACGAGGCCGGCGAACTGCTGGTGCCGTTCCGCACCTGGCAGAACACCAACACCTCCGAAGCTCACAAGAAGCTCTCCGAGCTGTTCCAGTACAACATCCCCGAGCGTTGGTCCATCGCTCACCTGTACCAGGCCGTGCTCAACAAGGAAGAGCACGTCTCCAAGGTGGCTTACTTCACCACACTCGCCGGTTACGTGCACTGGAAGCTCACCGGTAAGAAGGTCCTCGGCGTGGGCGATGCCTCCGGCATGTTCCCGATTGACCCGACCACTCACACTTACGAAACCGCATTCATTGAGAAGTTCGACGCTCTACCTGAGGTCGCAGCCCAGCCGTGGAAGCTGGAGAACCTGCTTCCTGAGCCGCTTGTGGCCGGCACTCCGGCTGGCGAGCTGACCGAGGAAGGCGCCAAGCTGCTCGATCCGTCCGGCGCCCTGAAGCCCGGCATCGTGCTCGCCCCGCCTGAGGGCGACGCCGGTACTGGCATGGTAGCCACCAACTCCGTGCGCGTACGCACTGGTAACGTCTCCGCCGGCACCTCCATCTTCGCCATGGTGGTTCTGGAGCACAAGCTCAAGGCCCTCCACCCTGAGGTTGACTTGGTCACCACCCCGGCCGGCGATCTGGCCGGTATGAGCCACGCCAACAACTTCACCTCCGACCTCAACGCTTGGGTCGGCCTGTTCGGCCAGTTCGCCAAGGCTATCGGCCAGCCGGTTGACGCAGGTATGCTGTACGGCACCCTGTTCCGCGCGGCCATCGCCGACGACGTGGACGCCAACTGCGGCGGCCTGCTGAACTACCCGTTCCGTTCCGGCGAATTCCTGGCCGGTCTGCCTGAAGGTCGCCCGCTGTTCGCCCGCAGCCCCGAAGCCAACATGACCCTCGGCAACTTCATGCGCGCCCAGCTGTTCTCCGCGTTCTCCCCGGTCAAGATCGGCATGGACGTGATGACCAAGCAGGAGCGCGTGCAGGTCGACTCTCTCGTGGGCCACGGCGGCATCTTCGCCACTCCGAAGGTGGCTCAGAAGATTCTCGCTGCTGCCTTCAACACCCCGATCAAGGTCATGTCCACCGCCGCCGAAGGTGGCGCCTGGGGCATGGCCGTGCTCGCCAACTACCTGTGGAACACCAACGAGGATCACAGCAACCTCGCTGACTTCCTTGACGGTTGCGTGTTCAAGGACGCCCAGTCCACCACTGAGAAGCCGGTGGCTTCCGATGTGGTTGGTTTCGAGGACTTCTTCGCCCGCTTCACCAAGGGCCTGCCCATCGAGCACGCCGCCATCGAAACCATCAACCTCGAAGATAAGTAAGCCTTTCTGACCTCCCTCTATTGAGGGAGGTCCTTGAGATTTTGAAAAAACGTCCATCCATCACAGTGGAAAGGAAAACCAATAATGGCAACTTTGGCTGATTACGGCCCCGAGGTTCGCGCCGAGGTCAAGCAGGTTCGTGAGGTCGTCTCCAACCTGCACCAGCAGCTGATCAAGTGGAACCTGGTCGTGTGGACCGCGGGCAACGTTTCCCAGCGTCTGCACACCGCCGACCTGTTCGTCATCAAGCCCTCCGGCCTGCGCTACGAGTACCTGACCCCGTCCTCCATGGTCGTGTGCGACCTTGACGGCAACGTGGTCGACGGCACCGAAGCCCCGTCCTCGGACACCGCTTCCCACGCCTACATCTACCGCAACATGCCCGACGTCTACGGTGTCGTGCACACCCACTCCACCTACGCCACCGCTTGGGCTGCCACTGGTCAGAACATCCCGTGCGGCCTGACGATGATGGGTGACGAGTTCGGCGGCCCGGTGCCGGTCGGCCCGTTCCGTCTGATCGGCTCCGAGGCGATCGGCAAGGGTGTCGTCGAGACCCTCAAGAAGTACCCGAAGTCCCCGGCCGTCCTCATGCAGAACCATGGCCCCTTCACCATCGGCAAGGATGCTGAAGGCGCCGTCAAGGCCGCTGCCATGACCGAGGAAGTCGCTCACACCATGTGGGCCGCCCGTCAGCTCGGTGACATCATCGAGATCGACCAGGCCGACATCGATAAGCTCAACGACCGCTACCAGAACGTCTACGGTCAGCACTGATTTGATGGAGTGTCCGCCGCGTTACGGAAGGCCCGACGTACCTTCGTACGCCTTCGCCTTCCGCGCCTTGCGGACACACACATCAAATCAGCGCTGACTCCGCCAGCACGGTGGTGTCTTGGCTCCCCTCTCTGAGGGGAGCTGTCAGCGATAGCTGACTGAGGGGAGCCTCGGTCGGCGAATGAAACTTAAACAAACCCCCATAAACAAAGAAGTAAAGGAAGTAACCCTATGGTTATGGAAAACCCCTTCGAGGGCAAGGAAATCTGGTTCGGCGTTGGTTCGCAGGACCTGTACGGCGAAGAAGCCCTGCGCCAGGTCGCCATTCACTCCGCTGAAATGGTCGACTACCTGAACAACACCGGCAAGATTCCGGCCAAGATCGTCCTCAAGCCCACCCTGAAGTCCTCCGACGGTGTCAAGGAGTTCATGGTCGAGGCTTCCGCCAACCCGAACGTCATCGGCGTCATCACCTGGTGCCACACCTTCTCCCCGGCCAAGATGTGGATTCGCGGCCTCGAAGTGCTGACCAAGCCGCTGCTGCAGCTGGCCACCCAGCACCACAAGGAAATCCCGTGGGAGACCATCGACATGGACTTCATGAACCTGAACCAGGCCGCCCACGGCGACCGTGAGTTCGGTTACATCGTCTCCCGCCTCGGCATCAAGCGCAAGGTTGTCGTCGGTCACTACACCGATCCCGAGGTCGCCGAGAAGCTCGGCACCTGGGCCCGCGCCTGCGCCGGCTGGGATGCCTCCAACAACATGAAGGTCATGCGCTGGGGCGACAACATGCGTAACGTCGCCGTCACCGAGGGCGACAAGACCGAGGCTGAGCGCGTGTTCGGCGCCTCCATCAACACTTGGGCCGTCAACGAGCTCGTCGCTGCGTACGACGCCGTCAAGGACGACCAGGTCAAGGAGATCATCGAGGACTACAAGGCCAAGTACGACGTCGACCCGGCTCTGCTGGACGCCAAGTACGACTCCCTGTTCATCGCCGCCAAGGAAGAGGCCGCGATGGTCAACATGATGCGCGCCAACGGCTGCACCGCCGGCGTCGACAACTTCGAGGACCTCGGCGCTCTGCCGCAGCTGCCGGGCGTTGGCCCGCAGCGCTTCCCGTCCGAGTACGGCTGGGGCTTCTCCGCTGAAGGCGACTGGAAGACCGCCGTCCTCGTGCGCATCGGCGCCGTCATGGGCTACGGCCTTGAGGGTGGCGCCTCCCTCATGGAGGACTACTCCTACAACTTCACCGAGGGCGACGAGCTCGACATGGGCTCCCACATGCTCGAGGTTTCCCCGTCCATCGGCACCATCGCCAAGCCGAAGCTGGAGATCCACCCGCTGGGCATCGGCGGCAAGGCCGACCCGGTCCGCCTGGTCTTCTCCGGCAAGCCCGCCAAGGACGCCGTCGTGGTCTCCATGTCCGACGTTCGCGAACGCTTCCGCCTGCTCATGGACGTCGTCGACGTCGTTGAGCCGCAGGGCTCCCTCAAGGAGCTTCCGTGCGCCCGCGCCGTCTGGGAGCCGAAGCCGAGCCTGAAGACCGCTGTTGAGTGCTGGATCACCGCCGGTGGTTCTCACCACACCTGCATGACCACCTCCGTTGGTCGTGAGGCTTGGGAAGACTTCGCCCGCATCGCCGGTGTTGAGCTCGCCGTCATCGACGAGAACACCACCGCTCGCCAGTTCGAGAAGGAACTGGAGCTGTCCGAGATGTACCACCGTCTCAACAACCAGCACTGATTGGCGGAGCGTATACCGCCTTTCCTCAGGTTCGACGTACCTTCGTACGCCTTCGCCTTCGGACGGCGGTCTCCGCACGCGCCAATCAGCGCTGGCAAGCCAGCACTGATGACTAAATCAATCTGCTGACTGCTACCGCTGAAAAAGGGCTGTTCCGGGAAACCGGAGCAGCCCCTTTTGCTGTTATCGGCAACTCCCCACAAACGCATCAAAAATCGCCTGCGAGCGTGGATCTACCTTGTAGAGAAACTCGGGATGCCACTGCACGGCCCACAGGAAGTGGCTTGCCGGCCGGTACAGGGCCTCGATCACGCCGTCGGGCGCGACGGCCATGACCTCGAGTCCAGCAGCAGGCTCACGAACCGCCTGATGGTGATAGCTATTCACCGCAATCTCAGTCTGCCCTGCGAACAATGAAGCCAGGGGAGTGCCGGGCACCAAGGAAACGTTATGTCCGAACGCATCGTACGGCGGATTCATATGGTGTTCGATATCGCTCGGATGCTGGCTTGGCAGATCCTGCCACAACGTGCCGCGCAGCGCTGCGTTGATGAACTGAATGCCACGGCAGATGCCCAGAATCGGCTTGTCCCAAGCCATTACAGCTGGCAGCAGAATCGATTCCATTCGGTCGCGCTCAGGAGAGAGCACCTCGCTACGGCCGGTGGCGGAGGCCGCTGCACCAACCATCGGTCCCACATCCGGCCCGCCCGTAAACAGAAACGCGTCAAACCGTTCGGCGCATTGCGCAAGAATGTCGGTGTCATCGGTCAGCGGCAACATGACGGGCGTACCGCCGGCCCGCATTATCGCCTCCATATATCCGGGCAGCATCCACAGACTATCGCGCCCGTAATCCATCAGCGGAGTCACCGCAATGAGCGGTCGATTCGTAGTCATGCCTGCCTCTTTTCGCCCAAGTGTTGTTTTCGTCGTTCTGCCGCAAATCGCTTGATTCAGTGGCCAATAATGCCGCCACTGTACCGAACCAATGTAACCGGTCGGCCAACATTATTTCGTCAGCCAGCCGCGACGAGATCGCACAATGTGCCAATGATGGGGGGCATTCGGTGCGACCTTGTCAATGTTCGGGCCATTGCACTTTCAGCGGGGAAAGCATGCCCCGTCCGCGCATCATGATGAACGAGTAAGGTTGACGGGGAGGGAGAATCACATGAACCAGGCATGCGTACGCAACGACACCATCGACGCGGGCAACCATCATGGCCGACCGCAATACCGGTCGTTCCTGCGATTTCTGACATCGCAGGAACGCAACGTCATTTGGCTGTTGCTGGCCATTGCTTTTCTTCCGGTGGACGGCACCACGCTTGGCCTGTACGCGCCGTTCTGGTCTCCAATCAGTCCGGCGCTGTTCGCCGTGTACTGCCTATGCAATTGGCGGCAACTGCGCATCGCAGCCAACCGGTACCTGCCAATGTTCCTCCTACCGGTGGCCTGCATAATCCTGTCCATCCCGGGATGGCTGAAGTTCGGCATCCACCTCAACGCCGCGTTCATGAGCATCACCGGATTGCTGGGCGTGCTCGCCACTTTGGGTGCGATCGCCCTTGCGTTCGACATCAAACGCATTCCGTGGCGTACGCCATTGCGGATTCTCATCGCATCATACTGGGTTTCCTTCGGAGTGGGCGTCGTGCAATGGCTGTCCATCCGTCTGCACGCCAAACCGTTGACCGACTATTTCTCGCACCTCATGTACCGGCAATACATCAGCGACAACTCGGTGTGGGGCGGCGGCCGTCCGCAGTTCCTGTTCGCCGAGCCCAGCTATATCGGCATGCACCTGTTCGGCATACTGCTTCCGCTCATGTGGCTCATGCGCGGGCGCGACCGCATCTACGCCAAACGGCTGCGTGACCTCATCGTCACGTATGCCGTCGGCGCGGTGCTCATGCAAGCCGGCACCAGAATCGTCATCGATTCCGTCGTGGCGTTGCTGATCGCCCTTGTGGCGCGCACCGATTGGCATGACGGCGCACGCCGCGTCCGGGGCATGCTGCAGATTCTCGGCGCATTTGCACTGGGCCTGCTGGGTGTGCTGGCGGATTCCAGACTCTCCGCCATCGCGGAAAACGGGGCCGAGGGAGACGGCTCGTTCTTCGCGCGGATCTACCAAAGCCTCGATCCGATATGCGGATTGCTCACCCATCCGTGGACGCTGCTCACCGGTTATGGCGCGGGCAACATCATCAATGCGGTGTGGGCCGGCGCGGCCAAAGCCGGACGGCTGCTGGACGGTCTTGGCATGAACGGCGGCGCGGCCACGGGATTCGCGGCCGGCGTGAACGCGGACACGGTGTGGACGATGTGCGCGTATACCAGCGTCATCGCCGAATACGGGCTGATCGGGCTGGCCATGCTGGTCGGAGCCTCGATGGTCTGCATGACGCGCGGGAGGACGGTATGCCGTGGCGGTGCGGATGGCGCATCGTCCGACGAGCTGGCGCACGGTGTTTGTGTCGCCGACGTTGCCGACGTTGCTGATGTTGCCGGGGGTAATAGTGGTGGTGGCGTTGCCGGCGCGGGTTCGGGCGAATCCGGCGTCTGGCACAAGACCGTCATCTGCTGGCTCGTCCTGGTCGCATACCTGTACATCCAATGCGAGAACTATGCGTTCGCCGCTCTGCCGCTTCTTGTGTTCGCCGCCTCGAAGGTGAGGCGCGAGCCTGATTTCTCGCGGGCCGACGCATCGACGCGGCCCGAGATGGACCAAAATCCAGAATAACCGACATTCGCCGCTGTTCCGTTTTTCGCTCAAGGCGTATATCTCCCGTATCTTGAGGTGCATCATGTATCGTCGCGGCTAACTAATCGGCGAAACGCGGCATGTTTCGCATTTTGGGCGAAAAGCCCAAGTCCCACAGGAGGTATTGATGACGTTCGTTGCACGGTCGGTGCGCTATGTGCTCAGAAAACGAGTGCGAACCATAGTGCTCCTTATAATACTGACCATCATAACGGCGAGCATGCTATCCACGATCGCGGTTTCTCGGGCAGCTCAACAGGCCGCCGGACGAATCGAGAAGGAAGCGGTCGGTGGATTTGTGCTGTCCAGCAACATGCAGGGCAGCATGCTCACGCCTCGCGGAGGCGGCATGGTGCGCCCCGCCGACGTGCGCAGGATCGCCCAACTGCCCGGGGTCGATTCGTATATGGTCCGTCAGAACGCCACCGCCGATCTCGTGGGGGCGAATGTGGC